>MDSY01107527.1_pt1 | contig 73420 bp, 66 predicted proteins | sample 811131 | NCBI WGS metagenome assembly MDSY01 (sample SAMN05326643, study PRJNA326480) | marine metagenome | isolation source: seawater | place: Atlantic Ocean: South West | collected 2010 | reverse complement strand
GAAAGTGCTGCCGATGCTGGTGGAGGAGGGCATGCTGCCCGAGGACGTGGTCGCCGAACTGGCCGACGCCTATGTCTTTCTGCGCGATGTGGAGCACCGCCTGCAGGCGGTCAACGACCGCCAGACCCAGCGCCTGCCCGACGACGAACTGGGCTGGCAGCGGCTCACCTTCGCCATGGATTTCTCCGCCCGGGCGCCGTTCGAACGGGCGCTGCGCCGCCACCGGGAGCAGGTGCGCTACCACTTCAGCCAGGTGATCGCCGATCCCCAGCAGGAGGCGGAAGTGTCCGAGGGCGACCAGGAGTTGCTCGACCTGTGGCGCGGTGAAGTGGACCGTGACACCGCGGTGGCGCATCTGGAGGCGATCGGCGTCCAGCAGGCCGGCGAGGTGCTGGATCAGTTGGAGAATCTGCGCCATTCGCGCAGCGTCGAGAACATGCAGCGCATCGGCCGCGAACGGCTCGACAAGCTGATGCCGCTGCTGCTGGAGGCGCTCGGCTACCAGGGCCACGGCGCGGTCACCGCCGCACGGCTGATCTCGTTCGTGGAATCGGTGCTGCGCCGCAGTGCCTATATCGCGTTGCTGGTGGAAAACCCGGGCGCCCTGACGCAGCTGGTGAAACTGTCCGGCGCCAGCCCCTGGATCGCCGAGCGACTGGCCCGCCACCCGGTGCTGCTCGACGAGCTGCTCGACGTCAGCACCCTGTATTCACCGCCGGCCCGCTCGCAGCTGGACGACGAGCTGCGCCAGCAATTGCTGCGCGTGGCCGAGGACGACCTGGAACAGCAGATGGAGGTGCTGCGTAACTTCAAGCAGGCCCACCTGCTGCGCGTGGCCGCCTCCGAAGTCACCGAGGTGCTGCCGCTGATGAAAGTCAGCGACTACCTGACCTGGCTGGCGGAAAGCATTCTCAACCAGGTGGTGATGCTGGCCTGGGAACCGATGGTGGAACGCCACGGGCGCCCGCTGCGCGACGATGGCCAGCCGTGCAGCCCGGACTTCGTGGTGGTCGGCTACGGCAAGCTCGGCGGCATCGAGCTGGGCCACAACTCCGACCTGGATCTGGTGTTCCTGCACGATGCCGCCAGCGGCGGCAGCACCGACGGCGACAAGCCGGTCTCCAACGAGCAGTTCTACGCCCGCCTGGGCCAGCGCATCGTGCACATTCTTTCCACCCGCACCATGAGCGGCCAGCTCTATGAGGTGGACACCCGGCTGCGCCCCAGCGGCAGCGCCGGCCTGCTGGTATCGTCCATGGAGGCGTTCCGCAAATACCAGCTGCAGGATGCCTGGACCTGGGAGCATCAGGCGCTGGTGCGCGCCCGGGTGGTGGCCGGCTGCAACCGCGCCCGCCAGCGTTTCGAGGCGATCCGCGACGAGGTGCTGTGCCGCGAGCGGGACCAGGAAGCACTGCGCGTGGACGTGCTCGCCATGCGCGACAAGATGGTCGATCACCTGGCCTCCAATCAGCCCGGCTGCTTCCATCTCAAGCAGGACCCGGGTGGTATCGTCGATATCGAATTTATGGTCCAATACGGGGTTCTACGATGGGCCTCCCGCCACGGTGAACTGACCCGTTTCACCGACAATGTGCGGCTGCTTGAAACCCTCGCCGCTCTGGAATTGATGCCGGCCCAGGATGCCGGCCTGCTTCGGGAAGCCTACCTGGCCTACCGGTCCGCGGCCCATCGCGCGTCACTGCGCAAAGAAAAATCCATCGTCGGCGACGGTGAGTTCCGCGAATTGCGGGACGGCGTGCGGACGATCTGGCAACACTGGTTCGATCTTTCGAAATAACGGCTCTACCTGTGGATTGGGAGTGTGACCGCCATGTCGATGGCTCAACGAGACGGTTTTATCTGGCTGGACAATGAAATGGTGCCTTGGCGCGAAGCCAAGACCCATGTGCTGACCCATACCCTGCACTACGGCATGGGCGTGTTCGAAGGCGTGCGGGCTTACGAGACCGCGCGGGGCCCGGCCATTTTCCGGCTCAAGGAACACACCGACCGGTTGTTCAACAGCGCCCACATCCTGAACATGAAGATTCCTTACACCAAGGAACAGATCAACCAGGCGCAGATCGACGCGGTACGCGAGAACAAACTGCCGCACGCCTATCTGCGGCCGATGGTGTTCTACGGCAGCGAAGGCATGGGCCTGCGCGCGCACAACCTGAAAGTGCACGTCATGGTCGCCGCCTGGGAGTGGCCCGCCTACATGAGCCCGGAAGCCCTGGAGCTGGGCATCAAGGTGCGCACCTCCAGCTACACCCGGCACCACGTCAACATCACCATGTGCAAGGCCAAGGCCAACGGCAATTACATCAACTCCATGCTGGCCCTGAACGAAGCCCTGTCCGGCGGTGCCGACGAAGCGCTGCTGCTGGATAACGAGGGCTATGTGGCGGAAGGTTCCGGCGAGAACGTGTTCCTGATCCGCGACAAGGTCCTGTACACCCCGGAGCTGACCTCCTGTCTGGACGGCATCACCCGCAAGACGATCATTCAGCTGGCCGAGGAGCACGGTTACACCGTGCGCGAGAAGCGCCTTACCCGCGATGAGTTCTACATCGCCGACGAGGCCTTCTTCACCGGCACCGCCGCGGAAGTGACGCCGATCCGCGAACTGGACGGCCGCATCATCGGTGAAGGCAAGCGCGGGCCGGTCACCGAAGAGCTGCAGACCGTCTATTTCGATCTGGTGCGCGACAAGCACGACCGCCACCAGGAATGGCTGACCCACGTTTCCTGAGTGTCTGAAGCGCGGCGCCCACGCATCCTGGTCGTCGGCCCGTCCTGGGTCGGCGACATGGTCATGGCCCAGACGCTGTTCGCCGAACTGCAGCGGCAGCGGCCCTGCGACATCGATGTGCTGGCGCCGGCCTGGTGCCGGCCGCTGCTGTCGCGCATGCCGGAAGTGCGCCAGGCGCTGGATCTGCCGTTCGGCCACGGCGAACTGAAGCTGCGCCAGCGGCGCGCCGAAGGCCGTGCCCTGCGCGGCGGCTACGACCGCGCCTTCGTGCTCCCCAATTCCCTCAAGTCCGCCCTGATCCCGTTCTGGGCCGGCGTTCCGGTGCGCACCGGCTGGCGTGGCGAAATGCGCTACGGCCTGCTCAACGACGTGCGCAAGCTGGACAAAGAGCGTTACCCCTTGATGGTGCAGCGCTTCGTGGCGCTGGCCCTGGACGCGGACGCGCCGCCGCCGCCCCTGGAAACGATTCAGCCGCCGCGGCTGCGCGTGGACAGCGACGCCGTGGCCGCCGCCCGCGCCGACCAGCGGCTCGCCGACGACCGCCCGGTGCTGGGGCTGTGCCCCGGCGCCGAATTCGGCCCGTCCAAACGCTGGCCGGAATACCACTACGCCGCCGTGGCCCGCCACTGGATCGGGCAGGGCGGCCGGGTGTGGCTGTTCGGCTCCGGCAAGGACCGGCCGGTGGCCGAGCAGATTGTTGAAGCGCTGCCCGAGGCCCAGCGCGGCGAGGCGGCGATCCTGGCCGGCGCCACCAGCCTGGAGCAGGCGGTGGACCTGCTGTCGGTCACCGACGCGGTGGTCAGCAACGATTCCGGCCTGATGCACATCGCCGCCGCCCTGGGCCGGCCGCTGGTGGCGGTGTACGGTTCCACTTCACCCGGCTTTACGCCGCCGCTGGGCGAAGCGGTGGCGATTGAGCGGCTGGGGCTGGAATGCAGCCCCTGTTTCCAGCGCGAATGCCCGCTGGGCCACCTCAATTGTCTTCGCCAACTGGAGCCGGACCGGGTGATTCAGGCCCTGGCACGGTTGCCGGGCGTGCCGCGATGAACCACGACGGACGGGCGGTATGCGTGTTCTGCTGATCAAAACCTCCTCCATGGGCGATGTGATCCACAGCCTGCCGGCGATCACCGACGCGGCGCGGGCGATCCCCGGCCTGCGACTGGACTGGGTGGTGGAAGAGGGCTTCGCCGACCTGGCCGGCCGCCACCCGGCGGTGGAGCGGGTGCTGCCCTGCGCCCTGCGTCGCTGGCGCCGGCACCCCTGGCGCGCCCGGCGCAGCGGCGAGTGGGCCACCTTCAAGAACGCCCTGCGCGAACGGGAGTACGACGCCGTGATCGACGCCCAGGGCCTGATCAAAAGCGCCTTTATCACCCGCCTGGCGCGCGGCCCCAAGTTCGGCCTGGATAAGGCCTCCGCCCGCGAGCCCTGGTCGGCGTTGGCGCTGGACCGGCCGCTGCCGGTGCCCCGCGACGGCCACGCGGTGACCCGGGTGCGGCAACTGTTTGCCGCCGCCCTCGGCTACACCGCCCCGGACAGCGCCCCCGATTACGGCCTGCGCCGCACCCGCGCGCCGCGCCCGCTGGCCGGGCCCGGCGCCGAGCTGGTGTTCTGCCACGGCACCACCTGGCCCACCAAACACTACCCGGAAGCCTATTGGCGCGCCCTGGCGGAACGGGCCGCCGGCACCGGCCAGCGGGTGTGGCTGCCGTGGGGCAACGACACCGAGCGCGCCCGCGCCGAGCGCATCGCGCAAGGGCTGGCCGGCGTCGAGGTGCTGCCGCGCCTGTCCCTGTCCACGCTCACCGACCGGATGCTGGCCTGGGACGGCTTCGTCGCCGTCGACACCGGCCTGGCCCACCTGGCCGCCGCCGCCGGGCTGCCGGGCGTGGCGCTGTACGGCCCCACCGACCCGCGCCTGACCGGCGTTTGGGGGCCGCGCGCCCGCTCGTTGGCGGCGGAGTTTCCCTGCGCCCCCTGCGTGCAGGAAAAGTGCACCTATCAAGGCAACCTGGGCCAGGGGGTGAACCCGCCCTGTTTCAGCAGCCTCAAGCCGCACCGCGTCTGGCAGGCGTTAATGGAAGTCACAGCGGACGGAGCCGCCGACCGGGTGATACCCACGGGGGGTGGCCGATGAAGCTGGCGTTCCTGCTGTTCGAATACTTTCCCTACGGCGGCCTGCAACGGGACATGGTGGCGATCGCCACTAAGGCGCTGGAACGCGGTCATCAAGTGACGGTGTTAACCCGCGCCTGGCACGGCGACCCGGCCCCCGTCGAAGGCCTGGAAGTGCGCACACTGCCGTCCGCCGCCCGCAGCAACCACGCCAGCGACGCGGATTTCGCCCGCCGCGTGACCGCGCTGCTGGACGGTTTCGACCGGGTGGTGGGCTTCAACAAGATGCCGGGGCTGGACTGGTACTACGCCGCCGACGGCTGTCTGGCGGACCGCTACCAGGGCCTGAAGAGATTGCTGCCGCGCTACCGCAGCAAGCTGGCCATGGAAGCCGCCGTGTTCGGGGCGGACGCCGCCACCGGGGTGCTCTCCATCTCGCCGCCGCAGAAGGCGCTTTACCAGCACCACTACGGCACCCCGGACGCCCGCTTCGTGTCGCTGCCGCCGGGCATCCGGCGGGACCGCGTTCAGCCCGCCGACCATCTGCACCGCCGCACCGTTCTGCGCGCCGAACTGGGCATCAGCGAAGTGACGCCGATGCTGCTGTTCGTGGGCTCCGGTTTTCGCACCAAGGGCCTGGACCGGGCCCTGCAGGCCCTGGCCGGGCTGCCCGGCGACGCCCGCCTGTTCGTGGTCGGCGAGGACAAGGCGGCGCCCTACCAGCGCCAGGCGCGGCGTCTGGGTCTGGAAGGGCGGGTGCACTTCATGGGCGGCCGCGACGACGTGCCGGCCTGGCTGTGGGCGGCGGACCTGCTGGTGCACCCGGCCTACGCCGAGAACACCGGCACCGTGCTGCTGGAAGCGGCCATCGCCGGCCTGCCGGTGCTGACCACCCGCGCCTGCGGCTACGCCGACTACATCCGCGACGCGGACCTGGGCCGGGTGCTCGACGATCCCACCCCGGAGTCGCTGGCCGCCGCCGCGCGGGAATTGCTGGCCCTGGACCGGCCCGCCTGGTGGGAAAAGGCGGCCCGCTTCGCCGAGCAGGCGGACATCTACAGCCTCACCGACCACGCGGTGGACGCCATCGAAGGCGAGCCGCCGGGGGCAGGGCAATGAGCGCCCGGGCCCTGTTTCTGCGCGACGATCTGGCCGCCGCCTGGCGCGGGCGGGAGCCGTTCGCCCAGGCCGCCACCCAGCCCGGCGAGGTGTACCGGGCCCGCGAGGGCCGGCGCACGCTGCGGTTCGAGGCCGCCGGCCGGTCTTATTTTCTTAAGTACCACGGCGGCATCGGCTGGCGAGAGATCATCAAGAACCTGACCCAGGCCAAGGCGCCGGTGCTGGGCGCCATGTCCGAGGTGCGCGCGATCCGCGCCGTGGCCGCCGCCGGCATCGACACCCTGACCATCGCCGGTTACGGCTGCCGCGGCGCCAACCCGGCGCGGCAGGAATCGTTTCTGGTCACCGATGAGCTGAGCGACACGGTCAGCCTGGAAGAGCTGGGCGAGGCCTGGCGCCTGGAGCCGGGGCCGGCGCCGTTCAAGTGGGGGCTGATTCGCCGGGTTGGGGAGATCGCCCGGGCCATGCACGGCGCCGGCGTGAACCACCGGGATTTCTACCTGGGCCATTTCCTCATCGACCGTGGCGCGGTGGCCGGGCACGACGCCGGCGCGCCGCTGTATCTGATTGATCTGCACCGCTCCCAGGTGCGCAACAAGGTGCCGCGCCGCTGGCGCAACAAGGACGTGGGCGGCCTGTATTACTCCACCGCCCGGCTGGACCTGACCCACCGCGACCTGCTGCGCTTCGTGCGCGCCTACACCGGCCAGCCGCTGCGTGAGGCGCTGCGCGAGCACGCCGCCCTGTGGCGCGCCAGCCGCAAGGAAGCGGAGAAAATCTACCGCCGCTATTTCGAGATCGAACCCAGCTTCCCGCTGCGTTACTGCGAGCATCCGGGGAAGGACATATGAGCGGTGCGCCGGCGTTTTCCATCGTGATTCCCGCCTACAACTACGCCCATTTCCTGCGCCGGGCGGTGACCTCGGCGTGCACCCAGGACGGCGCCGACGTGGAAGTGCTGGTGGTGGACGACGGCTCCACCGACGACACCCCGGCGGTGATGGACAAGCTGAGCGCCGAGTTCGGCGAGCGGCTGACCTATCATCGCCAGCCCAACCAGGGGCCGGCGGCGGCGCGGGCCAAGGGGCTGGCCCTGGCCCGCCACGACTGGCTGGTGTTTCTCGACGCCGACGACGAGCTGTTGCCCGGCGCCCTGCGGGTGTTCGCCGATCTGATCGCCGCCCACCCGCGCAGCCGCGTCGCCATCGCCGGCCATCTGGCCCGCCACGGCGAGCGCGAGCGCCGGGTCGCGCCGGGGCCGGTGAGCGACAGCCGCCGAGCCAATTTCGCCGCCTACCTGGACAAGCAGCTGAGCCTGTCCAACGGCGCCTGCGCCCTGCACCGGTCGGTGTTCGACAGCGCGCCGCTGGCGTCGCCGTTGCCGCACACCGAGGACATGCCGGTGTTCGCCCATCTGATGGCCTGCTACGACGCCTGCAAAAGCGACCAGCCGGTGCTGCGGGTACACCACCACGGCGGCAGCCGCCGCAACGACGTGGCGGCGGCGCTGGCGCTGGGCATGGACCTGGAGCGCGCCATCTTCGACGACAACGGCCTGCCCGACTGGGCCGGCGAACTGCGGCGCGGTTACCGGGCGCGGCGTGCCCTGTCGCTGCTCAAGCTGGCGGCCCGCGGCGGGCGCCCCGACCAGGTGCGTTTCTTCTTTCACCGCGCGCTCGGCGCCGACTGGCGGCGGGCATTGCAGCCGCGCTATCTGCGCCGGTACCTTGCCAGTTTTGTTCGCCGGGGGAAGCGATCGTGACCACCAGCGCCGCCGACACACCGCTCACCTGGCCGCAACTGGCCGCCCTGGACTGGGCGCGGTCCGGCGGCTTTACCCTGGATATCGACGGTGAGCCGTTGCGCGCCGAGGCGGTGCTGCGTCATCTGCCCGGCCGCCGTATCGCGGTGCGCGCCCGCTGGCGCGGCGCCACCGTGTTCGCCAAGCTGTTCTTTGCCGGCCACGCCGACGAAGCCGCCCGCGAGCTGGCCCGCCACGGCGCCCTGGTGGAGGCTGGCGTGCCCACGCCGGGGCTGATTTTCGAGACCGTCGGCAACCAGGGCCCGGAACGGGGCGCGGTGCTGATCCAGGAGTGGGTGGGCGGCCAGTCCGGCCAGGCGACCCTGCGCGGCGAGCAAGGTCTGGCGCTCGCCGGTGATCTGCTCGACAGCCTGTTCCTGCTCTACCGGGCCGGCCTGCGGCAGCTGGACCTGCATCTGGATAATTTTCTGTTCGACGGCGAGCGCTTCCTGGTCATCGACGCCGGCGAAGTGGTGCCGCTGCCCGGCGGCCTGCGCTACGAACCGGCGATTCTCGACAACCTGGCGCTGTTTTGCGCCCAGGCGCCGCTGGACCTGCGTGACCGGCTGCAGGAGCAGGTGGCGGTGCGGCTGCGCCAGGAGGGGCTGCGCAGCGAGCCGCTGGCGGCCATGGTGCGCCGCCGCAGCGACCGGCGACTGCGCAGCGCAATGAAAAAGTGGCGCCGGGAAAGCTCCGCCATCGGCGTCTGGCATGAACAGCAGGAACAGTGGCTGTACCGTCGTTCGCTGGACCGCGAGGACTTCGAGGCCCTGTCGGCCTGGTTGCGTGAGCCGGAAAGCCTGGCGCTGATCAAGGCCGGCAGCCGGGTGAGCGTGTACGGCAACGACCAGTGGATCGTGAAGCACTACCGGGAAAGCGGCCCGAAGACCCGCCTGCGCCGCGCGCTGTTCAAGACCCGCGCGGACATCTCCTGGGTGATGGGCTGGACTTGGGCGTTGCTGGGCGTGCCCACGCCGCGTCCGGCGATGCTGCGCCGCTGCGCCGACGGCGAGGCGGTGATCGCCTTTCCGCGCTTGGAAGGCACGGTGGCGTTGAGCACTCTGATGGAGGAACAGCGCGAGCGGGCCCGGCGCGTGGCGCCGCACGTGGAGCTGTGGCTGAAGCGGCTCGGCGAGACCGGCTTCTGGCACGGCGACGCCAAGGCGCAGAATATCCTCGTCGACGGCCAGGACCGGGTGCACTTCATCGACCTGGACGGCGCCGGCTTCAGTGGTGTCAGCCGGCGCAGGGCCCGCAAACAGGCCCGGGATCTCAAGCGCTTTAAACGGAATTGGGCTCAGTTCGAGGAAAAGCCGCCGGCCCGCTAGCGGTTACTCTTTGCTCCAACATTAATTTGGGCGAAGCGGGGCGTGAGCATGTTTCCTTCATGGTTGGTATTCAGGGAATGGGGATGGAGTTTCTCGGGGTCCCGCCTCGCGCGAGCTCTATGATAACTGTCGCTAGACTGGACACGGGCTGCTCCAGATTTTCCACGTGATAGCGGGCGAAGATGCCCAAACTCTCCTGCCATAAAGAAGGTTCTGTTAGTACGCGAGCCATGGCTATATCGAGATCCTCGGCGCTGGACAGCCGTGGAATGCCATAAAGGTCGCATTGAAAGTAATCTGCGTAACGCCCCAGCACTAGAACTGGTACCCCGGCAATGGCGCAATCAATAATTGCAGTGGTGTACCCGCTCCATACAGCCACGACATCCGAAAGCGCGTGGTCTAAACTCTCTCCTTTTGGCCGTAGTCTTATAGAAGGGTGGGTTTTCGCAATGTTGCACCAGGGCTGCCCGCTCCCCCGGGGGTGTGGACGCACCCAGAGCTTCCATTCCGGGTGTTTCTTCAGCCAACTAAGCGCTAAATCGCAGCTATGACGGTAAGCGGCTGTTTTTTCTTCCTCTGGTCCGGCACCGACAAAGAGCAAGCAACGCGATTCCGGTACGACTTCGCGTTTTTCCGGCAATGGGAAATAAGGTCCCGCTAGCAGGGCCAGGGTGTCACCGAAGCCAGGCTTGCCTTTGCGCAAATAATCCAATGAGCTGCGCCCAAATACGGCGTAGTAATCATAGTCGTGATAACGCAGACGGCTAGATTGATCGCTGAGTACGCCATGTGCCAGATGTATAATTCGAGTATCACTATCGCGAAACGCCCGCAAGAAAGTGCTAGTCGGCCAGCCGTTGCGCTCGGTGAGGATAACCTTGGCTTTGTAGTTGGCAAGCAAGTCGGCAGCGCGAGCTGCGCTCAGATATAAGGGTAACGGCACAGAGTAGAGAGGTGGACGTAAACGACGTTGTCGTAGCGCCTCTTTATTATCGGTAGCGACGGTTTCTTCTACGATCAAGCCAGCGCCGCGTAGCTCAGCGAGTAGCGTGGTTTTTCTTCCTTGGCGGCGGGATTTCTCGGAAGGATGGATCAATAAGACATCGCAAACACGCGGAGTGGTTGGCTCTCGCCGGAGGCGGAGCCGCCCATAGATGCCGCGTAAGCTCTCTCTCAACCACCACACACTTGCCCCTGAAGGACCGCGTTGAGCGAGATGTTGAGCAAGGGCCTTGAAATGGTTTCTGAAATTCATGTGTTTTCTGTCGCGTGCGGAGGAAGGCCTGGCTTTATGTATCTGAAGCCAACAAGAAGGGCCATGGGGATCCATACACTAGGCCAATTGTACATAAACGGGGTAAATGGGTGCACACCGTCAAAAAAAACGGCAGTCAAGCCGGTGGCTAGTGCCGCCAGGGGCCAGTGAGCGGTGTCGCGATGGCTTAGGCTGTGCAACGCTGACGGAAACCAAATCAGCGTCCACAATACTAGCCCCGCGACACCTAGATAATAGAGCAAGGACAAGTAGTAATTATGAGGGTGGCTGAATACGGCGGGTTTGCCGTCTGAACTAACTATATGAATGTCCGGCATTTCGCCGGCCATGCCATGACCCAGCACTGGTCGCTCGGCGATGGAGTGCCAGGTTTCTGTCCATATAGCAAAGCGGCTACTTGAGCCTCGATCGGTGATCATTTCCGGGTTGACGAGAAGGATGGCTACAATAACCACGATCATTGCTAATACCGGGACGACCAATTTCTTTCTCAGCGTGAGTACGGGTAACACCAGAGAGCCGACGAACAGGGCTACCAAAGTGGAGCGTCGTTGATTGGCGATCAGGTAGATCGCAATCATTACAGAGGCAGCGTAGGGCGCGAGCCGTACTGTCACGCTTTGCGGCAATCGTGACGCTGCAAAAAAAGCGAAGAACGGGAGTGTGACGAAATACATGCTGGCATGAAGCTGGTTTGTAGACAATGTTATTAATTTATTGATATGGAAGGTTTCATATTTTCCATATAGCTGATCGGTGAAGGGGCGGTCAACGACGAAGTAGTAGCAATAGAAATCGATCATTGCCACCAGTGCGCCAAACAGAATGCCGATAAGCAGTGAGCGCCAGAATATCGTTTCGTGGGTGCGAAGAATTGCCTGCACGAAGGCAAATAGAGTTAGGATGTGAAAAAAAGCTCTAAAGAAACGGCTTGGATTAGGTTCGCTGGCGAAGAAGGTAGAGCACGAGGCGAAAAATAAAAATAAAATGAGCCAGAAGTTTCTCTTCAGGAAGCCGCTGAAATCGCGAGAATGAAAACGTACCGCATAGATAAAAGCTGGAGCAAAAAAAACAATATCCAGAACATTGAGCAGGCGGGGGCGGCGGTCGAAAATAAGAAGACCGGCGAAGAAAAGGCAAAACGTTACCGTTAGCCAAGTGAATATTATTTTCTCCCTTCTGCTCATCAAGGTGCTCCGTCGAGGGTTATTTATAAGGTGATCGGCCCTTGGGCCAATGTTTGAAGCGTTTGTGCACCCAGAGATACTGCTCCGGGTGTTTGCGCACATAGCTTTCAATGGTGCGGTTGATGCGGGCGGTGTCCGCCTCGTCGTCGCCGCAGGGAAAGTCCTCCAGCGGCGCGCCGAACTCGATCTCATAGCGGCCGCCGGGCAGGCGGTAGTGGGCGCAGGGAATCACCTTGGCCTTGCCCATGCGGGCGATGCGGCTGGTGGCGGTGATGGTGGCCGCCGGCACCCCGAAGAACGGCACGAACACCGCGTGGGCGGTGCCGTAATCCTGATCCGGCGCGTACCAGACCACCTCGCCCTGGCGCAGCAGGCGCACGGTCTGGCGGATGTCGTTGCGGTCCACGGAGTGGTTGACCCAGGTGCCGCGGCCCTTGGTGATCAGATGATCGAGCAGGGGGTTGTCGTTGGGGCGGTAGACCACGCTGAAACGGAAGAACTTGCCGAGCAGGCGGCTGCCCACGTCGATGCTGTTGAAGTGCATGCCCAGCAGCATCACGCCGTGCCCTTCGCGGCGGGCGGTTTCCAGATGCTCCAGGCCGCTGACGGTGAGCCGCTTGTCCAGATCGATGCGCTGGTTATGGAAGGCGCCGGCCATTTCCAGAATCGCCTCGCCGGTGCTGATCATGACGCGGCGGGCGAGGGCCTCGCGCTCCTGCTCGGAGAGCTCCGGAAAGCACAGCCGCAGGTTGGTGAGCGCCACCCGCCGGCGCGAGGCGGCCAGGTACCAGGCCAGGCGGCCGACGCCGCGGCCGGCGGCCAGCAGCCAGTCCCAGGGCAGCTGGCCGATCAGCCAGAACAGGGCCAGGCCCAGGCGCGTGGGCCACAGGCGCGGATCGGACGGTGAGACCGGACGGTGTCGGCGCTTTCCCATGGCGCGGTTAGCCCTGACCGGCGCGGACCGGCCGGCGCATGGTGTCGCGGTTGCTGAGGCTGGCCAGCATCAGCGCCAGGGGCAGCCACAGGCACATCCAGCTGGGGTGGAACGGCACCAGCAGGTAGGCGCCGGCGCTCAGCATGGTGAGCAGGCCGGGCAGCAGGGCGACCAGGAACACCGCGCCTTGGCGCTGTTCGCGGCCGGCGTCCGGCAGCCGCCAGGCGGGCACCGCCCAGGCGGCGATGAACAGCGCCAGGCCGATCAGGCCGGTGCTGTGCACCACCGCCAGCAGCACGTTGTTGGGGTGCGGCAGCACGCGCAGGCCGTCCGGAATCGAAACCAGCAGGGAGTCACCGCCCTCCTGGCTGAGCCCGTTGCCGAACAGCGGGTGGCTGAAATACATGCCGGCCTGGCGCAGCACCTCGAAATCCAGCGCCAGGTAGAGCGCCACCGCCCCGGCCAGGGCGGCCAGCAGCCGCTGCTGGTAGCGCAGCAGCCCCCAGCCCAGGGCCAGCACCAGCAGCATGGCGCCGGACTGCCAGTGCACCGCCACCAGGAAGGTGAAACCGACCAGAGCGCCGGCGCCGCGACGGGCGCCCTTGGGGGTGAAGCCCTCGTCCAGGGTCTGGGCGAGCAGAATGAACGACGGCGCCACCAGCGCCATGGTGCCCAGCAGCGGGCCCGGCTGCGGCAGATTGAAGATCAGGCTGGCGGGCTGGCTGAACAGCGGGCTGGTGAGCGGCTGAATGGTGTAGTAGCTGACCATGATCACCGCCAGCACCACCATGGCGGTCATGGCGCCGTTGGCCAGCGCCTGTTTCAGGGTGTGGCGGTAATAAAGGTGCACCCAGCGGAGAATGCCCACCAGGATGATGATTTCCACGGCGGCGCGGATGGTGCGCGAGCTGTTGGCGTCCTCGGCCCAGACCATGGTCAGCAGGGTCCAGCCCAGAAAGGCGTACAGCGGCACCAGCCAGGGATCCAGCAGCAGGCGCCGGTCGCCGCTCACCAGGGCGCGGGTGAGCAGGGTCAGCGACGGCAGGAAGAACAGGACGTCCACCACGTTAAGCAGCGCCACCCGCGAGTGGAACAGGAAGGGCCCGGTGAACATGACCGCGAAAGAGACCGTCAGCCACAGTCTCAGCCACCTTCCTTGCAGTGCGTTGTGGCGCAAAGCCGTCATAGAATTATGTCCTGTCTCGAATCGTAGTCGCGCCGGCGAGGGCCCTGGTCCGGCCGCACCCGCCCGGCGAGCGGCAAAGTGTACTCAGCGGGGCTGCTCGCATCCACCGCTATGCTACACTGCGCGCCAGTTTGAGGCTCCCCGTGGCGCAGGAGTAGGTGATGCACAACCCGCGAATTCCCCCCTTTGGCCAGGCCCGCGTGCTGGTCGCCGGCGACGTGATGCTGGACCGATATTGGCACGGCCCGACCGGGCGTATCTCTCCGGAGGCCCCGGTGCCGGTGGTGCGCGTCACCGAACTGGAGGACCGCCCCGGCGGCGCCGCCAACGTGGCGCTCAACATGGCCGCCCTGGGGGCCCGGGCGGAACTGGTGGGGCTCACCGGCCAGGATGAGGCCGCCGGCATTCTGGAGCAACGCCTGGGTGCCGCCGATGTGCTGTGCGACTTCCAGAAAGTGGCCGGGCTGCCCACCATCACCAAGCTGCGCGTGATCAGCCGCCAGCAACAATTGCTGCGGCTGGATTTCGAGGAGTCCTTCCAGGACCAGGACCCGGCGCCGTTCGCCGAGAAGGTGAAAGGCCGGCTGGCCGGCTGCGGCGCCCTGGTGCTGTCCGATTACGCCAAGGGCGCCCTGCGCGACTGCCCCGGGCTGATCGCCCTGGCCCGCGAGGCCGGCGTGCCGGTGCTGGTGGACCCCAAGGGCAGTGATTTCAGCCGCTACCGGGGCGCCACCCTGCTGACCCCCAATCTGGCCGAGTTCGAGGCGGTGGTGGGGCCGGTGCCGGACGAAAAGACCCTGCTGGAAAAAGGCCAGGCACTGATGGCCGAGCTGGATCTGGGTGCCTTGCTGATCACCCGCAGCGAGAAGGGCATGACCCTGCTGCGCGCCGGCCAGACGGAGCTGCATCTGCCGGCCCACGCCCGCGAGGTGTTCGACGTCACCGGCGCCGGCGACACCGTGATCTCCACCCTGGCGGTGTCCCTGGCCGCCGGTGCCGATCTGGCCGAGGCGGTGGTGCTGGCCAACATCGCCGCCGGCATCGTGGTCGGCAAGCTGGGCACGGCGGTGGTGTCCGCCCCGGAGCTGCGCCGCGCGGTGCACCAGGCCGGTGGCCCCGGCCGCGGCGCGATGACCGAGGAGCAGCTGCTGATCGCCATCGAGGACGCCCGCGCCCAGGGCGAGAAGATCGTCTTCACCAACGGCTGCTTCGACATCATCCACGCCGGCCATGTGGGCTATCTGGACTCCGCTCGCCGCCTCGGCGACCGGCTGGTGCTGGCGGTCAACAGCGACGATTCGATTCGCCGGCTCAAGGGGCCGGGCCGGCCGATCAACTCGCTGGAGCGCCGCATGGCGGTGCTGGCGGCCCTGGAGGCGGTGGATTACGTGGTCGCCTTCGACACCGACACACCGGAGCCGCTGCTGGAAAAGGTGCGCCCGGACATTCTCGTCAAAGGCGGCGACTACAGCGTCGACCAGGTGGTGGGCGCCGACATCGTCAAACGCCACGGCGGCCGCGTGGAAGTCCTCGACTTCGTCGAGAACATTTCCACCACCCATATCGTGCAGAAGATTCGCTCCGAATAGCACCGCGCTTCAAAAGCGGGGCCGCTTGTGGGAGCTTGCCCTGCAAGCGAAAGGGTGGCTTTCAGCCACCCGGCAAAGGTTGCCCCGCAGGATTCCAGAGGCCGTTCTGACGACCGCACAAACAGCGTCTCTGGAATCCTGCCGGCAAGCTTCGCTTGCCTTTCGCGGGCAAGGCCCGCTCCCACAAGGCCCGCGGTTACAAGGTCTTTCTGTAGCGCGACGGGGTCTGCCCGGTCCAGCGTTCGAAGGCGCGGATGAAGGCGGCCGGTTCGCTGTAGCCGAGCAGGCCGGCGATCTCTTCCACGCTGCGGGACGAATCCGCCAGGTAGCCGCGCGCCTTCTCCAGCCGTACCCCATCGAGAATTTTCTGGTAGCTGCGCCCGGCGTCGCCGAGCCGGCGGCGGAAGCTGCGCTCGGGCATGTCAAAGGTGGCGGCGGCCCGGTCAGCGCCGGGGAACTCACCGATAAACAACTCCAGATAGGCCGCCACGCGGTCGGGCAGACCCTCCGGGGCTTCCGCCTGGCGCCGTGCCAGCAGGGCGTCGCACTGGTTCTGGTACATCTCCTGGGCGGTGCGGTTGTAGCCGGGCAGCGGCTGGGCCATGTCCTGGTTGCGGATGGTCGCCTGGCACCAGGGCTGGTCGAACTTCACCGGCGCCCGATAAAAATCCTCGTAGATGGACGCTTCGGCGGGTTCGGGAAACGGCAGCCAGACTTCCAGCGGCGCCAGGTTGAGGCCCAGCTGGGTCTGGATTTCGTTGACCAGGTTGAAGGTGCCGGTCATGTCCCGGTCGATAAGGATGCGCCGCACGCTGTCCGGCAGCGGCACCGGCTCGAGGATCAGTTTGGTGGTGTCCTCGCCGGGCACCAGCGACAGCTTGCCGTAGAGGTAGGTGAGCGCCTGGTAGCGGACGCCGATCTGAAAGCCCTGGAAGGCGGTGCGGCTGGTCATCAGCAGCATGGTCAGCGGGCCGTAGCCGGCCAGCCCGAAGCGCTTGCCCATCTCAAAGCCGAACAGCGGGTCCCGGGCCAGCGGCAGCAGCTCGGTGAGCACCGCCAGCTCCCGGTCGCGCTCGATCTCCCCGTTGGGATCCAGCCGCTCCGGCTCCAGGCCGTGGCGGGCGAGAACCGGAGCGCAGTCCACGCCCCGCTCTTCGAGCACATCCACGGTGGACATCAGGGCAAGAATGGAACGCAGGGGCATGGGAAACGCCTTGGCCGGAATTATCAATTTTCCGGTCAGCTTAACACCTTTATCCGGGGCCGGGACAAGGTAAAGTGCCGGGCAGTGATGACCAACAGGTTCAACGACCGTGGTCGGTAATAGGGAGAACAAGATGAACAGTCGAGCGAAGGTCTATCAGTACGCGCGGCCGGTGAAAGTGGCCATCGTGGGCGGCGGTTTCGGCGGCCTGTGCATGGCGATCAAGCTGCGCGAAGCCGGCATCGAGGATTTCGTGCTGCTGGAGAAAGCCGAGCAGGTGGGCGGCACCTGGCGCGATAACAGCTACCCGGGCTGTGCCTGCGACGTGCAGTCGCACATGTACTCCTTCTCCTTCGAGGGCAACCCGGACTGGTCCGCCCGCTACAGCGGCTGGAAGGAGATCCAGGACTACATCCTGCGCACCACCGAGAAGCACGGTATTCAGGAAAAGACCCGCTTCAACGCCGAGGTGTGCGGCGCCCACTTCGACCAGGACAAGGCGCTCTGGACCCTGGACCTGAAAGACGGCAGCCAGGTGGTGTGCCAGCACTGGGTGCTCGCCAGCGGCCCCCTGCACGTGCCGCAGATTCCCAACTTTCCCGGCCTGGACCGCTTCAAGGGCAAGGTCTTCCATTCGTCCCAGTGGGACCACGATTATGACCTCACCGGCAAGAAGGTGGTGTCAGTGGGCACTGGCGCCAGCGCCATTCAGTACGTGCCGCAGATCGCCCCGGAAGTGGAGCGGCTCACCGTGGTGCAGCGCACCCCGGGCTGGATCATCCCCCGCGACGAGCGCACCTACTCCAAACTGACCAAAACCCTGTTCCGGCGCTTCCCGCTGCTGCGCAAGCTGCACCGGGTGCGGCTCTACTGGAGCAACGAGTCCCGGGTGGTGCCGATCTTCCACCCGCGCCTGGCGGGCCTGCTGGAAAAAGTGGTCAAGCAGTTCATCCGTTTCCAGGTCAAGGACAAGGAGACCGCCCGCAAGCTGACCCCCAGCTACACCCTGGGCTGCAAGCGGATCATGATCTCCAACCGCTACTACCCGACCTTCAACCGCGACAACGTGGAGCTGTTCACCGAGGGTGTCAAGGAAGTGCGCGAGAACAGCATCGTGTTCACCGACGGCAGCGAACGGGAGATGGACTGCCTGATCCTGGGCACCGGCTTTATCGTCGACCCGCGCATCTACATGAAGGATTTCCCGATCACCGGGCTGGGCGGCCGCAAGCTGCAGGACGACTGGGCGGACGCCTCCGAGGCCTACCTGGGCATCACCGTGGCGGGCTACCCGAACATGTTCCAGATGGTCGGCCCCAACACCGGCCTGGGCCATAATTCGATCATCTTCATGATCGAGTGCCAGGCGGAGTACATCCGCGACGCGATCCAGAAGCTGGACGCCAAGGGCGGCGACTACTTGGACGTGAAGCGCGCCGAGATGGACGCCTTCAACGACAAGCTCCAGGAAGACGTGTCCGGCACCGTCTGGCAGCAGGGCGGCTGCAGCAGTTGGTACCAGCAGGCGGACGGCAAGAACGTGGCGATCTGGCCCTACAGCACCTGGCGCTACTGGCTGAAAACGCGCCGCGTCGAGGACCGCGTTTACCACTGGGAAAAGGTCCGCCAGGCGCAAAAAGCCGCCTCCTGAATGTTGGGTTCCACTTCCTTTGCGGTTAGGCTTAACGCCGTCGCAAAGGAGTGGCCATGACCCGCGAAGGCAACCGCAAACCGGAAATCCTCGATACCCGCCTGGTGGCGAAAAGCCGCCTGTTCGGCATCGAGGAGATGCACCTGCGTTTCAGCAACGGCGTGGAACGCACCTACGAACGCCTGCGCACCCCGCCGATCGCCGGCGTCATGTGCGTGCCGATGCTCGACCGCGACACCGTGGTGCTGATCCGCGAGTACGGCGCCGGCGTCGACGAGTATCAGATCACCCTGCCCAAGGGCGCCTACGAACACGGCGAGGACTGGCGCGACGCCGCCAACCGTGAGCTGAAGGAAGAGGCCGGCTACGGCGCCCGGAAGCTCACCCTGCTCAAGCGCATGACCCTGTCCCCGGGCTACATGGGCCACCATATTACCGTCGCCCTGGCCGAGGACCTCTACGAAGAGCGCCTGCCCGGCGACGAACCCGAACCCCTGGAAGTGATTCCCTGGAAACTGTCACGGCTGGATGAGCTGCTGCAGCGCGAGGATGTGACCGAAGCCCGCGTGATCGCCGCCCTGTTGATGACCCAACGTTTGATGGACCGCTGAATGAACGATTTGAACGCCCTGCTGGGCCCGGTATCCGCCATCGCCGTGGACGCCGGCGCCGCCATCCTTGAAATCTACAATCGCGGCGACGTGGACGTGGACCACAAGGACGACAACAGCCCGATCACCGAGGCCGACCGCGCCGCCCACAACCTGATCGAGGCGCGCCTGCAGGCCCTGACCCCGGAGATTCCGGTGTTCTCCGAGGAATCCGGCGGCATCGCCTATGAAGACCGCAAGGACTGGCCCCGTTTCTGGCTGGTGGACCCGCTCGACGGCACCAAGGAATTCATCAAGCGCAACGGCGAGTTCACCGTCAACATCGCCCTGGTGGAAGACGGCGTGCCGGTGCTGGGCGTGGTGCACGTGCCGGTCACCGCGATCACCTACTCCGGCGGCCGCGGCCTGGGGGCGTTCAAGGAAGAGGGCGGCCAGCGCTCGCCGATCCGTTGTCGGGAGCGGCACGCGCCGATCGTGATGGTGGCCAGCCGCCGCCACGGCGCCGAGCAGGTGGCGGCGCTGGAGCGCCTGATCGAGGGGCAGCTGGGCCCGGTGGAGAAAACCTCCATGGGCTCATCGCTGAAGCTGTGTCTGGTGGCGGAAGGCGCGGCGGACATCTACCCGCGCCTGGCGCCCACCTGCGAGTGGGACACCGCCGCCGCCCACGCGGTGGTCAACGCCGCCGGCGGGGTGGTAGTGAACACTCACTTTGAGCCCTTGGCCTATAACAAGCCGGATGTGCTGAACCCGCACTTTCTGGTGCTGGGGCAGTCCGCGGAAGATTGGCGCTTTATCGAGCCCGCGCTGGCCTGAGGATCAGGTCAGCCAGGTCGGCATCACGTCCAGCAGCACCAGTTGCAGGCGCTGGCTGAGCAGGTGGGCGCCGGCGGTGATCATGCACAGATGCACCAGCGGCATCATGATGCCCAGCGCCAGCACATTGACCAGCAGGCGCTGGCGAATCCGACCGGTCCAGAGAACCGCCGCCACCATCACCAGCGCACCCAGCGGAATCGCCAGCATTTCCCAGAGATTGTAATCGGGCAGGGTGAACGCCAGGGGCAGGTCATTGATCAGGCTAGGCATCGTTTTCACTCGGTACGGTCGGAATATTTCCGTCTGTTGGTGTCTGTTACCGAATGTTATCGACCGCTAGTAGGGTTTCCTTTAATTGTGTCACAAAACTAATGCCAAAGTGCCATCATGTAGGTAATAGTTACTACCCGGCACGTTCGTCCAGGTAAGCCTTCAGGGCGTCCGGGTCGGGCACCGTGATGCGCCCGTAGCTGAACCGGATCAGCCCGCGCTGCTCCAGGGCCTTGAGCACGCCGTGCACGCCCTGGCGGGTCATGCCCATCATGTTGGCGATGTGCTCGCGGGTCAGTTTGAAGGTCACCGGGCCGGGGCCGCGCTGGGGATCGTGCATGTGCGCCAGGAACAGCAGCCGCCGGCCCACCCGCCCGGGCATGTCGCGCAGGGCGTTGTCCTCGATGATGGAGATCGCCGACCACAGGCGCCGGCTGAGCATGTCCAGGGTGCGCGGGTAGGCCTCCGGATAGCGCGCCAGCAGGGCGCGGTAGTCCTGGCCGGGCACCTCCACCAGCTCGCCGTCGGTGTGGGCGGTGGCGCCGAACACCCGCGGCATGCCCGGCGAAAACACCGTGTCGCCGAACCAGGCGCCGGGCTCGAACAGAGTGAGCATGATTTCCCGGCCCTCGGCGTTGGTGGAGCCGATGCGCACATTGCCGGCGCCCACCACCGACAGCGCCGACTGCACCTCGCCGCGCTGGTAGAGCACCTCGTTGGCGCGGAATGGGCGCACCCGGGCCAGCGGCGCCACCTCGCGCAGCGCCGCCTCGGGCAGCCCGGACAGCAGCGAGCAGCTTTTCAGTACTTCGAGAACGTGATCGACCATCGCCCGGACACCCCGTAACACCGCCTCGCGCGCCAACTGTCAAACCGTTGACAGTCTCAGTCCGGCGCGCGGCCTAGACTCCCCATCATACATCCAATAAACGCCAGGGCGTTCAAGCCCCAGCCGAGGAGAGAAGTATGGACGGTCATCACGACGAGCCGCGCGCTCAGTTCAAGCATATGGAAGAGGGCACCGCCGAGGATTGGAAGATCATCGGCCAGGCCTTCGGCGGTTTCGCCAAGGAACTGCCCGATCGCGTCATCACCCACCTGCAGCTGCTGGAAGGCGATTGCGGCGGCTTCCCGGTGGACCGCCTCACCCACTGCCTGCAGACCGCCACCCTGGCGCACCGCGACGGCCAGGACGAGGAGTACGTGGTGTGCGCCCTGCTGCACGACATCGGCGACACCCTGGGCCCCTACAACCACGCCGACGTGGGCGCCGCCCTGCTGGAGCCGTTCGTCAGCGAGGAAAACCACTGGATGGTGAAGCACCACGCCATCTTCCAGGGCTACTACTTCTTCGAGCACCTGGGCCTGGACCCGGACCTGCGTGAGAAATACCGTGACCACCCGTGTTTCGACCGCACCGTGGAGTTCTGCGCCAAGTACGACGCCGCCGCCTTCGACCCGGAGCAGGAAACCTTGCCGCTGTCGTTCTTCGAGCCCATGCTGCGCCGGGTAATGGCCAAGCCCAAGCGCTCGCTGTACAAGAACAAGCTGGACGCGGATCAGCAGGAGCAGCGCCAGACCGCCTGAGTGATTGACTTTTGTCGGCCACCCCCTAGCATTGCCAACCATTATTCGTATTCCGTGGCAGGTGTCCCGGCCGCTTAGAGCGGTCGGGATTAAACGGGAAGTTTGGTGCAAAGCCAACGCTGCCCCCGCAACGGTGATCGGTTAAGGGTTCGACAGGTCCGCTGGACCAGCCACTGCGTTCGCGTGGGAAGGCGTCGAATCCGGGATGCGCGAGCATCCGGCCGTTAGCCCGGAGACCGGCCTGCCGCCGGCTATCAACGTGACCGCGGTGGGCGCTCACGTGGGATACCGCCTCAACGGCACCCTCATCCCTTTGATAGCTATTCAGCTAACGATCCCGTCGCCCCGGGGCGGCGGGACTGTCGCGCCTGTCCGCGTATCGGGGAATCATGGGGCAAAGACCATTGTGCCGGCTGGCACTGGTGCTGTTGGCGTCGGTGCCGGCGCTGTCGCCTGGCGAAGACGGCCACTCGCTGGCGCCGGTGATCGTCAGTGAGGCGCCGCGCAACGCCGCCGCCACGCTCACGCCGGAGGACGAAACCGGCATGGTTCGCGTGATCGAGCGCGAGGCGTTCGCCAACCGCATCACCACCCTGGCCGATACCCTGGCCACGCAAACCGGTGTTCAGGTGCGCCGCCTGGGCGGCCTGGGCAGTTACTCGGCGGTGTCGATCCGCGGCTCCAGCAGCAAGCAGGTGCAGGTGTATCTGGACGGCATGCTGCTGGACGATCCGGTATCCGGCGGTAGCGATCTGAGTTTGTACACCCTGCACGACGTGGCCGAGATCCAGGTGTACCCCGGTAACGCACCGGCCCGCTACACCCAGGCCGGTGTCGGCGGCGTGGTGGCGATGACCTCGCTGCGCGCCGACACCCCGGCCACCACGCGGATTAATCTCGGCGCCGGCACGCACGGCGGGCGGCGCCTGGGTCTGTTCCAGGCGGGCGCCGAGGGCCGCTTTGATTACTGGTTTTCGCTGAACCGGCAGCAGGCGGACAACGATTTCCAATACGAAAACCGGCCGGAATGGTTCAACCCCGGCGACGGCGAAGAGAGCCGCCGGCGCAATGCGGACATCACCCACAACGACGCCAGCGCCCGTGTCGGCTACCGGCTGTCGCCGGACCGGCGGCTGGACGCCCTGCTGCAGTGGACCGACAAGGACCAGGGCATCCCCAGCCTGCAGAACTGGGAAGCGAACCAGGCGCGCCTGGAAACCCGGCAGCAGCGCGTGCAGTTCCATTACCAGGACAGCGGCTGGTGGGACGGGCGCCTGCAGTCCAGCCACCGCCTGTTGCTGGGGCGCCGGCAGCACACCTATCTGGACCGTGTCGGACGCATCGGCACCGGGGTCCATGACGCCCGCGACCAGACCGATCAATTCGGTTTCAACAACTCGCTCACCTGGCTGCTCGGCGCGCACCGGCTCAGCGCCGGGTTGGATGCCAGCCTCTACCGGCTGGACCAGGAAGACCGCCTGCAAGCGGAACCGGAAACAGAGCGCGAACGGCGGCAAGTGACCGGCGCCCTGAGCCACGAATGGCACAGCGACAACGAACGCTGGCGCACCCAGGCGGTGGCGCGGCGTTACCAGGTGCGCGACCAATCCGACGACGCCGGCGCCGACGCCGAAAGCGATCAGCACTATCACGCCTGGCAGCTGGGCGCGCGCTACGCGATGACCTCCCATCTGTGGCTGTTCGCCAACCTGGCCCGGCAGGTGCGCATCCCCACCCTGGTGGAGCAGTTCGGCCAGCAGGGGCTGTTCGTCGGCAACCCGGATCTGCAGGCGGAAGAGGCGCTCAACGCGGACGGCAGTCTGCGCATTCTGGTGCCGCGCGGCTATCTGGAAGTCACCGGTTTCGTGCGTGATCTGGACCCGGCGGTGACCGCGATTTACGACGCCCGCGGCGTGGGCCGCTACGTCAATATCGCGGCGCGGGTCCAGGGCCTGGAGCTGGAAGCCTCCTACGATGTCCTCGACCGCTGGACATTGAGTGCCAGCGCCACCACCCAGGATTCCCGGAACCGTTCTGACCAGCTCGCCGATCAACGCGACAAGGCCCTGCCCGGCCTGTATCACCACACCGCGCTGGTCAAAAGCACCTGGCGGCTGGCGCCGTTCACCGCCAGCGTGAGCTGGCACTACCGCGACGAGCTCTACTACGACTCCGCCAACCTGCTTGAAGCGGAGGCCAGCCAGACCGTCGACGCCGGCCTCGGCTGGCGCCACCCCTGGGGCCGGGGCGGCGAAACCCGCATCAACCTGGAAGTCCACAACCTCACCGACGAAACCTACCAGGACTTCAACCGCTTTCCCGGCCCCGGCCGCACCCTGTTCGTCAATCTTCAACACCGTTTCTGATTCGCGCGTACCCAAGAGGAATTACCATGGCATTGCACAACCCGCCCAAGACGTTTTTCAAGTCGTTGCTTCTGGCCGGCCTTTCCGGCCTGGTTCTGACCGCCTGCGGTGGCGGCGGGGGCAGCGATGACCCGGTGGCCGTGTCGGGCACCGACGTGGCGGTGGTCGCCACCGTATCGTCCAGCTACGACTCCGGCGCGGTGGAGCTGGTGGGTGTCGATGAACGCACCAGCTCCGGCAGTTATCACCCCACGGTGTCCGACCTGGCGGTGGCGTCCCACGGCAGCGACTACTATCTGATTGAGCGCTATCAATCCGACCGCATCAAGAAAGTGGCGCTGTCCAACCCGGGTGTGTTCGAGTGGGACTATTCCACGCTCGGGGCATCGGATACCGATTCGTCCAACGTCTATGATCTGGTGTTCGCCGCCCCGGACAAGGCCTACATGATCCGTTACGGCGCCGATACGGTCTGGGTGGTCGACCCCACCGCCGGCCGCGAACGGAACTTCAAAACCGGCGAGCTGGATCTGTCGGCTTACCTGCCCGCCAACACCACCGGCAGCCCCAATATGTCCGCGGCGGTGGTCGTCGACGGCAAGCTGTTCATCGCCATGCAGCGTCTCGACAGTGTCTTTCAGCCCAACAACACCGCCTATGTGGCGGTGTTCGATACCGCCACCGACGAAGAGATCGATACCGGGAAGGGCGAGGACGGCCTCAAGGGCATTCCGCTGATCGGCGGCAACCCCATGTCGATGGTCCATCACCCGGACCTGGGCCTGCTGGTGCAGAATCAGGGGTCCTTCGCGATGGACTATAAAGGCGGGATTGATGTGATCGATCCGGACAGCTACGCCGTGGAGCAACGCCTGGACGACACCGAGGAAACCGGACTGATCGGCGCCATCCAGGTGGTGGATGCGGACACCGGTTACTACCTGGCTTACTACAACTGGCAGGACATCGCGCTAACGCGCTTCAACCCCGCCACCGGCGAAGTGGGCGCCACCGTCGCCGGGCTGAGCGGCATGGATCTGCGTGCGCTGGCGTTGGGCCCGCGGGGCCACCTGTGGGTCGCCGATGCGTCGGCGGGCGCTCCGGGCCTGCGGGTACTGGACGCGGACAGCGGCGAGCAAATCGACTTCGTGGCCACCGACCTGCTGCCCGCGGACATCACCTTCGCCCGCGACCGGTAAGGTGTTAGACGCCCAGACGGCGGGCCATGGTCTCCATCACCCGGAACCAGGCCTCGGCGCCGTCTTCGCCCACCTCGTCGAAGGTGTGGGTGAGCAGCTCGCGCTGGATACCGGTGAGCCGGGACTCCAGCGCCGTGCCCTGGTCGGTGAGCGCCAGCCGCTTGACCCTTTTGTCGGCGGCGTCCCGGGTCACTGCGACCAGGTCTTTCTCGACCAGGGATTTGAGCGGCTTATGGATCGCCTGCTTGGTCAGGCGCATGCTGTCCACCAGTTCGTTGACGCTGAGCCCCGGATTGCGGCCGATAAAAAACAGCAACCGGTGGTGGATACGGGACAGCCCCTGGCTTTTCAATATGCTGTCGGGTTCGGCCACCAGCCCCCGGAAGGCGAAATGCAGGGTTTCCAGGCACTTGTTCAGCCGGTCCAGCGAAGCGTCTTCAACCATATGGGTTCACCACCAGTCTTGATTTGAGTAATAGGTCATAAAAGTTGACCTTAATCGGCGCGCCATGCAAGCGTTTCCCCCAGGGGCGCCGCCTTCGGGCCCGTAAAGTGTAACCTGTATGACCGTTGGCCGTAGAGCGGACCGCGCCTTTCAAGGAAGCGGAAGGCTAACGTCCGCGCCTTGGCGGCCGCGTGAAGGCGTGTTTACCCGCAAGACTGCCGTGGCTGGGCCGCCGGGTCCAGTTTTCCGGCCCCGGAAACGAAGAACGCCCGGCGTGCCGTGGCACGTCGGGCGTTCGGGGTGGCGTGTTGGGAAGGGTCAGTCGCGCAGCGCTTCCACTTCGTAGACCGCGGTGGTGCCGCTCACTTCGTAGCCCACCACCAGCAGCGCTTTGTCGTTGGGGGAGTCGGAGGCGGGGATGAACACCAGGCCTTCCGGGCCCAGGTCGCCGGCGCTGGCCAGCACCGATTCGGTGTCCTCGGTGACCCAGTCCTCGCGAGTGTTCAGGTAGTCCTGCATCACCGGCGCGGTCGGGTCGGTGATGTCATAGACCAGAATGCCGCCCATGCGCTCCAGGCCCAGGAACAGGAAGGTCTTGCCGCCCAGGGTGCCGATGGTCAGGCCTTCCGGCTCCGGGCCCTTGGCGTCGCTGCGGCTGTCGAAGTCGCTGCCTTCGTCGTGGCCGCTGTTGAAGTAGTCGGCGCAAGGAATGTTGCGCTGCGCGCCGGCCATGCAGTCATCGCTGGCGATGAACTGTTCGATGGCGTCGCCGGAATCCCACACCAGGGCACCCTCGGCATCCCAGATTGAGAACGAGCGGCCGCCGTAGGCGTACAGGGTGTCGTACATGATGCGATCACCGGCCGGGTCTTCCACGCCGGCGGCGGTGAACATCACCGGGTCGCCGTTGCTGTCGGTGCGGTAGCCTTCCGTCCAGGTGATGTTCAGGCGGCCCAACACGTCGTCCTCGCGGCAGTCGCCCGGATCGCCGTCCACCGCGCCGCAGTAGCCGAAGGTGGTGGGGTTGAGCAGGCCGCCGGCGCCCAGGGCGCGCAGCTGAGGCGGCAGGTCGTCGCCGCAGCGGCGGTCGAAGCCGTCGGCGTGCACCAGGTGCTTGACCCGGAACTCTTCCACGAAACCCTGGCTGGCATCGCCGGCGCAACCCGCGCCTTCGGTACCCCAGTAGGCATCGTTGTCCTCGCCCCAGGCGCGAGCGTCGCCCTCGTTGGCGGTGACCAGATAGGTGTCGCCGCCGGCGCTGTAGGCGTGGATGGCGTCCGGCAAGTAAAGACCGACCACGCCGTCGAAGGTGCGGATGTTGATCACGCCGTCGTCATCGCTGGCGTCGATGGCGTTGCCGTCCTGGCTGATGTCTTTGGTGCCGAGTGGTAGGAGAGGTTCGGTCACCGTGGCGCTGGCTATGTCCACTTTGGCGAGCGCGTTGTTTTCCTGTAGGACGACCCACGCTGTCGTACCATCGGCGTCCAAGGCGATGTATTCCGGCTCCAGGTCCTGGGCGGCGCTGGCGCCGGGCCCGTAGATTCGTACACCCTGGTCGCGCAGTTCGTCTTCCTGGCCGTTGAGGGCGGTGAAATCGGCGGTGGCGACCACCGGGTTCCGCGGGTCGCTGATGTCCACCACGCTCACCGAGCCTTCCGGATCCACGCTGTAGTCGTCGCTGGGCTCGCCTTCGTTGGCGGTCAGCACGTACTGACCGTCGGCGGTGAACGCGACCATGTCGGGCAGCGCGCCGACTTCGACAAAGCTGATCAGCTCCAGGGTTTCAGCGTCGTACAGTGCCATATAGCCGGCGTCGGTCTTGACCGGCGCCTGCACCGCGACCGCAACCAGACCGTCACGCACCGCCACGCTGTTTACTTCGGTGTTGGCGGCGATGTCCGAGGTGGTCAGGGTGTCCACCAGCGCCGGGTTGGCCGGGTCGTTCATGCCCAGCACGTCGAGCGCGCCTTTCTGGGCGTTGACCACGAACAGGCGCCGGGTGCCGGCGTCGTAGGCGGGGATTTCCGCCGCGCTCTCATCGAACTGGCCGGTGCTGTAACGGCCCATGAAATTCAGTTTTACGCCGCTTACGGCGGGGGTGTCGGTGGACGGAACGGGATCGTTGTCGCTGTCGCCGCCGCAACCGGCGAGCATGGCGGCGGCAAGCGTGCCGGCGCCCAGGGCAAGCCAGAGTTTCATGTCAGCTCCTTGTCATTATCGGAAGGTCACCCTGGGTGTGTACCTTCCCGACATGACAGCGGCGTGACTTTAATGTGTCCCGTAGGCGGCGGCGATGGTGTCGCTGACCGCCTTGTAGTGGTCCAGCAGCTTGTCCAGGCCGCTGTGCTGCGTCAGCAAGGAGCCGAAATACCAGAGCGGGGTGATCAGCATCACCACCTGGCGCACCGGCGTGTCCGGGCGCAGTTCGCCGGCGCCGATCGCCAGCGTCACCGCATGGGCCACGTAGTCCTCGAAGTGGCGGGACATTTCGGAAATACCCGCCTGAATGCGCGGCGACAGCAGATGGTTCTCGAACCGGGCCCGCGCCGACAGGCTCCAGGGGTTGCGGCCCTTGGCGTCTTTGTTGAACTCGTAGAAGCGGCGTTCGCAGTCCTCGGCGGTGAGCCCGATGCGCTGACCCAGGGTCAGGCCGGGCTTGGCCCACACTTCCTGGAACTGCTCTTCCAGGCTGTCGAAGATCTCCTGGAACACCGCCTCGACAAGCGCGTTCTTGTTGCCGAAGTGGTAGTGCAGATTGGCCCGCGTGGTGTTCACCACCTCGGCGATGTCGCCGTAGCTGACATCGGCCAGGCCGCGCTGAATAAACAAATCGCGGGCCGCCTGTTTGATCCGCGTCTTCATCGGCGGCTGGCCCAATTGCGATTTTTTGTTCGGTCTGGCCAAGCGCCGGCTCCTCTCCTGTGCGTGTGGCAATTAATCTGGAAGTAAATAAAACCACTGTCAATGCTAATTGACGTGCAAGTCAGTATCTGGCTATGTTGCCCCTGACCCGGACGGCGCCTCGGCGTGTCGTACCCGCCCCAGAACAAGACGGACCCCGCTTCATGACCATTAAAAAGCTGCTCATTGCCAACCGCGGCGAAGTCGCCGTACGCATCGCCCGCGCCGCCGCCGACCTGGATATCGCCACCGTGGCGGTCTACCCCGCCGATGACGAACGGGCCCTGCACACCCGGGTGGCGGACCAGGCGGTGGCGCTGTCCGGCCAGGGCGTGGCCGCCTATCTGGACGGCGAGCAACTGGTGAAGGTGGCGCTGGAGCAGGGCTGCGACGCGGTGCATCCGGGTTACGGCTTTCTTAGCGAGAGCCGCGATTTCGCCGCCGCCTGCGCGGACGCCGGCCTGATCTTCGTCGGCCCGGACGCGGACACCCTGGCCCTGCTCGGCGACAAGGCCCGCGCCCGGGTGCTGGCGGAGGAGTGCCAGGTGCCGGTGGTGCCCGGCACCGGCGCCGACACCACCCTGGAGCAGGCAGAGGCATTCCGCGACGGCCTCGGTGACGGCGCCACCGTGATCGTCAAGGCGATCGCCGGCGGCGGCGGGCGCGGCATGCGCATCGTGGGCCCCGGCGACGATCTGGCCGAGGCGTTCAAGCGCTGCCAGGCGGAAGCCGGCGCCGCCTTCGGTAACGACGCCGTCTATGTGGAACGCTTTATCGACCGGGCCCGGCATATCGAAGTGCAGGTGCTCGGCGACGGCGGCGACGCGCCGGTCCACCTGTGGGAGCGCGAGTGCAGCCTGCAGCGGCGTAACCAGAAGCTGGTGGAGGTGGCGCCCAGCCCGACGCTCTCCGAGGACACCCGCCAGCAATTGCTGGACGCCGCCCTGCGACTGGCGGCGAAAGTCGGCTACCGCAGCCTGGGCACCTTCGAGTTTCTGGTGGACGCGGACGAAAGCCGCTTCGCCTTTATCGAAGCCAACCCCCGGTTGCAGGTGGAGCACACCGTCACCGAAGAGATCACCGGCGTGGACCTGGTGCAGGCGCAACTGAGAGTGGCCGGCGGCGCCTCCCTGGCGGACCTGGGCCTGACCCGCCCGCCGCAGCCGCTGGGCTTCGCCATGCAGCTGCGCGTTAATATGGAGACCATGGAAGCCAGCGGCGAGGCACGCCCCGCCGGCGGCACCCTGGCCACCTTCGAGCCGCCCACCGGCCCCGGCCTGCGCGTGGACACCTTCGGCTACCGGGGCTACCGCACCAGCCCCCACTACGACTCCCTGCTCGCCAAGCTGATCGTGCACGGCCGCGGTGACTACGCCACCACCGTGCGGCGCAGCTACCGGGCGCTGTGCCAGTTCCGTATCGAGGGCGTGGACACCAACATCGGCTTTCTGCAGAACCTGCTGCGCCGCGACGAGGTGACGGCGAACCACGTCTACACCCGCTTCGTCGACGATCACATGGCCGAGCTGGTGGGCGAGGGGGAGCACCCGTCCCTGCATTTCGGCGCCTCCGAAGACGCCGGCGCCGCCACCACCCAGGCGGCCGTTCAGGGGCCGGCGGGCACCGAAGCGGTGACCACGCCGATGCAGGGCGTGGTGGTGGAGCTGATGGTCGATGAGGGCGACAGCGTCCGCGAAGGCCAGCCGGTGGCGTTCGTGGAAGCGATGAAAATGCAGCACCAGGTGGTAGCCGGCGTCAGCGGCATGGTGCGCCGGGTGGCGTTCGCGGTGGGCGACGCGGTCGGCAGCGGCGACCCGCTCTACTTTATCGAGCCCGGCGAGGTGGCCGGCGACGCCGACCAGGAAGCGGAAGAGATCGACCTGGACTACATCCGCCCGGATCTCGCCAAACTGCAGCGCCGTGACGCCCTGCTGCGCGACGAGCAGCGCCCGGACGCGGTGGCCAAGCGCCGCAAGACCGGCCAGCGCACCGCCCGGGAGAACGTGGCGGCGATCTGCGACGCCGACAGCTTTATCGAATACGGCGGCTTCACCATCGCCGCCCAGCGCGCCCGCCGCTCACTGGACGACCTGATCCAGAACACCCCCGCCGACGGCCTGATCACCGGCATCGGCTCGGTGAACGGCGACCTGTTCGGCGAGGACAGGAGCCACTGCGCGGTGCTCGCCTACGACTACACCGTCCTGGCCGGCACCCAGGGCACCATGAACCACAAGAAGACCGACCGCATTCTGGAGATCGCCGAGCAGCAGAAACTGCCGGTGATCTTCTTCGCCGAGGGCGGCGGCGGCCGCCCCGGCGACACCGACAACGCCACCAAGGTGGCCGGCCTGGACGGCCCCAGCTTCCTGCAGTACGCGCGCCTCAGCGGCCTGGTGCCGCGCATCGCCGTGGTGTCCGGGCGCTGCTTCGCGGGCAACGCCGTGTTCGCCGGCTGCAGCGACCTGATGATCGCCACCGAGAACGCCTGCATCGGCATGGCCGGCCCGGCCATGATCGAAGGCGGCGGCCTGGGCTCTTTCAAGCCGGAAGAAGTGGGCCCGGTCTCGGTGCAGCGCGCCAACGGCGTGATCGATTGCGTGGTTAAGGACGAGGAGGAGGGCGCCGCCCTGGCCAAGAAGCTGATGGGCTATTTCCAGGGCGAGATCACCGACTGGACCTGCGAGGACCAGCGCTGGTTGCGCCGGGCGGTGCCGGAAAACCGCCTGCACGCCTACGACATGCGCCACCTGATTAACGTGTTCGCGGACACCGATTCCGTGGTCGAGCTGCGCCCGGACTTCGCCCCCGGCATGATCACCGCCTTCGTGCGCGTGGAGGGCCGGCCCCTGGGCCTGATCGCCAACGACCCGAAAGTGCTCGGCGGCGCCATCGACGCCGCCGGCGCCGACAAGGCGTCGCGCTTCATGCAGCTGTGCGACGCCTTCGGCGTGCCCATGGTCAGCTTCTGCGACACCCCGGGCTTCATGGTCGGCCCCGAGGAAGAAGAGACCGCCATGGTGCGCCACACGTGCCGCATGTTCGTCACCGCCGCCAGCCTCACCGTGCCGCTGTTCTCCCTGGTCACCCGCAAGGGCTACGGCCTGGGCGCCCAGGGCATGACCGGCGGCTCCTTCCACGCGCCGTTCTTCTGCGCCTCCTGGCCGATCGGCGAATTCGGCGGCATGGGCCTGGAAGGGGCGGTGAACCTGGCCTACAAGAAAGAACTGGACGCCCAGGAGACCCCGGAGAAGCGTCAGGCGCTGTTCAACGAGCTGGTGGGCAAACTCTACGAGCGCGGCGAGGCCCTGAGCATGGCCGCCGCCCTGGAGATCGACACCGTCATCGACCCGGCCGACTCCCGCGCCTGGGTGCTGCGCGGCCTGCGCGCCGCCCCCGCCGGCGGCCGCGAGCCCATCGCCGGCAAACGCCGGCCCATGATCGACACATGGTGAGGAAAGCAGTTAACAGTGAATAGTGAACAGTTAACAGTGCGCGGGTAGGGGCCTGTGACGGCGGACCGGCCGCGCCCGCGTTGTTTCGCTGTTAACTGTTAACTGTTCACTCTTAACTATTCACTTCCCCCTTTCCTTGGGCTCGATGGCTTGCAGCCCGCGACTCACGTCTCTATAACAACTATCCTTGTCGTAAACCAATCGAAGTCGGGAGAGTGCTTGTGTCTCAACTGGTGCCCGAGATAGACCCGGACGGGCTTCTCGAATACTCCGTGGTGTTCACGGACCGGTCGCTGAATCATATGTCCCAGGCGTTTCAGCAGGTGATGCGGGACATTTCCGCCACCCTGAAACAGGCCTACCACGCCGAGGCCGTGGCGGTGGTGCCCGGCGGCGGTACCTACGGTATGGAAGCGGTGGCGCGTCAGTTCGCCACCGGCAAGAAATGCCTGGTGATCCGCAACGGCTGGTTCAGTTACCGCTGGAGCCAGATTTTCGAGATGGGTTCGATCCCCGCCGCCGAGACCGTGCTGAAGGCGCGGCAGGTGGAGGGCGAGGGCGAGCCCAAGCCGTTTGCGCCGGCGCCCATCGAGGAGGTGGTGGCGGCGATCCGCGCCGAGAAGCCGGACCTGGTGTTCGCGCCCCATGTGGAGACCGCCGCCGGGCTGCTGCTGCCCAACGACTACCTGGACGCGGTGGCGGAGGCGGTCCACGAAGTGGGCGGCCTGTTCGTGCTCGACTGCATCGCCTCCGGCGCCCTGTGGGTGGATATGAAGGCGCGCGGCGTGGACGTGCTGATCAGCGCGCCGCAGAAGGGCTGGAGCTCATCGCCCTGCGCCGCCCTGGTGATGCTGGGCGAAGAAGCCCTGCGCCGCCTGGAGGACACCCAGAGCACCAGCTTCGCCGCCGACCTGAAGCGCTGGCTGGGCATCATGCGTGCCTACGAGGACGGCGGCCACGCCTACCACGCCACCTTGCCCACCGACGGTCTGGCGCGCTTCCGCGACATCATGGAAGAGACACGCGCCCAGGGCTTCCCGGTGGTGCAGGCGCTGCAGGAAGAGCTGGGCGGCCGGGTGCGGGCGCTGTTCACCCGCTATGGCATTCAGAGCGTGGCGGCCACCGGCTTCCAGGCGCCCGGCGTGGTGGTCTGCTACACCGGCGACGACGGCCTGCACAACGCCAAGAAGTTTATCGGTGAAGGGCTGCAGACCGCCGCCGGCGTGCCGCTGATGTGCGACGAGCCGGACGACTTCAAGACCTTCCGCGTGGGCCTGTTCGGGCTCGACAAGCTCAACAACATCGAGCGCACCGTGGAAAACCTGGAGCAGGCGCTGGCGAAAATCCTCGACTGAGGGCCGCCGCCGGTTCCGCCTTCCGCCCCCGCCGTCCGCGCGGGGGCGATTTGATCTTGTTTTAAGAACCCCGCCCCGTTTCTTCCCTCTAAAGTGACAGACAATAGAGTCGACTTTGTTTACTCTTTTGCGCGCTGCAAAACGCCGCCCCTAAAGACCGTTCTGAAGTAGAGGACTGAACCATGATCCGTGCCATCCTGATTACCGCCTTGCTGGCCCTCGGCGCCACCGCCTGGGCCGCCGACGGCGAAAACGCCATTGAAGGTATCTGGGAGACCGATACCGGCGGCTATGTGCAGATTCATAAAGAGGGCGACGCCTGGGTGGGCACCGTGGTGGGCTCGCGCAGCGGCGAAGCCCGCTACGACACCGAGAACCCGGACGAGAAGCTGCGCGGCCGCCGGCTGCTCGGCGTGACCGTGCTCAAGGGGCTGGAGTACGCCGGCGACAACGAGTGGGAAGACGGCACCATCTATTCCCCGGATAACGGCAAGACCTACAGCGCCCGCGCCACCCTGACCGACGAGAACACCCTGGAAGCGCGCGGCTATCTGGGTATCAGCCTGCTGGGTCGCAGCCAGACCTGGCAGCGCGTGGACCGTGACGCCCCCAACCTGGAAACCGACCTGCTGAAATAACCGCTCAGTCGGCGCTGCCCGCCCGTTGCAGCTCGCCGTCCACGAAGTGCGCGACCATGTCCCCCAGGCCGCGCACCAGGTCGTCGAAGGTGACGGTGGGGTTGGGCTCGGTGAGATAGCGAATCACCGTGAACACCCCACCGTTGATCATAATGAAGCCCATCGCCGGCAGGTTGCCCAGCCGCACCAGCTGCGGATGGTGCATCACGTACTTCATCAGCAAATCCATCAGCAGCCGGTTGATCGGCTCGATCTGATCGCGCGGCGCGAAGTAGGCGGCGTAGCTCATGTAGCGCAGGTAACGGCCGTCGTCGCGCTCCAGTAAGTCACGGAACCGATAGAGCAGCTCCGCCACCAACTCGCGGATGTCCATGCGCACCAGCGTGGGGATCAGCGGCCGCACCATGCCCACCACCTCCCGGACCATGTGCTCGTGCATGGCATCGAACACTTCTTCCTTATTGGCGAAATACTCATAGAGCGACCCCACGCTGACCCCGGCGATATCGGCGATATGCCGGGTGGTGGTGTTTTCCACGCCGTTGCGGGCGAGCGAGATAAAACCGGCTTCGACGATGGCGCCGACGGTGGCGTGGGCGCGCGGCTGCTGGGGTTTACGAGGCATATCCGAGTTGAATCCGAACAATTAGTCGGACTAAGTTGCCATTAATCAATGTCACGGTCAATTCGGCGAGGTTCGCCCTGATGCTCAGCAGCAAAGTGTTTACCAGTAACAAGCTCTCCAAAGGCAGCCGCGCCGTGGTGACCGGCGCCGGCAGCGGCATCGGCCGGGCGTTCGCGCTGGAGCTGGCGCGCCGCGGCGGCCGGGTGGTGTGCAGCGACTTTAACCCGGCCACCGCCACGGCCACCGCCGAGGCGATCCAGGAGCAGGGCGGCCACGCCCTGGCGGTGCCCTGCGACGTATCCGTGCTGGAACAGGTGGAAGCCCTGGCGGACCAGGCCCGGGAATGGTTCGGCGAAGAGCCCACCCTGGTGATCAATAACGCCGGCGTCGGCGCCGGCGGCAAGCCGGTGGGCGAAATCTCCATGGACGACTGGCACTGGGTGATGGGCGTCAATATGTGGGGCGTGGTGCACGGCTGCCACGTGTTCACCCCGCGTCTGCGCGCCGGCGGTGGCGGCGGCATCATCAATGTGTGCTCCACCGCCAGCTTCGCCGCCGCGCCCAGCATGGGCCCCTACAACGCCAGCAAGGCGGCGGTGCTGGCGCTGTCCGAAACGCTGGCGGCGGAAACCGCCGGCGCCGGCATCACCGTCACCGCGCTGTGCCCCACGGTGGTGAAGACCAATATTTTCCGCGACGGCCGCATCGACGATTCGGTGACGCCGCTGATGAACAAATGGGTGTCGCTCACCGGCGTGTCCGCCGAGGGCGTCGCCGCGACCACCCTGAAAGCCCTGGATAAGGGCCGTCTTTATGTGCTGCCGCAGGTGGACGCCCGCCTGATCTGGCGCGCCAAACGCTATCTGCCCGCCACCTACGCGCGCGGAGCCGGCCTGCTGAGCCGCTTCACGCTGGCCAAACCCTGAACCCCGTTCCGTACCGGAAGGAGACACGCATGGCTTCCATCGATCTCGAAAAAATGCTCGCCAAAGTCAAAGCCAGCCAGTGGGCCCTGGCGGACATCGACTGGGACGCTCCCGGCGCCGACAGGATCACCGCCGAGCAGTGGCCCAAGCTGAAAGCCTTCATGGCCGATCTGATGTGGATCGAGCACGTCGGCGCGCGCGGGTTCGCGGCCATGGCCAAGAAAGCGCCCAACGACACGCTCAAGGAAATCTACACCTACTTCCACGCCGAGGAGCAGCGCCACGCCAATGCGGAAATGGCGCTGATGAAGCGCTGGGGCATGCTCGACGGCGACAACATTCCCGAGCCCAACAAGAACCTGAAGCTGGTGATCCAGTGGCTGGACCGCTACAGCGACGACATGCCCCTGGAAGTGCTCGGCTCGGTGATTCCGATGCTGGAGATCGCCCTGGACGGCGCGCTCTGCACCTTCCTGCTGGAAACCGTGGACGACCCGGTGTGCCACCAGGCGTTCGCCAAGATCAACGACGACGAATCCCGCCACCTGGGCGTGGGTTTCCACGTGCTGGAAATGCAGGGCCACGGGCCGCTCTACCTGAAGACCCTGAAAACCCTGGGCACCATCGCCGACCCGCGCCTGATTCTCGGCGTCGCCTCCTATGTGCCGCTGCTTAACCGCATGCGCGACAACATCATCGAGATGGGCCTCGGCGAAGAGCGCCTCTACGCGGCGATGAGAAAGTTCGAGCGCATCGGCGGCCGCACCCAGGAAGGGCGCAACAACCCCTGGTACCAGATCATCAGCCGCCACGGCCGGATGGTGGTGAACCGCCGCAACCGCATGTACCACGCGCCGGTGGACGCCATGGTCAAGCTCACCGACCGCGTGCCGGAATGGGTGATGCCGTCCCGCGTGCCGACCTGGGTGAAAGGGATTACTTACAAGCCTACCGCATAACGGCTTGTGTGAGCGGGCCTTGTGGGAGCTTGCCTGCAAGCGAAAGGCCGGCAAAGCCGGCCGGCAGGATTCCAGAGACGCCTGATAGGGGAACATAAAACAGCGTCTCTGGGATCCTGCCGGGTGGCTAAAGCCACCCTTTCGCGGGCAAGGCCCGCTCCCACAGGGCCCGCTCGCACGAATGACTCCTTTCAATCTGATCTTTCAGCCAGTGAATTCCTATGAATGACGACACCCCCAACAGCAACGAAAGCCGTGTGGCGGACCAGCCTGAAGTGAAGGCGCAAGACAACGCGGCTAACAACGGCGCCGCTAAGAACGCCGCCGCCAAAGCGCCGCGCAAGAAAGCGGCGGCGAAGAAGGCCACCGCGAAGAAGGCGACAGCTAAAAAGGCGACGGCCAAGAAAGCCGCCGCCAGAAAAGCCCCGGCTAAAAAGGCCACCGCGAAGAAGGCGGCGCCCAAAAAAGCCGCCGTCAAGCGCCAGGCGAAGCCGGCCTCGGTGGTGATCGTGGGCGCCGGCTTTGCCGGGCTGGGCATGGCGATCCGGCTGAAGCAGGCGGGGGTCAATGATTTCGTGATTCTGGAGCGGGGCGACCGCGTCGGCGGCACCTGGCGGGACAACACCTACCCGGGCGCCGCCTGCGATATTCCCTCCAATCTGTACTCCTATTCGTTCGCGCCCAACCCGGAGTGGTCGCGCAGCTTTTCCGGCAGCAACGAGATTCTCGATTACATCCACTATCTGGTGGACGAATTCGATCTGGAAAAACACATTCGCTTCAACTGCAACGTCACCGATCTGTCGTTCCAGGAGAAAGCCGGCCTATGGGAAGCCACGCTTGAAAAAGGCGAGGTGGTGCGCGGCCGCACCGCGGTGATGGCCCAGGGGCCGTTGTCCAACGCCAGCTTCCCGAACATCGAAGGCCTGGACGAATTCAAAGGCAAGAAGATTCACAGCGCGCGCTGGGACCACGACTACGATTTCACCGGCAAGCGCGTGGCGGTGATCGGCACCGGCGCCAGCGGCATTCAAATTGTTCCGGAGCTGGTAAAAACCGTGGGCAAGTTGAAAGTGTTCCAGCGCACGCCGGGCTGGGTGGTGCCGCGTCCGGATTTCAAAACGCCGGACTGGCACAAGAAGCTGTTCAAGAAAGTGCCCGCCAGCCAAAAGGCGGTGCGCCAGGCGCTGTTCTGGACCCACGAAACCATGGCCATGGCGGTGATCTGGAACTCGCCGCTGACCCGCGTGGCCGAGCGCCTCAGCCTGGCGCACCTGCATAACCAGGTGGAAGACGACTGGATGCGCCGGCAGCTGACCCCGGACTTCCGCATCGGCTGCAAACGGGTGCTGGTCTCCAACGACTATTACCCGGCCCTGCAGAAAGACAACGCCGAGCTGATCACCTGGCCGATCGCGCGGCTGGCGCCGAACGGCATCCGCACCTCGGACGGCGTCGAGCACCAGCTGGATTGCATCGTGTTCGCCACCGGCTTCGACGTCAGCAAAAGCGGCACGCCTTTTCCGGTCAAGGGTCTGGACGGCCGCCGGCTGGACGAGGAATGGCAGGGCGGCGCCCAGGCCTACAAGAGCATCAACGTGGCCGGCTACCCGAATCTGTTCCTCACCTTCGGCCCCAACTCCGGCCCGGGCCATAACTCGGCGCTGGTGTATATGGAGTCCCAGCTCGACTATGCGGTGAAGGGCATTCTGCGCATCCTCGACGGCAATCTGAAAATGCTGGATGTGAAGGAAGACGTGCAGCAGCGCCATAACCAGCGCCTGCAAAAGCGCCTCGCCAAAACCAACTGGAACTCCGGCTGCAAGAGCTGGTACCTCACCGAGGACGGCTTCAACGCCACCATGTTTCCGGGCTTCGCCACCCAGTACCAAAGGCAGATGGCGCAGTTCGAGGAGCAGGACTATCAGCTGGTGCCTGCCTGAAGGGAGGATCGCGCCAGCGGATTGGCCGTAGCGACGACGGAACGGCCCACTCTGCACTTTCGGTGACGGGCGGGCGAAGGCATTATTGCCCCCCAGGAAAAGATGCCATTGAGCAATGTAAGCCTGGCCGCCCGGCAGCCGCGCAAAGCGCGCTGCCGGCGGACCGGCGCTGGAGGTAGTAATGTCCAATAACCATTTCGACGTGCTGATTATCGGCGCCGGTTTGTCCGGGGTGGGCGCGGCGTGTCACCTGAGCCGTCAGTCCCCGGACCGCAGCTTCGCCCTGATCGAGCGCCGCAAGCGCATCGGCGGCACCTGGGACCTGTTCCGTTATCCCGGTATCCGTTCGGATTCCGACATGTACACCCTGGGCTATAACTTCCGCCCCTGGACCGAACCCAAGGTGCTCGCCGACGGCCCGTCGATCCGCGAATACATCGCCGACACCGCCGCCGAATACAACATCGACGACAAGATCTATTTCGAGCGCCGCATGGTCGACGCGGACTTCTCCACCCGCGACGGTCAATGGACCGTGCGCGTGGAAAACGAAGGCAGCGGTGAAAGCGAAATCTTCACCTGCCAGTTCCTGCTCTGCTGCACCGGCTACTACAACTACGACGCCGGCTACACGCCGGACTTCCCCGGCGCCGATCAGTTTAAAGGGCGCCTGGTGCATCCCCAGCAGTGGCCGGAGGATCTGGATTACAGCGGCAAGAAAGTGGTGGTGATCGGCAGTGGCGCCACCGCGGTGACCCTGGTGCCGGCCATGGCCAAGGACGCCGAGCACGTCACCATGTTGCAGCGCTCGCCGACCTACATCGCCACCGTGCCGGAGCGCGACGAACTGTCGGTGAAGCTGCGCCGCTTCCTGCCGGAAATGGTGGTCTACCGTATGGCGCGGGCCCGTAACATCGGCCTGCAGCGTCTGGTCTACCGGCTGTCCAAGCAGCGCCCGGGCCTGGTGCGCCGCGCCCTGCTGGCCGCCGCCCGCCGCCAGCTCGGCGACGACATCGACATGAAGCACTTCCGGCCCAGCTACAACCCCTGGGACGAGCGCCTGTGCGCGGTGCCCAACGGTGACCTGTTCAAGGTGCTGCGCCGTGGCGAAGCGTCCATCGTCACCGACCACATCGATACCTTCACCGAAAACGGCATTCGCCTGAAGTCCGGCGAACAGCTGGACGCGGACATCATCATCACCGCCACCGGCCTGGACCTGCAGCTGCTGGGCGGCGCCGAGCTGTCGGTGGACGGCCAGACCCGCGAGCCCCGCGACGTGTTGGTGTACAAAGGCGTGATGCTGCGCGACGTGCCCAACATGGCCATGGTGTTCGGTTACACCAACGCCTCCTGGACGCTGAAAGCGGACATCGCCGCCGAGTACGTGTGCCGGCTGCTCAACTATATGTCCCGCAAGGGGCTGCAGCAGGTCACCCCGAAGGACCACGACGGCAGCGACACCGACAAGACCTTCCTGGACCTGCAGTCCGGCTACGTTCAGCGTGCCGCCCACCGGCTGCCGCGCCAGGGCGACAAGGCCCCCTGGAAGGTGCTCAGCAACTACCTCTACGATCTGCCGCGCCTGCGCTACGGCCGGCTTAACGATGACGCCCTGGAGTTCGTCAAGGCGGAGGGCGGTAAACGCCGTCGCCTGGGCGTGTCACGCGGCTGACACCGGCGCGGTCCGCCATCGTTCAGCGCCCGCCTTTCGGCGGGCGTTTTCGTTCGCGGGCGCTGTCATTTAGTTGTCACGGTAATTGTCGCCGGAAAAATTCATAATCGGGCTCCCCATTAGAACCGCCAACATCGGAGCCCTCCATGAGCAAAGCCGCGACATCCGCTTCGGATTTGCCGGGACGCCTCGCCGGCGCCGCCTGCGATCAGGACGAAACCGTACTTTCCGTGCTTGAAGGTCAGACCAGCCTGACCCCGGAGCAGGTGCACCAGGTGCGCGTGGCCGTGAAGCGGCTGCGGGCGATCTGGCGGGTGATGGCCGGTGTGGTCGACAAGAAGACCGCGCGCCGGCAGGACAAAGCCCTGCGCATGGCGGCACGGGCCCTGGCCGGCGCCCGCGATACGCAGGTGATGGGCGAAACCCTGGAGAGTTTGCGCAAAGGCGCCCGCGACTACGAAAGCGAGGCCATCGACGCGGTGCGCGCCCAGGCCCTGGCGGCCGAGCAGGAACTGGCATCGCCGGCGATGCCGGAAGGCCTGGAAGGCGTGTTCCGCGCCGACCTCTACCTGTGGCGCAACCTGAACCTCGAAGCCGATAACGCGGAGCTGATCAAAAAAGGCTTTGGCCGCTTGTACGCCGAAGGCCGGCAGCAGGGGCTGGAAGCGGTGGTCGAGAACCAGCCGGAACTCTGGCATCGGTTCCGCAAGCGGGTCAAGTATCAGCTTTATCAACTGGAACCGCTGGAAGGCAGCCTGGACGATTCCGCCCTTTCACTGAAGGAGTTCCGCAAGCTGGGTAAGTTGCTCGGCGAGCTGCACAATCTGCACGTGCTCGACGAGCATCTGCGCAAGCGCAAAAAAGACAGCGAGGATAAAGAACCCTTCGTGATCGTGCGCCAGCTGATCGCCCGGCTGGAGGCGGACCGGGTGGCGGAATGCCGCAAGCGCACCCGCCGCTGCTACAGCCTCAAGCCCAAGGCGTTCCGCAAGGCCCTGGCCGGCGCGGCCGGCGCCGCCTGAGCGGGTTTCAGTCCCGCTCTTCGTCGCCGTCCTCGTCTTCTTCGGGTTCCAGGTTGGGCTCGAAGGCCCGTTTCGCATCCGGCAGGGCGACGGTGTCGCCCACCGCGATGCCCTGGTGTTCGGTGAGCCGCTTGCCGGTTTCCGGATCGATCAACGCCACCACGTCCCCGTAGCTGGTGCCGTCGGTGTAGGCGTCCACCCGCACCCGCGCCACCAGGCCCTGGAAACGGGCCGACAGCACGCTGCCCTTGTGGGGCGTGGCGTCGATGTTCGGGTCCTTCGCGTAGTACTCGGCGACGCTCTGGTCGCCGGGCGAATCCCATTCAATGGCTCTCATTCAGTACGCTCCATGTCGTGTGACGCTTCACTGGACAGAGTGCGCCGCGTCGCCGGCTTCGACAACACAGGGGCGCGCTGCAAACGCAAACTCCTGTAAAGAGCGCCGGTTCAGGCGACGGTATCCAGCTCCGGGTAGTGGCGGAAGATGCCGCTCTCGTTGAACGGCTGGCGTCGATCCGACTGCAGATACGCCTGGATGCCCGGCCGTGCCGCGACCCGTTCAACCAGCGTCAGCGTTCTGGGAATGCGCGCCCTGTGCGTGTTCATGGTTCTCGGAAACGCGTACTGCAGACCGCGAATGACCTGAAAAAGCGACAGGTCCGCGTAGCAGTGCTCGCCACCGGCCAGATACTCCGGCCCGGCCGGGTTCAGTTCCAGAACCCGCTCGAAATACGCCAGAAAGCGTGGCAGCCGCTGCTGGTGAAAGACAGCCGCCCGGCGGCGCGCTTCCGCTTCCTGTTGGTGGTAATACAGCGACGGACCGATCGGGTGATGAATATCGTGGATCTCCGCCACCCAGTCACTCACGGTCAGTTGCAGGCCGTGGATCCAGTAGCGCGCTAGCTCGTTGTCGGGCACCAGGGCCAGGGGCGGGCCGAGGAACTGGAGAATATTCGCCACATGCGAAATCACCAGATTGCCGGCTTTCAGAAAGGGCGGCGCGAACGGCGGGCGCGGGGTGGCGTCACCGTTGAGGTAGCTGTCGATGGCGGGCAGGCCGAGACCGTCGCGCGCGTCGCCCAGCCCCACATCGAGATAGGGCGCGCCGGCATCTTCCAGGGCGAGTCGGACGAACTCGCCGCGTCCCTGGATGCCGGGCCAGTAGAAGAGTTCATAGCGCATGGTTTTCCTCCCAGCGCGGCCCGGATGGGCTCGTTGCTGGAACGGTAGTTCAAAGCGCGGGCGCTGACAAATCTATTCTCATTGCGGTTTTACGGTGTGATGCCGGGCTGGTCGCGCAGCAGCTCAACCAGCCAGTCGACGAACACTTTCACCTTCCCGGACAGGTGCCGGTTATGGGGATAGACCACGGACATCAGTGACGGGGCCGGCCGGTAGTCGGGGAGCACTTCCACCAGCTCGCCCCGGCGCAGGTGATCCGCCAGGCCGTGCAGCGGCGCCTGGATTAAACCGAGCCCGGCCAGCGCCGCCGCCATGTACGCCTCGGTGTTATCCGTGGTGATGCGGGCGGGCAGGGTGACCTCGCGCACCACGCCGTGCTCAAGGTATTCCCACGGCAAGGAGCGGCCGGTGCGGCCGGCGTGATAGTGGACCGCCTGGTGGCCGGCCAGGTCCGCGGGTACCGTCGGCGTACCGAAACGCCGCAGGTAGCCGGGCGCGGCGCAGCTGATCTCCTGCAGCTCGCCGACCCGGCGCGCCACCAGGCCGGAATCCGGCAACGGCCCTACCCGCAGGGCGCAGTCCAGGCCCTCCTGAATCAGGTCCACCGGGCGGTCGCTGACGCCGATCTCCAGGTCAAGCTCCGGGTACCGGTCGCAGAAGGCGGGCAGGGCGGGAATGATCAGCAGGCGCGCCGGTCGGCCGGGCAGGTTGACCCGCAGGCGCCCGGACGGCCGCTGCCCCTGGGTTAGCATCGCCTCGGTGTCGGCCAGGGCTTCCAGCAGATGCAGGCAGCGCTCGTAGTAGGCGCCGCCGTCCACGGTGACCGCCACCCGCCGGGTGGTGCGGTTCAGAAGACGCACGCCCAGATGGGCTTCCAGCTGTTGTATCGCCGTGGTCACGGTGGCGCGGGGCATTTCCAGGGTCTCCGCCGCGCGGGTAAAACTGCCGGCTTCCACCACCCGGGTGAACACCTGCATGGCTTTGAAGCGGTCCATGGTGCGGTCTCGATTGTTCATATATCTGAATAGAGTTAACCATGGGAGGCGGTTTATCCGCCATTCCTGAATGGCACAGACTGGGCACCCGTCATCGACAGGAGTATCGGCAATGCAAGAACGACGTTTGGGCCGGGACGGCCCGCAAGTCTCCGCCCTGGGGCTGGGCTGCATGGGCATGAGTGATTTCTACGGTGGCCGCGACGACCGGGAGTCCATCGCCACGCTGCACGCGGCGCTGGATCAGGGGGTCACCCTGATCGATACCGCCGACATGTATGGTCCGTACATCAATGAGGAATTGGTGGGTAAAGCGATCGCCGGACGCCGTGATCGGGTTTTCCTGGCCACCAAGTTCGGCGTGGTCCGCGACAACAGTAACCCGCACGCCCGCGGCGTCGACGGCAGCCCTGATTATGTGCGGCGATCCGTGGAGGGCAGCCTCAAGCGCCTGGGCGTGGATCATATCGATCTTTATTATCAGCACCGCATTGATCCGGAGGTGCCCATCGAGGACACCGTGGGCGCCATGGCGAGGCTGGTGGAGGAAGGAAAGGTGCGCTACCTGGGGCTCAGCGAAGCGGCCCCGGACACCCTGCGGCGCGCCCACCAGGTCCATCCGATCACCGCCCTGCAGATGGAGTACTCGCTCTGGACCCGGGAGGCCGAGGCCTCGATGCTTCCCCTCTGCCGGGAACTGGGTGTCGGCTTCGTCGCCTACAGCCCTTTGGGGCGAGGTTTTCTCAGCGGCGCGATCCGTTCTCCCGAGGATTTCGACAGCGACGATTTTCGCCGCCATAACCCCCGTTTCCAGGGCGCTAATTTTCAGCGCAACCTGGACCTGGTGGACCAGGTGACGGCGCTTGCCGAGGCCAAACAGGTGCTTCCCTCACAACTGGCGCTGGCGTGGGTGCTGGCCCAGGGGGAGGACATCGTGCCGATCTTCGGCACCAAGCGGCGGCGCTATCTGCAGGAAAACCTGGGCGCCCTGGGCCTCACCCTCAGCGAGGAGGATCAACAGGCCCTGGCGCGCATCTTCCCTATGGACGCCGCCGCCGGTGAACGCTACGGCGAAGCGGGCATGGCCACGCTGGGGCGTTGAACGCGGCGGCTAGCGCCGGGGCGTGGACACCACCGGCATGGCCTCGCAGGGCTCGGCCCACTTCGCGTCGGCGGTGAACAGGGTGTCGGTGACCTGGTGCGGGTAGACCGCCGACACCGCGCTGGTCAGGCGCTCGCGCAGGGTGTCCAGCTGCGGCAGCCCGGTGAGCGGAAAATCCGCCGGCAGCACCACATGGATCATCACATACAGCTGGCGGCCCGGGCGCACCATGCGCACCTGACACTGGCGCACCGGCAGGTCGGCCAGCGCCGCGTCGATGGCGGCCAGCACCGGGCGGCGCAGCTCGCGGGGCGGTGCCCGGTTGAGCAGCTCCATGATCGCGCCCTTGGCCATGCGTATGGGTACGCTCAGGCAGAACAGCACCACCGCGATCACCAGCACCGAATCCACGTAGGGCACGATGTCCTCGCGGTCGAAAAAGCGCGCCACCGGGATCATGCAGAAGGTGAGCAGCACCCCGGAAGAGATCAGCGCATTCACCAGCCAGTTCTCGAAATCGGCGCGCATCAGCGGGCTGTCCACGTGCCGGCGGCTGCGGTGCAGCGCCCAGGCGGTCAGCGAGCAGGCCAGGGTGGCGAACACGGCGTAGCCGATGGCCGGGCCGGCGACGATTTCCCGACCGCCGGCGAGCAGCGCCAGCACCGCGTCGACCAGCGCGAACAGCGCCACGCCGAGAATCAGCAGGCCCTTGCCGGCGTTTACCAGGGATTCGAAGTAGCCGTAGCCGAATGGGAATTTGCGGTCGTCGGGCTGTGCCGCCAGCACGCTGATGCGCACCGTCACCAGGGCGACCAGAAAGTAGATCAGGTTGAACAGGCCATCCAGAAGGATGGCCTTGGACTGGGTCAGGGACGCGGCGGTGACCGCGGCGGCGCCCACGACCAGGGACATCACCACGGAAAGAATCAGTGCGCCGCGCTCGCTTTTCATGGCCCGCTCCGGTTGCCGTTAAAAAGCGCAGTCTAGCGCAAATCCCGGCGCCCGGAACGGCACCATGGTTACCGAGGGTTTCAACCCTGGTCGGAGAAATCCTTGTAGGCGTCCATGGCCTTGCGGGTCAGCACCGGGCCCGCCGCCCGGGTAACCAGACGGCGGGCGTTGGGGCTGGCGGCCAGCAGGATGCCGGCGGCCAACGCACCGACCACCACCGTGCCGGTGTGCTCCCGGGTCCATTGCGCGGCGCGGTCGCCCACCAGGGGCCGGAGATTGTCCTCAATGCGCTCGTCCTGGCGCGAGAGCTCGCGGCTGTCCTTGCCGCTGGATCCGGATTTGTGGGTGGTACGTTGCACCACCACCACGAGCAGTACCGCCATGACCAGCAGGCCGAGGCCGGTGAACAGGGACGCCAGGGGCGCGCCCAGGGGCGGCGCCATGGCGAACCAGGCGGCGGCCGCCAGGCAAAGCAGGGCCGCGAAGCCGGTGAGCATGGCCAGCCAGACCAGCGCGTTAAGGCTGAACAGGCTGGACAGGGGGCGGCGTATATTCATCGATCAGCGGCTGATCAGTTTGCCGATCAGCAGGCCCACGCCGAACGCGCTGAGCACGCTGGTGAAGGGGCGCTCCTTGATGTGCGAACCCACTTGCTCGGCCTGGCCTTCGGCCTGACGGCGCACCTGGTCGAACTGATCGCGGGCGTGTTCCACGCCGGCCTGGGCGCGTTGCTGGGAGTTGCGTTTAAACGCTTCGGTAAGCGCGCCCAGATCGCGGCGCAGCTGGTCCATGTCCTTCTTGAGTGCTTCGGTTTCCGGCGATTGACTCATTACAACCTCCTGTTGCGATGAAGAATCCGTAAGTGGAATTCGAGCATAGAGGATGAACAGAGCCTCTGCCTACGGACACATGCAAAAGATTGATAAAGCGCCGGATAAAAGCTCAGAGGTTACGGATCACCTCGTCGGTGAATTCGGAGGTGGAGGCCTTGCCGCCCAGGTCCGGCGTGGTGACCTTGCCTTCGCCCACCACGAAACGGATCGCTTTGCGCATCCTTTCGGCGTCTTCGTTGCGTTCCAGGTATTCCAGCATCATCGCCGCGCCCAGCATCAGGGCGGTGGGGTTGGCGATGTTCTGCCCGGCGATGTCCGGCGCGCTGCCGTGCACCGCTTCGAAGATGCCCTTGTGCTCGCCCACGTTGGCGCCGGGCGCCAGGCCCAGGCCGCCGGTGAGGCCGGCGCACAGGTCGGAGAGAATGTCGCCGAACAGGTTGGTGGTGACGATCACGTCGAAGCGGTGCGGGTTCATCACCAGCTGCATGGCGCAGTTGTCGACGATCATCTCCTCGTGCTCGATGTCCTCGTACTCCTTGGCGATGGAGCGCGCCACGTCCAGGAACAGGCCGGAGGTGGACTTCATGATGTTGGCCTTGTGCACCACCGTCACCTTGCGGCGGTTGAGCCGGCGGGCCGCTTCATAGGCGAAGCGCATCAGCCGCTTGGATTCCTTGCGGGTGATCACGCTGCGCAGCTCGGCGCGCTCGCCGTCGTCGCTGACGGTCTGGCCTTCGCCGGAGTAAATCCCTTCGATGTTTTCGCGGATGGTGACGATGTCCACGTTGTCGTAGCGCGAGCGCACGCCGGGAATGGACAGCGCCGGGCGCAGATTGGCGAACAGGTCGAAGTGCTTGCGCAGGGTCACGTTCACCGAGCTGAAGCCCTTGCCCACCGGTGTGGTGATCGGGCCTTTCAGCGCCACCGGGTTCTTTTCAATCAGGTCCAGGGTTTCCTGGGGCACCAGGTCCTCGCCCTTGCCCAGGGCGGTTTGCCCGGCGATCGCGTAGTCATAGGTGAGGCCGCAATCGAGCGCGTCGAGGACACGGATGGTGGCGCTCATGATGTCCGGGCCGATGCCGTCGCCGGGGATGACTGTAACGCGTGTTGCCGCCATGGGAACTCCTGATTGCCGGTTTTCGGGACGCTATTCAAGCAAGCGTGCGGGGGCGCCGCAAGCGAGGGCCTCTTCACACTACTTGCATCCCGCCTGCTGGGTGCCATTTTGGCCTCCAGCTAGGCGGAGGGAGCGCCGTTTGGTCATTCCAAATAAGCGACCGACAACGACGCTGGGGCCAAAATGGCTCCAGCCCTTCGGGTTGTGGCTAAAAAGCCACCACTCCGCGTTGCTCGTCGTTCATTTGGAATGACCAAACTTCTCTCCTCGCGCCTTGATTGGTGGCTTTTTAGCCACAACAGGCGGGATGCAAGTAGTGTGAAGAGGCCCCAGTCTATACGAACAGGGCCGCTTCTGTGCAGGCGTGGCCCCAGGGATACAAGGACCGTGCCACGCTCAGTGGGTCGTCGGCGGGTGCCCGGCGAGCTGGCGCGCGGTGTCGAGAAACTGGCCCAGCACCACGCCCGGCGGGCCTTTGCCGCGCGCCAGCAGCAGCGGCAGGGTGGCCGGCGCCGGCCGCCCGTGAACCGTCAGGGGGCGCAGCAGTGCCCCATATTGATCGTCGGTGTCCGGGTCGCAGGGCACGATCGCCACGCCCAGGCCGGCCGCCACCAGACCGGCGGTGGTGGACAACTGGTGGGCCTGGTGGCTGACGCGGGGCCGGAAGTCCGCTTCCGCGCACAGCTGCGTGATGCGCGCCACGAAGCCGTCGGCCAGGCCCGCCGGCGGCAGGATAAAGGGCTCCGCGGCGAGCAGCTCCAGGGCCACGGTGCGCAGCGTCAGCAGCGGGTGCCGGGGCGGCAGTATCACGCACAGCGGCTCCTCGGTGAGCGCTTCCCAGGGCAGCGCCGCCGGGCTCTGCGCGGAATGCACGAAGCCGATATCCAGCCGGCCCGCCTCCAGTTCGTGTAACTGGGCGTTGTCCGAGGCCTCGCGAATGTTCAGGGCGATACGCGGGAACAGCGCGCGGAAGGCGCTGAGAATGCGGGGCACCAGCGGCGGCAAGGGCGCCGCGGGCACGCCGATGCGCAGCTGGCCGTTGGCGGGCAGGCGCGTGCGCGGCGCGCGGCTGGCTTCCTGGCTGGCGAGCAACGCCCGCGCGCTGATCACCAGGGCGTCACCGGCGCCGGTCAAGCTTACCGCCGTTGCCTTGACGATCAGCAGAGGCGCGCCGATGTCGCGCTCCAGTTCCCGCACGCTCTCCTTCAACAACATGGGGTGGCGGCCCAGGCGTTGGGAGGCGCGGGCAAAATCACCTTCCTCGGCGACGGTAAGAAAGTCCCTGAGGTCCTCGCTGCGGATCCGGTCCATAGCATTCACCGGCGGGTTGTTTTTTTACCACGATACCCCTGTTGGCGGCGGACGCCATAGTGTTGTCACCGTTCAGTGTTATAGCCGGTGCAAATGAGGTAACCAGGGGTAACGTTCGCGCCCATGGAATGGCATGCTAATAGACCTTTCCATCCGCTGGGGAAACGAACGCATGTGGTTATACATACTGGCGATCAGTGGCGGCGCTGCCCTGGGCGCCAATGCCCGCTGGCTGCTGGGGCTGTGGCTGAACGCCTTGTTTCCGGCGCTGCCGCTGGGCACGCTGGCGGCCAACCTGCTGGGCGGCTGGCTGATCGGCCTGGCGTTGGGGGTGTTCGCCTGGCTGCCGGCGCTGGCGCCGGAGTGGCGGCTGTTCCTGGTGACCGGGTTTCTCGGCGCGCTGACCACCTTCTCCACCTTTTCCGCGGAGATGTTCGAGCATCTGCAAAGCGGCCGCTGGGCGGTGGCGCTGGCCGGCATCGCCGTGCACGTGGCCGGCTCCCTGGCGATGACCGGCCTGGGTTTCGCCATGGTGGCGCTGGTGCGCGACCGGCTGTAAGCCCTAGACACGCACCGCGTGCGGCGTCTCGCCGCGCAGTTTGATCACGTCCGCCCGGGGCGGCGCGCCGAACAGGCGGCTGTATTCGCGGCTGAAATGGGACGGACTTTCGTAACCCACCCGGAAGCTGGCGGTGGCCGCTTCCAGCCCCTCACTCAGCATCAGGCGCCGGGCTTCGTGCAGGCGCAGCTTCTTCTGGAACTGCAGCGGCGACATGCGCGTCACCTGCTTGAAACTGTGGAACAGGGACGACTCGCTCATGTTCGCCTGTTCCGCCAGCTCGCGAATGCGCAGCGGCTCGGTGAAGCGATCCTTGAGCACGGCGATCACTTTGGAAATACGGTGTGCCTGGCTGTCCGCCGACGCGAAGCGGCGCATTCTCGGGCCGGTCTCGCCGATCAACGCCCGATAGATAATCTCGCGGCGCGCCAGTGGCGCCAGGATGCGCGCGTCCGCCTGGCTGTCCAGCAGTGACACCAGGCGGGTGACCGCCTCCACCATGCCTTTTTCCGCCTGGGTGCGGCACAGGCCGCAGGAGATATCGGGGCACTCTTCTTCCGGTTCGCTGAGATCGTCGCCCAACTCGATGATCAGATCGGTGACTTCCTGAGGGTCCACCGACAGCTTGACGCCCAGATAGGGTTTGTCCGGGCTCGCCTGGGTGACCTGGCCGAGCACCGGCAAATGCACCGACGACACCAGACAACTCAACGGGCCGTAGACGATTTCCTTGTCGCCCAGCCAGACGGTCATGCCGCCCTGGGCGATCAGGCACAGGGAAGGCTCGTACACCGACGACACACAGGTGGTGGGGGTGTCCGAGCGAATCAGTTCCAGGCCTTCGATGGGGGTGGGCTGCAGGCCGTCCAGCGGTGCCCAGGGCAGAATCTTGCGAGACAGAATCTCGCCGAGAAGTCGCAGTTCCTCGGCGGCTTCGTTTTCCGTGCTCACGGTGGAAGTGCTTGCCTTCACGTCGTAACCCTCCCGAATTGGCTTGCGGCTCAGTATACGCCCGGCGACGGTGGCGTGAAGCGACTCCGTACACGGCCTGCAGTTTTGGGCAAGCACCCTGCAGGATCGCGCAACCCGTGGAAGGAATACGCAGATAACAGTTTCGTGAACCTTTCCCCGCTTAACAGAATCGGGCAAGCACGCGGCAGGAATACGCTACCGCCGTCCGATGCCCTCTCCCTAAAGTAGCGCTTCATCGTCGCCATAGACGAAAGCATTCATTTTTTAATTGACCTAAGGAGTCTCTGGGCAACTCCCTTGCGTGCTCTGGCTTTCAGGCGAGTCCGCCGTCAAGGCGCGATTTTGAAGTCGTGCTGACGGCCCGACGAAAAAGCGCAACGCTGAGGGCGGGCTCGCCTGAAAGCCCCGAAGGGCGCGTCCTGAAGCGAGCATCTGCTGCGTTGTGCTTCTTGCCAAGGGCTGCGGCCATTGGCGGCGAACCACGCCTTGCATCTGCTCGCTTCAGGACGCGCAGAGCACGCAAGGGAGTTGCCCAGAGGCTCCCGACTTGAGGAATTACCGTCCTGTCGAGTTCGGGTCGACCCGTTCGATTAGTGCCGAGGCCAGGCCGCGAGGTGGGCCGTTATTACATGTGGCCGTTATTCATTGTGGAGTGAGACGACATGGATATATTCACCGGTGAGTCCGCCAGCGACGCGGGCTTGTTCTGGGGGCTGACGCCTTTGCTGTTGGCCATGGTGTTCCTGGCGGGCTGCGACGCGCGCAGCGAAGCGCAGCACGCCGGCGAACCGCCGGAGGTGGACGTGGCGCGCGTACTCGCCGAGCCGGTAACCCTGAGGGAAACCTTCACCGGCCGGGTGGAAGCACCGCAGACCGTGGCGCTGCGCCCGCGGGTAAGCGGCTACATCGACCGGGTGGCGTTCGAGGAAGGCGAGCTGGTGAAAGCCGGTGACCTGTTGTTCCAGATCGACCCGCGTCCCTATGAGGCCCGTGCCCGGGCGGCGCGCGCCGAGCTGGAGCAGGCGCGCAGCCGGCTGCAACTGGCCGAAGGCGAGGCCGGCCGCGCCCAGCGGCTGCTGGAGAGCCGCGCCATTTCCCAGGAGGAATACGACCAGCGCCGCGCCGCCCTGCTTAACGCCCGCGCCAGTGTGCAGCAGGCCCAGGCCGCGCTGCAGAGCGCCGAACTGAACCTGCAATACACCCGCGTCACCGCGCCGGTGGACGGCCGCGCCGGCCGCGCCCTGGTCACCAAGGGCAACCTGGCCAGCGCCGACCAGACGCTGCTGACCACGCTGGTGTCGGTGGATCCGCTGTACGTGTATTTCGACAGCAACGAGGACAGCGCCGTGCGGAGCGGCCAGTCGCTTGAGCCGGGAAAGACCGAGCCGGTACGCATCGGCCTGGTGGGCGAGGACGGCTTCCCGCACCAGGGGGCGCTGGACTTTATCGACAATCGGCTCAACCCGAACACCGGCACCCTGCAATACCGCGCCGTGCTGGAGAACCCGGATGGCGCTTTTAAACCCGGCCAGTTCGCGCGCGTGGAAATGCCGGTGGCGGAACTGGACCGCGCCCTGCTGGTGAACCGCAAAGCGGTGCTCACTGACCAGGACCGTCGCTACGTCTATGTGATCGACGGCGACAACACGGTGGGCCGCCGTCAGGTGGTCACCGGCCGCCAGGTGGGCCAGCTGCTGGTGATCGAGTCGGGCCTGGAAAGCGGCGACCGGGTGATCGTCAACGGCCTGCAAAAAATATTCGGATCGGGCATGCAAGTGGCGCCCCGCGACGTCGCCATGCGCGACGCGCCGGCCGTCGACGGCAAGGCCGTTGCCGCGTCGCAGCCCTAAAGCCTTACCACCCTAAAACCTTAATTCTCGGGGAACGACTGCATCCGGCGGGCCGGCGGCCCGTCGCATGGGAGCTATTGCGATGAATTTTTCACGCTTTTTCGTGGACCGACCGATCTTCGCGGCGGTGGTGTCCATCATTATCTTCGCGGTCGGGTTGATCTCGATTCCCAACCTGCCCGTGAGTGAATACCCGGAAGTGGTGCCGCCCTCGGTGGTGGTGCGCACGGTGTATCCCGGCGCCAACCCCAAGGAAATCGCCGAAACCGTGGCCACGCCGTTGGAGGAATCCATCAACGGCGTCGAGGACATGATGTACTTCAAGTCCGTGGCCGGCTCCGACGGCGTGCTGCAGATGACCATCACCTTCCGCCCCGGCACCAATGCCGAGGACGCCACGGTGCGGGTGCAGAACCGGGTCAGCCAGGCGCTGGCGCGGCTGCCGGAAGCGGTGCGCCGCCAGGGGGTGACCACCCAGAAGCAGTCGCCCTCCTTCCTGATGGTGGTGCACCTCACTTCGCCGGATGGCCGCTACGACACTCTCTATCTGCGCAACTACGCGCGGCTGCACGTGCGCGACCGGTTGGCGCGCATCCCCGGCGTCGGCGAGGCGCAGCTGTTCGGCGGCGGCGACTACGCCATGCGCGCCTGGCTGGACCCGGACAAGGTGGCCTCGCGCGGGCTTACCGCCAGCGATGTGGTGGGCGCCATGCGCGAACAGAACGTGCAGGTGTCCGCCGGCCAGTTGGGCGCCGAACCGATGCCCGACAGTGATTTCCTGACGTTGATCAACGCCCGCGGCCGCCTGCGTACCGTGCAGGAGTTCGGCGACATCGTGCTCAAGAGCGGCGACGACGGTGAGATTGTGCGGCTCTCCGACGTGGCGCGGCTGGAACTGGGCGCCGGTGATTACACCCTGCGCGCCCGGCTGGACGGCCAGGACGCGGTCGCCATGGGCATCTTCCAGGCCCCCGGCGCCAACGCCCTGGACATCCGCGATCAGGTGATCGCCACCATGGACGAACTGTCCGAACGCTTCCCGGAGGGCGTGGAATACCGCAGCGTCTACGACACCACCCTGTTTGTGCGCGACTCCATTCACTCGGTGATCCAGACCTTGCTGGAGGCGATCCTGCTGGTGGTGCTGGTGGTGACCCTGTTCCTGCAAACCTGGCGCGCGTCCATCATCCCGTTGCTGGCGGTGCCGGTGTCCGTGGTGGGCACCTTCGCGGTGCTGTTCCTGCTCGGCTATTCGATCAACACCCTGACCCTGTTCGGCCTGGTGCTGGCCATCGGCATCGTGGTGGACGATGCCATCGTGGTGGTGGAAAACGTGGAGCGGAACATCGAGGAAGGGCTGACGCCGCTGGCCGCCGCCCACCAAGCCATGAAAGAAGTGTCCGGGCCGATCGTCGCCATTGGTCTGGTGCTGTGCGCGGTGTTCATTCCGATGGCGTTTCTCAGCGGCGTCACCGGCCAGTTCTACCGGCAGTTCGCGGTGACCATCGCCATCTCCACGGTGATCTCCACGATCAACTCGCTGACGCTGTCCCCGGCGCTGGCGGCGATGCTGCTCAAGCCCCACGACGCGCCCAAGGACCGGCTCACCCGGGTGATCGACGCGCTGTTCGGCTGGCTGTTCCGGCCGTTCAATCGCTTCTTCAATAAAAGCTCCAACAAGTATCAGGGCGCGGTGTCCAGGGCGCTGGGCAAACGCGGTGCGGTGTTCCTGGTGTATATCCTGCTGCTCACCGGTACCGGCGCCATGTTCCAGGTGGTGCCGCCGGGCTTTATTCCGATCCAGGACAAGATGTACCTGATCGCCGGGGTGAAGCTGCCGGAAGGGGCCTCCCTGGAACGCACCGACGCCCTGCTTAAGGAGGTGGTGGACATCGCCATGGACACCGAGGGCGTGGCCCATGCCATTTCCTTCCCGGGCCTGAACGCCCTGCAGTTCACCAACACTTCCAACACCGGCCTGGCGGAACTGCCCCTGGAACCGTTCGAGGACCGGGACCGCAGCGCCTCCGAGATCAACGCGGAGATCAATCAGAAGATCAGCGCCTTGAAGGAAGGGCTGGCGTTTTCCTTTATGCCGCCGCCGATCCTCGGCCTGGGCAACGGCTCCGGGTATCAGCTGTTTATCGAAGACCGGGGCAATCTGGGCTACGGCGCCCTGCAGGACGCGGTCAACAATTTCCAGGGCGCGGTGGCGCAGACGCCGGGCATGGGCTTCCCGATCAGCAGCTACCAGGCCAACGTGCCGCAGCTCGACGCGGAAGTGGACCGGCTGAAAGCCAAGGCCCAGGGCGTGTCGGTGACGGAACTGTTCGACACCCTGCAGACCTATCTGGGCTCCACCTACGTCAACGACTTCAACCGCTTCGGGCGCACCTGGCAGGTGATGGCCCAGGCCGACGCGCCGTTCCGGGAAAACGTGGAAGACATCGCCCGGCTGCGCACCCGCAACGACCGTGGCGAAATGGTGCCGATCGGTTCCATGGTCACGCTCACCGAGACCTTCGGGCCCGATCCGGTGTTGCGCTACAACGGCTACCCGGCGGCGGACCTGGCCGGCGAAACCGACCCCACCGTGCTGTCTTCCGCCCAGGCCATGGCCGGCCTCACCGCCCTGGGCGAAGAGGTTCTGCCGCCGGGCATGGACTTCGAATGGACCGGCCTGAGTTACCAGCAGGCCACCCAGGGCAACGCCGCCCTGGTGGTGTTCCCGCTCTCCATTCTGCTGGTGTTCCTGGTGCTGGCGGCGCTGTACGAAAGCTGGACCCTGCCGCTGGCGGTGATCCTGATCGTGCCCATGTGCATGCTCTCGGCGCTGATCGGCGTGTGGTTCGCCGGCGGCGACAACAACATCTTCGTGCAGGTGGGCCTGGTGGTGCTGATCGGGCTGGCGTGCAAGAACGCCATTCTGATCGTCGAGTTCGCCCGCGAGCTGGAGCTGCAGGGCAAGGGCACCGTGGAAGCGGCGCTGGAAGCCTGCCGCCTGCGGTTGCGCCCGATCATCATGACCTCGATCACCTTCACCGCCGCAGTGGTGCCGTTGGTACTGGGCAGCGGCGCCGGCGCCGAAGTGCGCCAGGCACTGGGCACGGCGGTGTTCGCCGGCATGATCGGCGTCACCCTGTTCGGCCTGTTCCTGACGCCGGTGTTCTACGTCGCCCTGCGCAAGCTGGCCGGCGGCGGCCGGCCGGTGAGCCATCACGGTTCAACCATGGACGGCGAAGCGCACGGCCAGACTTCTGGAGACACTCATGCATAAATTCATTGTCCTGCTGACGGCCCTGGCGTGGCTTTCCGGCTGCGCCGTGGGGCCGGACTATCAACCGGTGGAACCGGACGCGCCGGAGCGCTTCCTGGAGGCGCCGCAGGCGTCGGCCGGCAGCGCCGACGAGCAGCGCTTCTGGGCCGGCTTCGACGACCCGATGCTGGCGGGGTTGATCCGCCAGACCCTGGACGCCAACCGCGACCTGCGCGCGGCGCTGGCCCGCTACCAGCGCGCCGAAGCACTGCTGCGCGGCAGCCGTGCCGAGCAACTGCCCAATGTGGGCGTTTCCGCGTCCGCCGCCGAGCAGCACCTGGCGGATGTGGAACGCACGCCGCCGGGCGCCGGTGACGACCGCGTCGAGCTGTATCAGGCGGCTGCGGGTCTGAGCTGGGAGCTGGACCTGTTCGGTCGCCTGCGCCGCGCCAGCGAAGCACAACGTGCCGAGCTGGGCGCCGCCGGCGCCGACCTGGCCGCGCTGCAGGTGGCGCTGGTGGGCCAACTGGCCACCAGCTACTTCGAACTGCGCGGCCTGCAGCAACAACTGCTGGTGGCGCGCAGCAACGTGGACAACCAGCGCCAGTCCCTGGAGATCGTGCGCTCGCGGGTGGGGGCAGGGCGCGGCACGGCCTTCGACGAAGTTCGCGCGATATCCCAGTTGGAGGCCACCCGCGCGGTGATCCCCGATCTGCAGGCGGCGGTGCGCGCGCGCATGTTCCGCATCGCTGTGCTCACCGGGCAGAATCCGGGAGCGCTGGTGGACGAGCTGGCGCCGCCGGCGCCGCTGCCGGAAAGCCTGCCGGTGATCCCGGTGGGCAGCCCCGGCGAGGTGCTGCGCCGCCGGCCGGACATCCGCGCCGCGGAACGGCGCCTGGCCGCGGCCAGCGCCCGCATCGGCGTGGCCACCGCCGACCTGTTCCCGAGCTTTAGCCTGGACGCGCTGATCGGCTCCGTGGCCAGCGACAGCGGCGACCTGTTCAGCGCCGGCGCGGAATCGCGCCGGGTGGCGCTGGGCGTGGACTGGACCTTCCTGGACTTCGGCCGGGTGCGCAGCCGCATCGACGCCGCCGACGCGGACAGCCAGGCGGCCCTGGCCAACTATGAGCAGACCGTGTTGCTGGCGCTGGAAGAAACCGAAACCCAGCTGGTGCGCTACGCCCGCAGCCGCGAACGCAGCGAGCGCCTGGGCGCCGCCACCGACGCCGCCGGCGAAGCCGCCGAGCTCGCCCGCACCCGTTACCGGCAGGGCTTTATCGGCTTCTTCGAAGTGCTCGCCGCCGAGCAGGAGCTGATCGACACCCGCGACGCGCTGATCGAAAGCCGCACCGCCGAAACCCTGGCCATGGTCAACATCTACCGCGCCCTGGCCGGCGCGCCCGGCGACGCGGAGCCCATCGCCTCGGCAAACGATTAACCGAAAACGACGCGCTGATTCGTTTTCTTACCCCAGGGGCCAGGACGGCCCCCTTTTTTTAAGACCTTGTGAGAAGGTGCTCTTTGGGAGCGGGTGCTGGAGGAGCGGGCCTTGTGGGAGCGGGCCCCGCCCGCGAAAGGGTGGCTTACAGCCACCCGGCAGGATCCCAGAGACCGGTTTTGTAGCGGAGCCTGTTCTAATGTTCTCGAAGGTTATCCAACATCCGATTACCAATCTCGATAAAAATATTCTGGTCTTTCTTATTAATGCCTTTGAGAAGTGTTTTCTTCACTTCGTCTTCCGCGTCCTGGATACGCGCCATCAGCCCCCGCCCCTTCTCATTAAGCGACAGAAGCTGGGCCCGACGGTCCCCCGGGTCCGGCGTGCGCGTAATCAGCGCCATGCCCTCCAGCTCCTTGATCACCCGGGTGATCTGCGCCTTGTCGCGGCCGGTAACACTGGCGATCTGCTGGGCGGTGCAATCGGGGTGGCGGCGAATCATTTGCAGCAGACGTATGTGCATGCCGTTCAGTGGCAGGTCGTAATCGCGCACCGCGCGCTTGGAGCTGACCTTGAATTGAAACGCCAGTTGCCAGAGCACCTGGCGGATATCGGAATCGTCATTCATATGGTTGACAACATCAACTAGTGAAATTATGGTTGATATTGTCCACTAGTTAGACGGGCGCCACAAGCGCCACCATCATGAGGTAACCCATGCCCAGACCGGCCCCCCGTATTCTGGAAGTGCTGCGCACCGAGAGTGTCACCCCGAACATGAAACGGGTGGTGCTCGGCGGCGGCGATCTCAGCGACTTCCCGAAGAACCACGAAAGCGCCAACTTCAAACTGCTGATTCCCCGCCCGGGGCAAACGGAGATCCCGCTGCCGCCGTTCGGCGACGCGCCGCCGGAAGAACGCCCCATCGTGCGCACCTACACCCTGCGCCACTTCGACCACCAACGCGGCGAAGTGGCGGTGGATTTTATGATGCACGCCGACCACGGCCCCGCCTCCGGTTGGGCCGCCGCCGCCCGTCCCGGTGACCGGATCGGCTTTGCCGGGCCCGGCGCGCCCAAGTTCGCGGACTTCGACGCGGACTGGTTCCTGTTCGCCGGCGACATGTCCGCGCTGCCCGCCATCGGCGCCAACATCGAACGCCTGCCCGCCAGCGCCCGCGGCTACGCGGTGCTGGATATTCTCGACGACGCGGACCGGCAGGCCCTGCCGTTCCCGCCCGGCATGGAAGTGATCTGGCGGGTGAACCCCAACCCGGAACAGCCCGCCATGGGCTGGGTGGATACCATCGTCGGGCTACCCTGGCTGGACGGCTCGCCGTCGGTCTGGGTGGCCGGCGAAAGCGGCGTCGTCCGCGCCGTGCGGCGCTACCTGACCCAGGAACGCCAGATCGAGCGCCACCGCCTCTACGCCAGCGGCTACTGGCAGATCGGCCTTACCGAGGACCGCCACCAGCTGGAAAAATGCAAGGATAAAGAGGCACTCAGCCGCAGCACTTCTTGAACTTGCGGCCGCTGCCGCAGGGGCAGGGGTTGTTGCGGCCGGGCTTGAGCGGCGTGACGGTGTGCTCGCCGTCCAGATAGAACCAATGGTCGTTCTCGCGCACAAAGCGGGAATGTTCCTCGAGCACCGCGAAGCCGTCGCCGTCCCGGTGGGTGGCGCGGAAGTGCACCTGCCCCGCGTCGCCCTCCTGCTTCGCGTCAACGATCTCCAGGCCCAGCCATTGATCGCCGCCTTCCAGCGTCAGCTCGGCGGGCCGGGTATCCGGGTGCCAGCTGGCGCGCATATAGTCCGCGTTGTCGCGCACGAAGGCGCTGTAGCGCGAGCGCATCAACGCCTCCGGCGAGGACGCCGGCTCGCCGTGATGCAAGGGCCGGCAACACCGACCGTAATCCAGGCCGGACCCACAGGGGCAGGGGACGGGCTCGCTCATTTGGGGCGGTACATCTGGAAGAACGTATCCGGGCTGATGCCGAAGTAATCCGCCGGGCCGCCGCCGCGCAAAATCGGCTCGGCGTCGGCGGTCTGGTAGACGCCGTCCTTGAGCAGATGCCGGGCGATGTGCACGCCCACCACCTCGCCGAACACCATCCAGGTGTCGGTCTCGGTGCCGTCGGCGCCGGTGAGCCGCAGAATCTGGCTGAGCCGGCATTCGAACGACACCGGCGTCTCCTTCACCCGGGGCACGCCGATCACCCGTGACGGCTCCGGCGTCAGCCCCGCCAGCTGGAACTCGTCCACCTCCGGCCCCACCGCCGCGCAGCTCTGGTTCATCGCGTCCGCCAGTGGCCGGGTGGCCAGGTTCCAGCCGAACTCCCCGGTCTCCTCGATGTTCCGCACGCTGTCCTTGTAGCCGATGCTGGCGAAGCCCACCAACGGCGGCGTGTAGTTGAAGGCGTTGAAGAAACTGTACGGCGCCAGGTTCAGCACCCCATCGCGGCTGCGCGAAGAAATCCAGCCGATCGGCCGGGGCGCTACCAAAGCGTTGAAAGGGTCGTGGGCCAGGCCATGGCCTTCCGACGGTCGATAGAAGTGGGTGTCTGTAGTCATCGGCTAATGCTACTTGGGGCGGGCTTCAAGCTACAAGCTTCAAGCCGCAAGCAGGCCGTGGCGAATTAGCGGCCGTGCCTGAAGCGAGGATATCAGAGCGATACAGGATTCAGGATACAGGATGAAGGGATAGCACCGTGCAAGCCCCTGTATCCTTCATCCTGTATCCTGCATCGTCTTTCTCGCCAGGCACGGCCTGCTTGCAGCTTGAAGCTTGCGGCTTGCAGCCCGCCGCCTCAGGCGGCGATTTTCGGCGGCGCATCCCCGTACTCAATCCCGTACTTCCGAATCAGCTTCTCGCGCTTGGCCGGATCGAAGTTGATGTTGCGGGCGTCGTAGCCGGCGTGCTCCAGCAGACGCTTGTCCATCACCTTGTACCAGATCGGCGGGAAGTAGCTGATAAAGAACATGCCGAAGTAGCCGTTGGGCAGCTCGGGCAGGTTCTCGAAGTGGCGCAGGCTCTGGTAGCGACGGGTCGGGTGCGCGTGGTGGTCGGAGTGGCGCTGCAGGTGGAAGGTGGCCCAGTTGGAGAACATGTGGTTGCTGTTCCAGCTGTGGTGCGGCTGGGTGCGCTCGTAGCGGCCGTTGGCCTTCTTGTGGCGCATCAGGCCGTAGTGCTCGATGTAGTTGGCGGAGGTCAGCTGGAAGGCGCCCCAGAAGGCGGTGCCCAGAATATAGGGCAGCAGACCGATGCCGAAGATCGCCAGCACGGTGCCCCAGGCGACGATGGTGATGATCGCCGGCTGGATGATCTCGTTCTCCAGGGACCAGACCGATTTATCCTGAGCGTTCAGGCGGTCCTTTTCCAGGCGCCAGGCGCGCTTGGCGGCGCCGGGCAGCTCGCGCAGCGCGAACTTCCAGATGCTCTCGCCCATGCGCGAGGAGGCCGGATCTTCCGGGGTGGCCACGTCTTTGTGGTGGCCCTTGTTGTGCTCGATAAAGAAGTGGCCGTAGGCGCAGGGCGCCAGCACGAACTTGGCCAGCCAGCGCTCGCCCTTGCCCTTCTTGTGGCCCAGCTCATGGCCCAGGTTGATGCCCACGCCGCAGGTGCCGCCGATCAGGTAGATCATCGCCAGCACGCCGTGCCAGGGCAGGTTCTGGGTGCCCACGAACCAGGCGCCATAGAACCAGGCGCCCCAGATCAGCGGCACCAGGGCGTACAGAATCCAGCGGTAGTAGGGGTCGTTTTCCAGCTGCGGCACCACCTCTTCCGGCGGGTTGCTGGTGTCCTCGCCGATCAGCATGTCCAGCACCGGCACGGTCAGGTAGTAGAACGCCAGCGGCAGCCACAGCATCAGCGCGTTGTTGCCGGTGGCGAAATAGAGCGCCGGGCCCACGAACACGATGGCCGGCACGAACAGCGACGAAAACCACAGATGCCGTTTGCGGTCGCGGTAGATCACACCGGACGGTCCGGTGAATACACCTGCCTTGCTCATAAACCTCACCTCTTTGTTATGTAATGGTTCCATCCTCCGCCTGTCCGGGGCCCACCGGCACCGCTTAGAGTGGCAATAAATCGTCATAAAGTGACAAGGCGGCTGACATTCACTACCTTGGAGGGAAGGCTTCCAGGGAGCGGCACCCATGACCGTGCAGATCACAAACCGGCTGCGCCCCGCGATTCACCCCACCTATCCGCGCCTTTTGTGCGCGTATTTGCATGAGCGGGGCTTCGATAACGCGGTGATATTCCAGGACACCCGCCTGCAATGGGAGCAATTGCTGGGCGATCACCGCTATCTGAGCCTGGAGCAGATGTCGCGCCTGATCCGCCGCGCCATCGACCTCACCGGCCAGCCCTGGATCGGCCTGGAAACCGCCGGCGTCACCTCGGTGTCCGCCCACGGGCCGCTGGGCTACGCGGTGGTGTCCGCGCCGGACCTGCGCGAAGTGCTGCGGGTGGTGTCCCGCTACGTGGGGGTAAGGTTCCAGCTGGTGGGAGTGCGCTTCGAGGAATTCGACGACCACGCCGTGCTGACGCTGGACGAGCAGGTGGACCTGGCCGAGATCCGCGAGTTCGTCACCGGCTCGATCCTCGCCACCTACTTTCAGCTGGTGGACACGGTGACCTCGCGGCGGCTGCGCGACGTGGCCGTCACCCTGCCGCTGGACGAGCCCGCCTGGGCGTCGGTGTACGAGGAATATCTGGGCTGCCCGGTGACCTTCGGCACCGGCCAGCTCACCATCACGCTGCCCGCCGCGCTGCTGGACACCCCCTGCCTGACCGCCGACCCCACCACGCACCGCGCGGCGTTGCGCGATTGTGAGCACCAACTACGGCAGATCCAGAGCGGCGGCCCGCTCAGCCAGCGCATCGGCGTGATGCTGCTCGACCGCGACGGCGACTACCCGACCCTGGACGACACCGCCGAGGAATTCGCGATGTCCCGCCGCACCCTGATCCGCAAGCTCAAAGCCGAAGGCACCAGCTTCCAGGAACTGCTCGACGACGTGCGCCGCGAACTGGCCGCCTGGTACCTGCTGGAAACCAGCCTGCCGGTGGAGCGCATCGCCGAAAAGCTCGGCTACCAGGACCCCTCCAACTTCAGCCGCACCTTCCAGCGCTGGTTCGGCACCACGCCGCTGCGCATGCGCCGCGCGCCCTGACCTACGACGTCAGCGCCAGCAGCCGCCGCTCCAGTCCGAACACATGCTCGTCCTCGGCGCCCAGCTCGCGCAGCGCCTCGGCCAGATGCAGCAGATAATCCCGGTTCGCCCCGCTGGGCCCGTGGCTGCCATGAATGTGCCGCGCGATCTCGTCCTCCGGCGCCGGCCCCAGAAAGGCCGCGTTATCCTCGGTGGCGATGTACACCAGCCCCTCTTCATGGCCGCCGTCGGCGAACGTCATCGGCGTGGCGAACCGCAAATAGCCGTTCTTCTCCCGCACATCCAGATGCTCGAACACCGACGGCGCCACCCGGTACGCCATGCCCGCGCACACCGTGCCCGGGCTCTCCACCAGCGTCAGCACCCGGCCCGGCCGCTCCGGTGTGCCGCGATGATCGTGGGAGCCCTGCCAGAACCGCCGCGCCCAGCCCTCGATGCTGGCGGGCCGGCGCTCCAGAAACGGAAAGTCCGCCTTGAAGATCAGCGAGCCGTAGCCGAACAGCCAGACGCTGTCGCGGCCATTGAAGTCATGGCGGGTTTTATTGAGTTCGGAAGTGTCGAGAGTCATAACGGAAGGAAGATACAGGATGCAGGATACAGGATGAAGCGCGCGCACGGCCGTGCGGCGGGGCAGGCCTTTACCCGCGCCTGTATCCTTCATCCTGTATCCTGATTCCATAACGGATAGCTACAATTCCCGCATCACCGAATTGCCGAAGGACACCCCATGAAAGACGTACGCCAGGAATACCACGCCCCCGGCCTCACCGAAGCGGACCTGCTGGCGGACCCGGTGGAACAAGCCCGCCGCTGGGTCGACGACGCCATCAACGCCGAGCTGCCCCTGGCCAACGCCATGACCCTGGCCACCGTCTCCGCCGACGGCCGCCCCTCCAGCCGCGTGGTGCTGCTCAAAGGCGTCGAAGACGGCGGCTTCGTCTTCTTCACCCACTACGACAGCCGCAAAGGCGACGACATCGCCGCCAACCCCAACGTCTCCTTCGTCATGTTCTGGGGCCCCTTCGACCGCCAACTGATCGTCAACGGCCGCGCCGAGAAAATCCCCGCCCAGCAATCCCGCGACTACTTCGCCAGCCGCCCCCGGGGCAGCCAGCTCAGCGCCGCCGTCTCCCATCAGAGCCGGCCCGCCAGCCGGGAGCAGTTGGAAGCGGATATGGCCGAGCTGGCCGAGCAATATCCGGACGGTGAGAGCATCCCCATGCCGGAGACCTGGGGTGGTTATCGCATCGTTCCTGAAGAGATTCAGTTCTGGCATGGGCGGCCTAGTCGGTTGCATGACCGGTTCCGCTATATCTTGGAGAAAGGTAACTGGCGACGGGAGCGCTTGGCTCCCTGAGACACCTAACTCCTCGGCCAGATCCCAAGGGACTGCGGGCGCTGGCAGAACCCTCTCCGCCGTTCTCACCAAATCCTTATTGGTGGTGAGCCAGATCAAAAAGGTCGAAACTTCTGGCTCCGATATTTCAGCGGAGATGCTGCTTGTGGAACCGAATAAAATAGCGAATCAGTACTAATAGGTCTTCTAGGTCCGCGGGCTGTAGTGGCGCACTCGAAAGACATCGCGAAACTGATCACGGAGTCTTGGTCGCATGTCACTATCCGTGTGCATGGCTGCTCTCTTTTTGCTGCCCATATGATCAGTGTCATGCCAATTGGGAAATGAACAAGTCAAGCGAACGGGGACAGACAGCGAGTCAGGTTTGTAACTTATTGAGTTTTCTGGTTTTATTTGAAGATACTAAAATTAGAAATTTGATATAACGCCGACGCGTTCATTAGATATTCGAGCCGGCGTCCTAATAGCTGCTAGCAATCAAGTGCTCCAAACCAAATGTGAGGTAGAAGATATTGATTTCTATAGCAATGTTTAACAATAAAGGTGGAGTTGGAAAAACGACACTGACTTGCAACCTTGCTGCATTTTCCGCTTCGGTGAAGAAGCAGAGGGTTCTGGTTGTGGATTGCGATCCCCAATGTAACGCCAGTCAATTGATTATGGGGGAAGAGTTTGCAACGGACTTCTACTGGAACTCGGATCATCAAACGTCAACTACAACGATTCGAGATATTCTGAGGCCAATAGAAGATGGAGACTCTGATATATCAAAAGAAGTACGCCCAATACTCAGTTCAAAAAATAGATTCGGAGTAGACCTTTTGCCAGGTCACCCTGGGTTTTCTATTGTCGAAGATAGATTGGGCGCTGCATGGCATGAACTTCTAGGGGGTGATATTGGAGGGATCCGAAAAAACAACTGGAATACCGAATTTTGCACAAATATAGAAGACCATTACGATATGATATTTTTCGATTTAGGGCCCAGTCTGGGTTCTATAAATCGAAGCGTTTTAATTGGTTGTGATTATTTTGTTACGCCAATGGGTGCAGACATTTTTAGCATTTTGGGAGTTAGAAATATTGCAAACTGGGTCGAGCACTGGGCGGGCCTTTATGAAAATAGCATAGGCTTGTCACAACAAAGAAACCCGGGGCGACTTGCTAACTACAACATTAAAGAAAGGCCAAGTGTTCTGAATGGGTATCTCGGGTACACCATGCAACAGTACATAACTAAGTCGAAGCAAGGTGTCCGGAGGCCAACTAAAGCTTACGAAAAAATTATTAATTCAATCCCACATATTATTGAAGAATCTATGGGGCCGTTCTTTGGTGAAAACACCTCCACGGAATCAGCGAAACTGGGTGATATTCCGCATCTTTATAGTTTGATTCCGCTAGCACAGTCAGTTGCAACGCCGATTCTCGATCTAAAGTCCAGTGATGGTCTGGTCGGAGCACAATACAAACAAAGGGAAGATTACGAAACAATCATCAACACAATTGCAGAAAATCTTTATGCGAACCTTGGGGGATCAGCGTAATGGATTGGCCGGTTTCTCTTGTCGAAGAATTGGCGTCACGACGCTGTATCGTTTTTTTGGGTGCAGGTGCTTCTGCTGGATGTTTATCCGCAGTGGACAGAAGTAGCCCGCCGACATGGGGTGTATTTCTTGAAGATTTAAAAAATAGGATACCCGATCCTGATGGAACAGAAACCATCGACGCATTGATAGATAAGGAAAAATATTTGGATGCGGCGGAAGTTATTATTAATAAATTGCCGGCTGCAGATTTTACTCGCGCCATTAGGGAACTATTTGTCCAGCCCCGATATGAGAAATCCAGTATCCATGAGTCTACGTTGAAAATTGACCCAAAGGTTGTGGTCACTACCAACTATGATGATGTTTACGATGCATACTGTAGAACAGGGATTGCTCAAGACGGCTACAATGTTTGTAAGTACTACGAGCAGCACCTAGCTACAGATCTTAGGTCCCCTGTAAGAATAATTGTTAAGGCGCATGGATGCGTAAATGATATTTCAAAGATCGTTCTTAGTCGATCGCAATATTTTAGAGCTAAGCAAGAGAATCATGATTTCTACGCTATCCTTAACTCCCTTTTTATGACTAATACACTGCTGTTTTTGGGTTATAGCATGTCGGATCCGGATATTCAGCTAGTATTGGAAAATTCAAATATTTTTTCAAGGAGCACTCATCCTCATTATGCGTTGGTTGGTGATGACATCATCCCTGATATTGAGGAGTCGATGCGAAAAGCATATAACATAGAGTTTTTGAAATATCCCGCTGGTCAATATGATGAGGCAAATAGGTGTGTGCAAGATCTAGTTGAGCAGGTCGAAGCAATGCGAGCTTCCCGTATGACATGAATGCTAACAAATTGCTTCACTACGAAATTGCTCGCTGCGCTCCCAATTTGCGGTGAGCAAAGCGTTATACAGAAAAAACTGCGGGAGGTTTGTATGAAGCTACGGAAGGCAATAGTTCACAACTTTCGCTCCATTTTAGATGGCGAGTTTGAAGTTTCCAATTATGGACTGATTGTTGGCGAAAATAATTCAGGAAAGACGAATCTTTTAAGCGCGTTGCGTGTTTTCTATGAGGATGGGGGCGCTAAGTTTGAACCATCCCGGGATTTTCCAAAGGTTGCAACTGCTGATAAGGAGTCATGGATAGAACTGCACTTTGAGACAACAGATATTGAACAAGAAGGGCTACGAGACGCCTACAGGTCTTCTAATCGAGTTTTGAGAGTCCGAAAATACCTCCAATCTTACGAGGGTAAGGTTAAAACAAAGCAGTCTAATATTTATGCTTACGAAAACGGAAAATTGTCTGAAAATCTTTTCTATGGCGCCGCAAATATATCGTCCTCTAAGCTTGGCTCAATAATTTATATACCCGCTGTAAGTAAGGTTGAAGATACAATCAAAACTACAGGACCTTCTCCTTTTAGGGATTTGATCAATCTTGTAATGAGGAAAGTTATCGGCAAGAGCCCGATTTTTGAAAGCTTAAATGAGGCATTCTCTGATTTTAACGAAAAATTCAAAGAAGAAGAGTCGAGCGGACTATCTTTAGAAGCGATAAAAAAAGATATAAACTCCGAGCTTTCCCAGTGGGGTGTCGGGTTAGATATTGAAGTAACTCCAATAAAAACCGATGATCTTGTTAAGAACCTTTTGAAGCCTCATATAGAAGATCAGAAATTGAACGGGCAGCGAGTCGACATCGGTTCGTTCGGTCAAGGACTTCAAAGGCATTTAATTTACACACTGATAAAAATGTCTGTACAGTACTCCAACCCTACCCCGCCGAGTAAAAAGGAATTCAATCCTGATTTTACGTTGTTATTGTTTGAGGAGCCGGAGGCTTTCCTTCACCCTTCTCAACAAGACGTTCTTTTTAGAAGCCTCAAAGGATTGGCGAATACCGAAGGCCAACAGGTGCTGGTCTCTACGCACTCTGCGCAATTCGTAGGAAAATCGGTCAAGGATATTTTGTCAATCGTTCGTTTGCACCGAACTGGTGAGCACACTGAAATTCATCAATTAACGGAGAGTAAACTACAGGAGCTTTTGGATAACAACTTGGTTGCCGCAAGAGCGTTTGGTGAGGATGCAGAACCCGCTTTCGATCAACAGGCAAGAATGGCGGATGAGGAGCTAAGGTATTTTCTATGGTTAGACTCAGAACGATCCAGCCTGTTCTTTGCTAGGCATGTTCTGCTTTGCGAGGGTGCATCTGAGAAAGTTTATTTAGATTACTTGGCAGACAATGAATGGGGTTTTCTGAGGGACTCCAGAGTGTATGTCTTGGATTGCCTTGGAAAATACAACTTACACAGGTTTATTCATTTGCTGACGGAGCTCGGAGTACCTCATTCGGTCCTCTTTGATGGCGATAATGATCGTGGCAAGCATCAGAAATGGAATCAAATTGTAAATGACGCGGCTACGCACCTTACTTTGGGAATCCATCAGTTTGATGAGGATTTGGAGGGTTTTCTTGGTATAGAAAAACCAGCGGATAGGCCTGATTTAAAACCCATCAACGTTATAAAAAGTCATGTTTCTGGCAGCATTGACCCAATAAAAAAACATGATCTTGAGAATATAGTCCGGGAAATCATGAATGTATAACAATGCCAGGTATGGCGACGTCTACTACATTGCGGTTTCGCCTCGATTTATTAGCCGCGCATGCTGGCGGCGTTATGTGTTTCGCCGGAAACTAAATTAATCGGTTGGGTGATTTTGGAGTTGTAATGAAGTGGTGGGAAAAAACAGTTGAATATTCTTTTGTATGTTTGGCCATTGAAAAGGATATTTTTAATTTGCTATTGCCATTGGATGGTGATGTCGAATCTATAGGAGACGCGGTTCTGGGCAAGGATTCAGAATTCTTTGTTGTTGAGTTCAAGCGATCACTGTCAGATTTATCTAGAGAGTATGAGAAATATTCAGGAGGAAAAAGCGGCTACTTAGCTGCTGCTAAAGAAATGAAGGATGATCCCTCTTCTAGAGCACATTTTTTAGTAGGCGGTAGGTTTTTAGAAAGTCAATCCCGCCTCTCTATTGAAGCTCGAAGGTATTTTGAGGTCGATGGAGTTCCGATTGTCGATATTGCGGCAATGTTCAATGCTGGGTTGAGCTTAGAGCAACTTAAAGAATACACCAGAAAAATTACATCTTTAAAGAAAACAGAAGAAGGCGGAGAGGGTAATGCCTCTTCTTCTGGCTCCTACGCATTCGCAAATGTGTTGGCAGTATCTAAAGAAAAGAAAAAAGCATCTCTGATCCCGCTCTCTTACTTTAACGCCCCATTTCTTAAAAATGAGCCTCAAAAAAAGCGTGCACTCGAACGTCGGAGAGGGCCCAGATAAATGGCACATAACCAAAGGGTCAAAAGGACCGATACTACGCTGCGCTCCGTGACGGGAGCTTACCCTAGGCGTTATTGAGCGGGCCTCGAAACTCTCCGAGGCCCGCCTTTCAGTCTCAGCTATTACAATCTCGAACAATCGACAGCCGTCCGTCCTCAACCGTAATCGATACCGGTGTGTCGATGGAGAAGCCGGCTTGTTCGAGCCAGAGACCTTTCAGAAGAATGAATGGTGCCACGCGGTTCCCGCTGGAGGGAGTACGTTTTGGGATATAGTCCCAGTGGCCTTTGCGGACTTTGAGGGTGCGGTTGTTCATGGTTGTGCTCCTGTTGTGCAATTTCTAGGTTGCGTAAGTAGGGCGGTCGGGAGGCTAGAAACAGCAACAGGTACTGCTCCGACTATTTCCTGCAAGCAGGTGTTCTATTCGCCGGACCTCCCGACCATTACATTCCCGGATTTCGGGCACAAAAAAACCGCAATGCTTCCGGGGTGCGGTTTTGCCCGCCTGTTGGAGTTTATAGGCTCCTTCTCAAACTCTACCTGGATTTGCGATGCTGTCAATATGGACAGTGTGAGGAGAAACCATGGCTTTTCCAAAACGCGGTACAACGCGCACCGGCACTCTGTCAGCAGGCTTGCTGGCCATCGCTTTAATTACAGGCTGCTCGGATCCGTCCTCGGACGCTGAGGACAAGGCAGCGCAACCGTCGTCGGCTCAGCCGTCCAACGAGGCGCCGACTGATTCCGCCGAACAGGAAGATGACTCGTCCTCCGGGCAGACCCGGGGCGGTGATGGCTCGGAGATTACGCTGAACGCTCTCTCGGAGGAGGACATGCGCGGGGCCAGCCTTCCCGGCGAGCTGGGTTGCTCGTTCACCACGGATGACGGGGAGGTGTTGCTGATTGCCATGGGCAATGTGGCTTCGTCTGACGCGGCCCAGGGTGTGGTGAAGGTCGCCGGTTATGTGGAGCGCGTGTCGGCGCCTGGCGGCTTCGATGGCATGACGGCGTCGCCGACCTTCAGTGGCAAGGGCAAGACGGTTCACATCGAGGTCACCGGTGAGCCCACCGAAGGCGGGGAGTCGCCGCCCAGGCCGGCGACCTTGACGTATGACCGGGCCGACGGCGCTCAGCGCGACTGGCAGGGCGAGTGGCGCTGCGGGCCGTAGGCTGATGAATCGGCGATTCGTGGTTACCGGCGGCCCCGGGGGGTGGTAAGAGCACACTGCTCGACGCCCTGGCGGAACGGGGCTATCGCATCGCGCCGGAGGCGGCGCGGCGCCTGATCAAGGAGCGGCTGGCGGCGGGGCTTTCGCCACGGCCGGACCCTGTCTCCTTCGCGCGCGCCATCCTGGACTCGGACGTGGCGCAGTACCGGGCCGCGACGGTTGATGACGGCATCACCTTCTTCGACCGGGGTTTGCTGGATGCGCTCTACATGCTGGATCTGGAATCCGCGCTCTCGCGGGACGAGATCGCGAGGCTTGTTCAGGCGTTTCCCTACAACGACACCGTGTTCCTTCTGCCGCCCTGGGGGGCGATCTACGCCATGGACTCGGAGCGCGATCAGACGTTCGAGGAGTCCGTGGCGGTGTTCGAGGGCATGAAGCGCTGGTATGCGCGGTGGGGTTACCAAACGGTGGATGTGCCGCGCGCCAGTGTCGAGGCGCGTGTTTCGTTCATTCAGGACGCCATTGGTCGCCAATCCGTTTAGGTGCCTACCCGCTGCTGTGACGCCATGTCCGAAATTGACGTTATGACGTCATAACGTCAAAATGTCGTTTATTGTTAGCCTAAGTGGAGGCGGCCATGAGCGGCACGTCCAAGCGTTCAACCATCTACTTCGATCCTCAGTTGCATGCCGCGCTGCGTCTCAAGGCGGCGCACACCAACCGCAGCGTATCCGATATCGTCAATGATGCCGTCCGTGAGGCGCTGGCCGAGGATCAGGACGATCTGGCGGCGTTCGAAGACCGCGTCGCCGAGCCGACCCTGAGCTACGAGGCCTTCCTCAACGAACTGAAGGCCGATGGCAAGCTATAAGCTGGTCTTCAAACGGTCCGTCGCCAAGGACTTCCGGCCGATCCCAAGGAAAGACGCGGCCCGTTTGCTGCGCCGTATCGATGCCCTGCGGGACGAGCCGCGTCCGGCGGGGTGCGAGAAGCTTTCCGGGCTGGAGCGTTATCGCATCCGCCAGGGCCGGTATCGGGTGGTGTACGAGATCACCGATGAGTGCCTGATTGTGACGATGGTGAAGGTGGCGCACCGGAGGCATGTCTACCGGCGATAGTGCGGTCCGGGGTGAGTGGTGATTTTGCCCGAGGAGGGTATGGATGTGAGCCTGCTGCATGTTCAAACCATGGCGCGGTACAACCGCTGGATGAACCAGAAGGTCTACGACGGCTGTGCCGGCCTGTCGGAGGAAGACCGGAAGCGTGATATGGGGGCTTTCTTTAGGTCGATCCATGGCACGCTCAACCATATTCTGCTCGCGGACCGGATCTGGATGGGCCGGTTCACCGGTGAGCCTTTTCCAGTCACATCGCTCGACCAGGAGCTGTACGCGGACTTCCATGTGCTGCGGGATGAACGGGCGGCGGAGGACGAACGCATCATCGACTGGGTGGCGTTACTCTCGCCGGAAGACATGGAGGGCGATCTGGTTTATACCAGTATTGTGAACCCGGAACCGCGCCGTTATCCGCTCTGGTTTGCGCTGTCTCATTTCTTTAATCATCAGACACACCATCGCGGCCAGATCAGCTCCCTTCTTACCCAGCTCGGCGTCGATGTGGGCGTTACCGACCTTATCGGAATGAAACCATGAACCAGAATCAAGCGAATGCGTTCGCGGCGAAGTGGATCGAGGCATGGAACGCCCACGATCTCGATCGCATCCTTTCTCACTATACCGATGATTTCGAGATGAATTCGCCGTTGATCGCCAAGCGGCTCGCGGTGCCGTCAGGGACGCTGAAAGGCAAGGCTGCGGTAGGTGAGTATTGGCAGGGCGCGTTGCGCGCTTACCCGGACCTCCGCTTTGAGCTGCTCAAGGTGCTGCGGGGCGTCTCCTGGGTCACGCTCTACTACCTCGGCGCAACAGGCAACGAGGTGGCGGAGACGTTCCTGTTTGACGGCAACGGGAAAGTCACGCAGGTGTTCGCGTCTTATGCCTAGACCTAGGGTAATGGACGGCGGGGGCGTCTGGGTCGGATCCGCCTAATCGATATCGAGAAATTGAATTTGCCGCCCCCATGGTTGGACGACCTAATGGTACGATCCAGGCGTATGTAACAGGGAGGACAACGATAATGATTAATAAACTGACCGCCATTGTGGTGGTTGTCATGGTAAACATGCTGTTCGCGGCGCCCGCGTTCGCTGATGACAAGCGTATCGGCATACTGGTCTTCGACAAGGTTCTCACCAGCGATGTCATAGCGCCGGCGGAAGTCTTCGGGGTTGCGACGCGAAAGTCGTGGTTCTCTGATTACGAAGTTGTGTTTATTGGCGTAGAGCGGAAGCCGGTGATTACTACCGAGGAAGGAATTCGCTTGCCTGTCGATACAACCATATACGACGCTCCCAAGCTGGATGCGTTAATCGTTGCCAGTGCCTACGATATGGATTGGTTATTCGAGAATGAGGATTTAACCGCGTTTCTACGCAGCCAGGAGAAGACCGCTGCATGGTTAGGAAGTAACTGTTCGGGGGCGTTTCTGTACGCACACGCAGGGCTTCTGGATGGCTACCGTGCCACCACCTGGGCGGGCGGAGAGAAACAGCTCGAACGTGAGTTCCCTGAGATCGACGTGGTCTTTGATCAGAATGTGGTGGTTGATCGAAACCGTATCTCCAGTAATGGCGGCATTCCTTCCTACCAGTCCGCTTTGGTGATGCTGTCGATGATGGCTGGAACCGGCAAAGCAAAGACCGTGTTTGAAACCATCCAGCTCAACCGCCTGATTCCGTGGTCCGACATTGAGGCCTACTTACCCGAAGACAAGACCTGACGCAGGGAAACCGGCCTCAAGCGGTCGGAAGCCAAAAGCGCAAGGAGGAATTTTCGTGAAAAGTGATGAAGACGAAATACGAGAGCTTGTTGCGAAATGGATGAAAGCAACAAAAGAAGGTGACTCCGAAATCGTCCTCGGCCTGATGGCGGATGATGCGGTTTTTATCGTTCCTGGTGAGAAGCCTTTCGGGAAAGACGCTTTCGCGTCGGCGGCGAAATCTCAAGACACAGCATCCATGGAAATAGATGGTGAGAGTGAGGTGCTTGAGATCACGGTTACAGGTGACTGGGCGTTTATGCTGAGTCACTTGACGGTCAAGGTAAAAGCCGACGGCTTCCCTGAAAGGGTTCGGGCAGGCAATACGCTTACCGTGCTTACAAAGAGAGATGGCCGCTGGCTTCTGTACCGGGACGCAAATCTGTTGGTTCCCGACCCGCAGTTCAGCGATGCCACTTAACAAGTGAAGATCAGATGCCGACATTGAGCCTTACGGATGGGTCGGAGCCCTTCAAGGTTACGGTGCTTGAATCCGCGCCCGGCGCCCCTGTGTTGCTCTTTGCGGTAGGGGCGGGCGGCAATCCGGAGCGCCATCTTCCGCTTCTCACCTCTCTCGCCGAATCCGAATACTCGGTGGTCGCACCGCATTTCACCGGGCTGGACGCGTCGATGCCCAGGGAGGACGAGTTACGTCTTTGGGCGCGGAGGCTGACCCTTGCCCTCGATAGCGTTGCTCCGCCCGGATCGACGGTGGTGGGCGTGGGTCACTCACTCGGTGCGGCGGCCCTGCTCGCGTTGGCCGGTGGTCAGATCTGGTTGGGCGCCGGCCGCCATGTCGAGATCGTGCCTGACGGGCGACTCACCCGGCTGGTTCTGTTGACTCCGCCGATGGGCTTTTTCCAGGTCGAAGGGGCGCTGGATGCCGTGCAGACGCCCATCCTTGCTTGGGCAGGCTCGCGGGATTCGATCACGCCGGCCGCCCAGGTGGATGTGCTGGTTCGTGCCTTGAGCGGCCGCTTACCGTTGGATGTACGCGTAACGGAGGGGGCCGGGCATTTCTCTTTCATGGACCTGCCGCCGCCGGACGAGGTGGAGCCGTTGGCCGATCGGCAGGCATTCCTTGATGAGCTTGCCGAAGAGGTCGGGAGGTTCTTGAAAGGGTGACGAGAAGGACGTTCGAAATGGAGTCTCCCGGCTATTGCAAAGCGCGCCTTCGAGGCGATGATGACCAAAATCGACATCGTGGCTATTGAGACGGCCTGTCGCGTTTGATGGAAGGGGGCGGATCGCAGTGACCTACGAGGAATTCAACCGCTTTTGCCGTTCGTTGCCGGCCACAACCTATGTGGTTCAGTGGGGCGGCGCTCACGTCTGGAAAGTGGGCGGCAAGGTGTTCGCTATCGGGGGTTGGGAAAAGGCCGGTCAACCCGCCTTTACGTTTAAGG
>MDSY01110491.1_pt1 | contig 74910 bp, 71 predicted proteins | sample 811131 | NCBI WGS metagenome assembly MDSY01 (sample SAMN05326643, study PRJNA326480) | marine metagenome | isolation source: seawater | place: Atlantic Ocean: South West | collected 2010 | reverse complement strand
TGCTGAAATTAACGAAGGTGTTCGTCCTGTTGTCACTGCGGCTAGCGCGGTCAATTTAATTCTTTCGGCAGTGGAAGGCCGTATTGGTCAATATGTACGCAGCGAGTTTAAGCGAGCACCGACTGAGTTTTGGCCTGAGCAATGGCAGTTACTCATGAGTAACTTTTTTCGCGACAGCGTTGCCCAGCCGCCACAACATTCTTTGGCCCGCCAAAATGCTGAGCCGATGCCAGCGACAATGGGCACTAAAGACGATGCGCTAGCTCAAAGCGTTGGTTAATCAAGCGATTGGCTTTTGGTGAACGTCCATGGTTGGAGCCCCGTAATTCTCCCAATAAGCCTTCATTTTGGAGAGCGTTTCCGCACTGATTAGGCCTTCAGCACCCGCTTCATCGCCGGTAAAAAACTGCAGTAAATCTTCAATTGTGACGATACTTAATACCGGTATTTGAAAGTCGGTACTAAAACTTTGGCTCGCAGACAACCCAGCATTTGTCTTTTCACAGCGATCTAAACCAATCACTACCCCTGCGGCGCAGGCGTCTTCAAAATCATTGAGCAAGCTTAAGACTTCACGTATAGCGGTGCCAGCGGTCATCACATCATCAACAATCAACACTTTTCCCAAAAGTTCCGCGCCAACAATATTGCCTCCTTCTCCATGGTCTTTGGCTTCTTTTCGATTAAAGGCGTAAGGAATATTGATGCCATGATCGATAGCTAATGCTGCCGCAGTGACGGCCACCAATGGAATACCTTTATAAGCTGGACCAAATAACATATCAAATGAAAGGCCTGAGGCCACAATTTTTGCAGCATAGCATTTACCTAATATCGCGAGTGCTTGGCCGCTATCAAATTTACCCGCATTAAAGAAATAGGGACTTTCTCGGCCGGATTTTAGCGTAAAGCGACCAAAGCAGAGTGCGTCGGCATCAATAGCTAGCTGGATAAAGTCACGTTGAAATAAGTGCATAGGGTATTTTGGCCTGCAAATTGCGAATAAATTGAAAAAAGGCAATGTCGTTAATATTATAAGTCTAAACATCTGCGATGACCAATACACTGAAAACGACTTAATACTAGCCAAGTCGCCTATTTAGGCTGTAAGATGCAATGTCTAGCATCGTTAGTCTGATCTAATAATAATTCTACAAGTAACCGGCCATGTTGAACGTCATTTAGGGAAGAACCGGAACTTATGAAAGAGCTTTTTGGGAGACAAACTAATGCGAGTCATTAGTTTTTGCGCTGATGGCATAGAGCGCGCTGCAGACTTGGGTTTTTACCAGTGGTTAGAGCAGCAAGATGCAGACGTTGTTTGCCTTCAAGGCATTGAAGCCCAAGAGTACCTTCTTCCGAATGAGCCGTATTTTCCGGTCGCGTTTAATCCATACTTTTTCGACAATCCAGAGGCGACCAATGGGGTTGCTATTTATTGTCGAGATCTACCAAAAGCCATCATAACTGGTTTAGGTTTTAATGATTTCGATCATGAAGCGCGTTATATTCAAGCCGATTTTGAGGGCATTAGTTTTGGTTCCTTGCTCGCGCCTTATTCTTTGACGGACGATAAGCTGAGCATTGAGCGAAAGCAAACCTTCTTTTCCTTGTTATATGAACATTTAGCGAAAATTAAACATAAGCGCCGCGAGTTCATTATTAGTGGTTGTTTTTATATTGCCCATCAACCTAGGGATGTCCAACTGGCTGAACAGAGTCGCGACCAGCAAGGTTTTACTGAGCAAGAGCGCAGCTGGCTAGATAAAATATTGATTGATTTAGGCTATGTCGATGCGTTTCGCTCGGCGATCAGTGATGACGACGAATTTACCTGGTGGCCCAATGGCCAGCGCGGAGAAAATGGCTGGCGAGTGGACTTTCAAATTGCTTCTGAGGGGTTAAGAAAAACGGTAGAGTATGCTTCCATCTTGACGGCTAAAACGTTTTCTAACCATGCCCCTTTGATCATCGATTACGATTATGAGATCAATGTTGAAGACAATTTACCGATTTACTAGGTGACGCTTGAGAGTGCATTTTTTTGAGCGGTAATGAGATCTGCTATACCTCGTTCTGCTAAGGCCAGCATGTCGTTTAGCTCTGACTTTGAGAATGGCGCTTCCTCTGCAGTGCCTTGTATCTCAATAAACTGACCGCTTTCGGTCATCACCACATTCATATCAGTTTCAGCATTTGAATCCTCAGGATAATCAAGGTCAAGCACCGCTTCCCCTTGATAAATACCCACCGATACTGCCGCCACCATTGACTGCATAGGCGATGCCTCAATCCAGCCTTTGTCTTGCATAAATTGGAAGGCATCAATCAGTGCAACGCAGGCGCCAGTGATTGATGCTGTGCGAGTACCGCCATCAGCTTGCAGCACATCGCAGTCGACGGTAATGGTGAATTCTCCCATGGCCTCTAAGTTGACAGCGGATCGCAAAGAGCGGCCAATTAGTCGCTGAATTTCAAGAGTTCGGCCGCCTTGTTTGCCACGCGAGGCTTCACGATTCATTCGGTCATGGGTTGAGCGAGGTAGCATGCCGTACTCAGCAGTTATCCAGCCACGACCTTCTCCCTTCATGAATCGAGGTACTCCTTTGCTGACGGACGCAGTGCAAAGCACACGGGTATCGCCAAATTCGGCTATCACCGAACCTTCAGCGTGTTTCGTGGCTCCACGAATAAATGAAACGGGACGTAATTCTGCATTGCTGCGGCCGCTAGGTCTTTGCATGAAACGGTTTCCTGTGATGATAAGGCTCAGAATAAATAAGATTTTTATTATACACGTCGTGCGCTGAATAAGAGGCTATCAGGCAAAACTACGCAATTTATTTACTGACACTCGTTTGATCGGCCGCTTACAGGTACAATAACGTTCGTGTCTGATCAGCCTCGACATTCAGGGGTGTTGAGTGTGTGATGACGATCATTCGATGGCTAAAAAGGTCCCAGTATGACTCCTCAAGTTCCCGCCACGTATCCTACGAATAGTATGACGGCTTTTGCGCGCGTTCAAGGTAGCCATGAATTGGGTGATTTTGTGTGGGAATTACGCAGCGTTAACCACCGCTATGCCGAGGCGCAATTTAAGCTGCCTGAAAAGTTTAAAAGTATTGAGCCGCTCTTGCGTGAAAAAATTAGGTTGGCGATTGCCCGCGGTAAAATCGAATGTAACTTGCATTTTAAGCCGAATGAAGCAGAACAGGGTTTTGTTATTAATCAAGCCAAGGTAGATGCCCTGCAATTAGCGGCTCAAGGCCTCAGAGTGCAAGATGACCGGTTAGAGCCCTTAACGAGCCACCAGATTTTACAGTGGCCAGGCGTATTGCAGGCCAATGAAATAAACCTGGCATTAATAACAGAAGAGTTACTGCTGAGCTTTTCACAGGCGCTGGAAAAATTAGCTGAAGCTCGGCATAGCGAGGGTCAGCGAATGGCGGTGACCATCATTTCGCGATTGGATCAAATTGATGAGTTAGTCAGCGAGGTAAAGCAGGCACTGCCGAATATTTTAGCCGAGCATCAGCAGCGCCTAGAAGAGAAATTAGCTGGCTTAGCGATTGAGATTGATCAAGATCGAGTTGCACAGGAAGTGGTGATGCTGGCTCAAAAAGTCGACATTGCAGAAGAGATCGACCGTTTAATCGCGCACACGGACGAGGTCCGTATGACGCTGGCTAAGGCCGAACCCTGTGGTCGACGATTGGATTTTTTGATGCAGGAGTTAAACCGCGAGGCCAACACACTGGGTTCAAAATCAATTGCGACGCAGAGCACTCAAGGGGCGGTTAATTTAAAAGTATTGATTGAGCAGATACGCGAGCAGGTACAGAACATTGAATAGCCGATTCAGTATTTTACATTCTTTGCCGTGCCCTTTAGAGTATAGGTCAGCCACTGTTGAGGTAGGTTAACGATGACGGCAACGGTTAGAGGGAATTTATTTACAGTATCGGCACCATCTGGAGCGGGTAAAACCAGCCTGGTTAATGCGCTACTAGCTAGCGACCAAAGGCTTAAGGTCTCTGTGTCACACACGACCCGACCGATGAGACCCGGTGAGGTCGATGGCGTGAATTATCATTTCGTTGATGCAGCGACCTTCACTCACATGGTAGGTGATAATCGTTTCCTAGAGCATGCGACGGTTTTTGGCAACGCCTATGGCACTTCTAAGGCCTGGGTTAATCAGCAGCTTGATTGCGGTGCTGATGTTATTCTTGAAATTGACTGGCAAGGTGCGCAGCAAACCCACCACTGGTTAGCCACTGAACTCGGTGAATCAGGAGTGGGGATTTTTATTTTACCGCCCTCAATGGCAGCTTTGCAGGCTCGATTAACCGGTCGAGGGCAAGACAATGAAGCCGTGATTGCGGGAAGAATGGCCGCTGCGGTCGATGAAGTAAGGCACTATCACCACGCGGACTACTTAATTGTTAACGATGATTTTGATGAGGCATTAGTCGATTTGCAAGCCGTCATTCAGGCTCAACGACTCAGTCGCGGCCAGCAAGCATGCCAGTATGCAGAATTATTAGCGGCATTAATTCAAGTTTCTGACTAATAATTGACGCAATAAGCGACGCCCATGCTCGCCAAACTGGGTAAATTTGCATATAATAGGCGCCCTTTTCGCAACGCTGATTAATAGCGGTGTTGTGTTTCGGCCCTGACAGGGTTTACTCCTTTTTATCCAATGATACAGGCATACACCATGGCTAGAATAACTGTAGAAGAATGCTTAGACCACGTTGAGAACCGTTTTGAGTTGGTAATGGTTGCCAGTAAGCGTGCCCGTCAAATTGCCACGCAAGGTAAGGAACCTATGGTTGAAGTCGCCGACGACAAGCCGCCGGTTATTGCTTTGCGTGAAATTGAAAAAGGCCTTATTGATCCAAAAAACATTGATACTGAAGAGCCCATTGATGACCTAACGGAAGAGCTAGCAGCGGAATTCGGTTTATAATTTAAAGCCTTCATTTTTAACACTTTCGCTATCAAAATACTCCCCTAGCGCTTATATTGTTGTGATGGCGACAACAATAATTGATTTAACCGAAAAACTTGACACTTATCTTGACTCTGAACAAGTCGAGATCGTCCGTCGTGCTTATTTTTGCGCTGAGCAAGCGCATATAGGGCAAACTCGTCGCTCAGGCGAACCGTACGTGACACACCCCTTAGCTGTAGCCAACATCCTCGCTGATATGCACATGGATCATCAGAGTTTGGCGGCTGCCATGCTCCATGACGTGATAGAAGACACCGAGGTTGATAAATTAGCCTTGAGTGACCAGTTTGGCCCAACGGTGGCTGAACTAGTAGACGGCGTCAGCAAGTTGACCCAATTCGAATTTCAAACACAAGCAGAGAAACAGGCCGAAAATTTTCAAAAAATGGCCATGGCGATGGCTCGTGACCTGCGGGTAATTCTAGTTAAATTGGCAGATCGTCTTCATAACATGCGTACTCTCGATGTACTTGGGGGTGATAAACGACGCCGTATCGCCAAAGAAACGTTGGAAATATACGCGCCAATCGCTAACCGCTTAGGCATGAATGACATAAGAATTGAATTTGAAGATTTGGGCTTTAATACCCTTTATCCGATGAGAGCTAAGCGTATACAAGCGGCAATCGAATCGATTCGAGGCAATCGAAAGGCATTGGTTGCCAATGTAGAAGAACAAATTGCTGAGCAATTAGGGAAAGATGGCATTGCTGCAAGAGTGATTGGCCGTGAAAAACATCTTTATAGCGTTTACCAAAAGATGCGCAGTAAGAGTCGATCATTTACTGAAATTATGGACGTCTTTGCGTTCCGTATTATCGTTAATGCCCCCGATGATTGTTATCGTACCTTGGGCTCAATTCATAGCTTATACAAGCCTCGCCCGGGTCACTTTAAAGATTATATTGCGATTCCCAAAGCCAACGGTTACCAATCACTGCACACGGTGTTATTTGGTATGCACGGTGTGCCGATAGAAATACAAATTCGTACTGAAGAAATGGAACAGATGGCAAGTAATGGCATCGCTGCACATTGGCTGTATAAAGCCAATAATCAAGACGCATCGGTTGGCAGCCATGTGCGCGCAAGGCAATGGGTACAAGGTTTATTGGAACTGCAACAAAATGCGGGTAGTTCCCTGGAGTTTATCGAGAATGTGAAGATAGACTTATTCCCCGAAGAGGTGTACGTGTTTACACCAAAAGGGAAAATCATGGAATTGCCGCTAGGTTCTACGGCCGTTGATTTTGCTTATGCCGTGCATACCGATATTGGCAATAGCTGTGTCGGCTGCCGAATTAATCGGCGTTTAGCGGCTTTATCGCAACCTTTAAAAAGCGGTGAAACCATCGAGATTATTACCGCACCCGGTGCCAATCCAAATCCGGTATGGTTAGATATCGTTGCGACAAGCCGTGCGCGAAGTCAAATCCGTCACTATTTAAAGCAATTAAAAAGTGGTGAAGCGATTCAATTAGGCAAACGTTTGTTGAATAAGGCGTTGACTAGCTTTGATCAGAAACTTGACGACGTTGGGGCACAAAAGATTGCCGCGCTTGTCAATAAGGCCGGCGCCCACGACTTCGAACAAATTCTTGAGGAGGTTGGCCTGGGTAATCGAGTGGCGTTCTTGACGGCGCGGCAATTATTAGACATTCAAGAGAATACTGAAGCGAACGACATTGCGATTGGTAATCGTGAAAAACCTTTAGTGATTGCAGGAACCGAAGGCATGATGGTTCACTTTGCTAAATGCTGCAATCCCATTCCCGGAGATGATATTGGTGGTCATATTACTGCTGGACGAGGCGTAGTTGTTCACACTGCCGATTGCCGTAATTATCAAGAGTTACAGCAAAACGATAAAGAAGGTCGTGGTGTTATTTTGCGATGGCATCAGCGTGTCGAGGGCGAGTACCGCGTAGAGCTAAAAATTGAAGTGGAGCAGCAAAGAGGGATTATTGCTTCGTTAGCGAATAAAATTAGCAGTTTAGATGGCAGCATTGAATCCATTAAAGTTGAGGAGCGCGATGCGAAATCAAGCAGCATACATATATTTCTTGCGGTGAGTAATCGTGTTCATCTAGCCCGGGTTATTCGTCGAATTCGGGTATTAAAATCAGTCGTTAAAGTCGAAAGAGTTAAACGTTAAGACAATCAGGGTTTAGGTCACTGTATGAGCGAAAAGAAAGTTATCAATACAACGGCGGCACCGGCGGCAATTGGCCCTTACTCGCAAGCGGTGCAGGTTGGTGAGACGCTGTATATCTCTGGCCAAATACCCTTGATCCCAGCGAGTATGGCGATATGCAGTGAAGACCTTGAGGAGCAAGCTGAGCAAGTGTTCAAGAATTTAACGGCAATAGCAGAGGCGGCCGGAGCCAGCTTACATGATAGCGTGAAAATGAATATCTCAATGACTGACCTGTCGAGTTTTGACACGGTCAATAAAGTCATGGCAGCCTTTCTTCAGCAACCGTTTCCAGCAAGGGCTTGCGTGCAAGTGTCTGCCTTACCTAAGGGTGTTAAAATAGAAGTAGACGCTATTGTTATGGTCAAGCCTGCGTCCTGAGGTGTATTAGCTTAGCAAGGGTTTAGCTGCGCCTGAGTGGATTAAACTCACCAATCATTGTCGAGGGTTAATTTAAGGTTGCAGGCGCCGCAAAAGTTCAGCTTTTACTATTTGGGTCCATACGGCATAGCCTTTGCTATTTAAATGTAAGCCATCAAATTTATAAAACGAGCCATCAGGCTCTCCGTCATCGCCCAGTAATTCTGAACTGGTGTCGACGATGAAAATATTATCTTGGGTGTTAACGTATTCAGTGAGCAGTTGATTTGCTTGGCTGGCGAATGCCCAAAGCTTCCAGCGCTGCGGTGAAGGGGTAATGGCAATAAAGATAATGGGCGTAGTGGATAAATCTTGACGAATATTGTTTATCAGCTGCTGATAAGCCGCCAGCATTGCTTCCGCTGATGTCACTTCTCTGAGACTAATATCATTAGTGCCAACGAAAATAACGACAGCACGTGGATCATATGCGTTAATTAAACGGTCAGAAAAATAGATAACATCATTGACTTTTGCACCGCCAAAGCCATGTTGAATCACCGTGAATGGATACATATCTTGTGTGAGTGTGCTCCAAAAACGAATACTTGAACTGCCAATAAATAAGACGCGATTTGTGTGGTCGTTAAGCCGTGCTGTGTTAGCCTCAAGCTCGATGATTTCTGGCTCCCAGAGGTAAGAGCCATTGCCTGAGTACTTATTAATTTGAGTTTGCACTAAGCCGAAAAGAAACACGCTCAGGGCTATAATAATAAGTGCTAGGAGGGATAATTTTTTTTTGACCATTTAATTTTGACGAACCAATTCAGTTTGATTTAGTATTAAAAAATAGCATCAATACAGGCTGTTTTCTAGCAAATATACCAATAGGCGATAGAATGGCAATTAAACGCGAAAGAAACATGGCAGCTGACGACTTTTCGCCTCCGGCTTTGTTGAAGAATCGGCACATACAAACTTTATTAGCCAGTGTAGGCCCCAGGCGATTGTTTACCCGCTACCGCGCCCAGGCATTGCATACTAACAGTCGTTTAGCCTCGATAGCGTGTGGTGCAGGGGTGCAGCTGCTGGGGGCTTATTGTCCATCAAAAAAAACGGATAAAAAGCAGCTAACAATTCTTATACATGGCTGGGAAGGCTCGATAGAATCGAGCTATTTGCTTTCTGCAGCAGCGACCTTGTACGAAGCAGGGCACAGTATTTTTAGGTTGAATTTACGCGATCACGGTGACAGCCATCATTTAAATGAACCACTGTTTCACTCTGCTCGGCTTGATGAAGTTGCTAATGCCATAATTAAGATCAAAGAATCTTACCCGCATCAAAGAGTCAACCTAGTGGGATTTAGCTTGGGCGGTAATTTTTGTATTCGGTTGGCATGTCATTTGGCCGCAGGGATTATTGAGCGAGTGGCTGTTATTTCGCCGTTAATTGACCCGGCAAAAACGACCGACGATTTAGAGCGGGGGTGGCGACTGTACCATTATTATTTCATTCGAAAGTGGCGGAAGTCGCTAAAGAAAAAGCTATCTATTTTTCCTGATCATCAATGCCATATATTATTATCTGAGCGAGGACCGTTAAGTGAAATGAACATGTTTTTTGTGGCTCAGCATACACCGTTCGAAAGCAGAGAGGACTACTACTTGGCGTATACTATTGATAATGAGCTGTTAAAAAATACCTCTTGTTGTGTTGATATACTGGTTTCAAAGGACGATCCGATTGTAAAGACTCAATGGTTGGAGCGATTGGAGTGCCCGAAAAATATCATGATTAAAACAGTGGCCAGCGGAGGCCACTGTGGTTTTATCAAGGATTATCGATTCAATTGTTTTGCAGATGAGTGGTTAACTGATAAACTGGCTTGAGTCTGTCAATTCACCACTAATTAATTTAATGAAGGAGAAATCTATGTCATTGCGAATTAACGATCAAGCGCCAAATTTCATAGCTAATACGACACACGGTGAAATTAATTTTCATCAATGGGTAGGTGACGGCTGGGCTATTTTATTTTCTCATCCGAAAGATTTTACGCCGGTATGCACAACTGAATTAGGTTATGTGGCTGGCATGGAAAAAACGTTTGCAGAGCGTAATTGTAAGATCATTGGGTTGAGTATTGATCCGGTAGAAAATCATGCAGACTGGGCAAAAGATATTGAAGAGACGCAAGGGAATACTGTTGGTTTTCCAATGATTGGCGATACTGAGTTAAAAGTTGCTAAAGCTTACAATATGTTGCCCGCCGATGAGGAAGGTGGCTCTGAAGGTCGAACAGCAGCAACTAATGCTACGGTTAGGTCAGTATTCATTGTGGGCCCTGACAAAAAAATTAAATTAATGATGACTTATCCTATGACCACAGGGAGAAATTTTGACGAGATACTCCGAGTGCTAGATTCAATGCAATTAACTGCGGCGCATAAAGTAGCTACTCCCGTTAACTGGCGCGACGGCGACGATGTGATTATTGTACCCTCAGTATCTGATGACGAAGCTAAATCTTTATTTCCTAATGGTTGGAAAGCATTAAAGTCTTATCTTCGATTAGTAAAACAACCAAATAAGTGAAGCATTAACAGTGGCTTTTTTAGAACAACGCACCATCGGCTGTCCATATTGCGGAGAATCAATTTCAATTTTAATTGAGCCAAGTGAGGGGGCCACAGTTGGCGATGAGTATATCGAAACTATTGAGCCCTATGAGTATATCGAAGACTGTCAGGTCTGTTGTCGACCGATACGGATGCAAATCAGTGTTGATTATACCGGCGAAACACAAGCAAATGTATTTAGTGAAAATGATTAACTACTAAGCCCTGAGTGGGAATTAGAGTTTATGTGTAATACAGTCCATTAACTCTCCAGCAATATTTAAATTGCATTGCGTATCTAATTCACGAATGCAGGTTGGGCTAGTAACATTAATTTCAGTCAAGTAATTGCCGATGACGTCAATACCAACAAACAATAAACCTTTTTCTTTAAGTGTCGGCGCTATTTGTTCACAAATCCAGTAATCTCGCTCAGTCATTGGCTTTGCGACACCAGTCCCGCCGGCAGCTAAATTACCGCGAGTTTCTCCTGCTGCGGGCATCCGTGCTAGGGCAAAATCTTGCGGTTTACCGTCTATTAATAAAATACGTTTATCGCCTGCAGAAATTTCAGGCACAAATCGTTGGGCCATAATACTTCGTGTTTGGTTTTCGGTCAGTGTCTCAATAATGACATTAAGGTTTGGGTCGTTCGGCTTGACTCTGAAGATTGAAGTACCGCCCATGCCATCTAATGGTTTGAGAATAATATCTTGATGTGCAGAATAAAATTCACGTAGGTCATCAGCAACAGCGCTAATGATGACGGGCGGACAGCACTGTGGAAATTCGGTAGCAAATACCTTTTCATTGCAGTCGCGCAGGCTTTGCGGTTTATTGACAATTAAGGTCCCCAAACGTTCGGCGGCTTCAAGAATAAAGGTGTTGGTCAAGAATTGGCTGTCAAAGGGAGGATCTTGGCGCATTAAAATCACATCGAGGCTCTCTAAAGCGACCAGCTGTGGCGGCTGTAAATCGAACCAATGTTCAAGGCTATCATGAACGGTTAATTGCTGGCCATGACCTTTAGGCTTTCCCTGATCAAGCATTAGTTGCTGAGGTAAAAAATAATGTAATTCCCAGTTACGGTGTTGCGCAGCCAAGAGCATAGCAAGCGTACTGTCTTTTTTGGGATTAATCGATTCAATTGGGTCCATAACGACACCGAGCTTAATGGTCTTCATGGCAATTTTTCCTTTGTTAATATGGCTTTCAATGATGAATCAACAGACTATAGTTAACTAAAAGTCACCCCAATTCGATTGAAGTAACGTTAAGGCGACCATTGGCGCAGTTTCGGTTCGTAGCACGCGGGAGCCAAATCCGACTGGACAATACCCTTGTTGAACAGCGGCAATGATTTCTGATTCTGACAAGCCACCTTCGGGTCCAATTAATACGCTGGCTGATTTTGGAGTGCTATCATACTGATCTTTTATTGTCTCGAATGACTCAGCGTTAGCGCGCAGAACTAATTTGCAGTCATTGCTGTCATCTTGCAACCATTCATCAATCGACATTAAAGGGTTTAGCGTTGGTAGTACGCATCTTCCTGACTGCTCGCAGGCACCAATCAGAGTGGCTTGCCAGTGACTGAATTTTTTATTTCGTCGCTCGGTATTAAGCTTTACATCTACTCGTTCAGTGATTAATGGCTGTATTTCGTTAACACCTAATTCGGTTGCTTTTTGTATTACCCAGTCCATTCTATCACCTTTAGATATAGCAATAGCCAGCGTAATATGCAGGGGTGATTCAGTGACCCTCTGTGGTACCTGCTCAGTAATTAGCATAGTTACTGATTTTCTCGAAAGGGCTTCGACGCGCGCACTATATTCTTTACCATCACCGTTGAATAAACCTAACACCTGTCCCTGTTTTACTCGCAATACATGCATTAAATAATGACTATTACGCGAATCAAGTTCTATCGTTCTTTGTTCTTTAAGGGCTTTATTGGTATATATTCTAGATCGTCGCATTATTAATTGACCGTCAGTTTAAGCCAAGGTTCTGGCATATGGCGATGCTGGGTTCAGCCTGGTTCATGGTATAAAAGTGAATTCCAGGTGCGCCGACAGCAATCAGCTTTTCGCAAAGACCACTAATAAAATCAAGATAAAAAGCGTTTAATTCACTTGGGTTAGTTTGTAATGATTCAGCTCGATGGCATAGCCAGCGAGGTATTTCAGCACCGCAGTTTTTAGAGAATCTTAATAGATTTTCAAAATTAGTGATGGGCATAATGCCTGGATAAATGGGTTGTTCAATACCTGCTTTCTGACATTGATCAAGATGATAAGCATAAGCATCAGAATTAAAAAAGTATTGAGTAATAGCACTATTAGCACCAGCATCAAATTTCTTTTTCAAAAAATCAATATCAGTGTCATAGGAAATCGATTCGGGATGAATCTCAGGGTAGGCAGCAACAGCAATATGAAATTGATCACCGAAGTGTTGACGAATGAAACTGACTAACTCATTTGCATGAACCAATCGTGCGCCACCACCAAATCCAGACGGCAAGTCGCCACGTAACGCCACCACTCGATTAACACCTGCACTTTCGTATTCACGTAATAAATCGATGATTGTATTAGCTTCATCTCCACCAAATGAAAGGTGAGGTGCAGTATTAAATCCCGCTTGTAAGCCTTCGAAAACCACTGATTTGGTGTTGTCGCGTGTCGAGCCGCCAGCGCCGTAAGTGACTGAAAAATATTCCGGTTTCAATGCCGCTAAGGCTAGCCGCGTTTGCGTTAATTTGGCATGGCCCTGCTTCGTTTTTGGCGGAAAAAACTCAAAGCTTATTGAAAAATCATTACCACTAATCATAGTGATGTCCAATGATGTTAAATAAAAGCTAAGTGGTTAATTCATTAACCACTTAGCACAGAGGGTTTAATATTTGTAGCTTTCAACTTTAAATGGGCCATTAACGGTAACATTAATATAGTCAGCCTGTTCCGTTGTCAGTTGAGTCATAACGCCGCCAAAACCTTTGACCATGTGCGCAGCTACTTCTTCATCTAACTTCTTAGGCAGAACTTCAACTGTTATTGTGCGATTGGCTTGGTCTGCAGATCGAGCCACATAGATATGAATTTGTGCCAGTACTTGGTTAGCAAAAGAGCCGTCCATAATGCGAGATGGGTGACCAGTTGCATTACCTAAATTGACTAAGCGACCTTCTGACAATAATATTAAATGGTCGTTTGTTGCTCGGTCACGAAATACTTTATGGACTTGTGGTTTGACTTCATCCCATTCCCAATTTTCACGCATATATGCGGTATCAATTTCATTGTCGAAATGACCAATATTACAAACTACTGTCGTGCTCTTGAGTGATTGCAGAATGGCTGAATCGCAGACATTATAATTACCCGTTGTGGTAACCACTAAATCAGTATTGTCGAGCAATGCCTTATTGGTATCGTTTGCTTTACCGGTCACGATTCCATTGTTATACGCTGAGACGACTTCAAATCCATCCATGCATGCTTGCATCGCACAAATAGGATCAACTTCGGTTATCTTGACGATCATACCTTCTTGTCGTAATGATTGGGCAGAACCTTTACCAACGTCACCGTAGCCAATGACTAATGCTTTTTTGCCTGACATCAAATGATCAGTCGCGCGTTTTATAGCGTCGCTTAAAGAATGACGACAGCCATACTTGTTGTCATTTTTCGATTTTGTGACGGAGTCATTAACGTTGATTGCTGGGATTTTTAATGTCCCAGCGTCTAACATTTCCTGTAAACGGTGAACCCCAGTAGTGGTTTCTTCTGTAACGCCGTGAATAGAATCAAGCATTGAGGGATATTTTTCATGTAAGATTAAGGTTAAGTCGCCACCGTCATCTAAAACCATATTGGCATCCCATGGCTGACCATCTTTAAGTATGGTTTGCTCAATACACCATTCGTATTCTTCTTCGGTTTCACCCTTCCATGCGAATACGGCAACACCAGCCGCGGCGATGGCTGCCGCAGCATGATCTTGAGTAGAAAATATATTGCACGAAGACCAGCGAACCTCCGCCCCCAGAGCGATTAACGTTTCGATTAATACGCCGGTCTGAATGGTCATGTGTATACAGCCAAGGATTCTCGCACCGGCTAAAGGTTGTTGCCCGGCATACTCCTGGCGTAGCGCCATTAACGCAGGCATTTCAGATTCTGCTATTTCTAATTCTTTACGGCCCCATTCAGCGAGTGCTATATCGGCGACTTTGTAATCTGTACTCATAGTTATATCCTAATTTATGTGTGTAATGTAATAAAAAATTATCAGCTTAAGTTTGTGTTGCTGCGATTAAGTCCTCGACTTTATCAGTTTTTTCCCAAGTAAAAGCGGTGAAGGTTTCTGATTTAGCCGTACCTTCTTCATGCCAATGATAAGTATGTTCAAACGGTTCGCGGCCAAAATGCCCGTACGCCGCCGTTAATTGATACATGGGGTGTTGAAGGTTTAAGCTGTTAGTGATGCCATAAGGGCGCAGATCAAACGTTTTTCGAATCGCGTCGATAAGCACTGTGTCATCTATCTTACCCGTGCCAAAGGTGTTAATTGAAATCGATGTCGGTTCGGCGACGCCAATGGCATAAGAAACTTGAATTTCGCAGCGATCAGCAAGACCTGCGGCAACCACGTTTTTGGCAACATAGCGGCCAGCATATGCGGCGGAACGATCGACTTTGGATGGGTCTTTGCCAGAAAAAGCGCCGCCACCGTGTCGCGCCATGCCACCATAAGTATCAACAATAATTTTTCGCCCAGTGAGGCCGCAGTCGCCTACCGGGCCACCGATCACAAACTTACCTGTAGGATTGATATGGTATTGGGTTTCATCATGCAGCCATTCGCTGGGCAATACGGGTAAAATAATATTCTTTTTCACGGCCTCGCGAAGTTCTTCTAATGAAATACCATCATCGTGTTGAGTGGATAACACCACGGCATCAATAGCTACGGGCAAGCCGTTTTCATAGCGTAAAGTTACTTGGCTTTTTGCGTCAGGTCGAAGCCATGGCAAGGTTTTGTTTTTACGCAGTTGAGCTTGCCGTTCAACCAAGCGGTGTGAATAAAAAATGGCTGCTGGCATCAACGTTTCGGTTTCATTGGTGGCGTAACCGAACATTAATCCTTGATCTCCCGCGCCCTGATCTTCGGGCTTTGCGCGATCGACACCTTGATTAATATCGGGTGATTGTTTGCCAATTGCGTTTAAAACAGCACAGCTTTCACCATCAAAGCCGACCTCTGAGCCATTATAACCAATATCGACAATAACCTTACGAATGATCTCCTCAAGATCAACATAGCAATTAGTGGTTACCTCACCCGCCACAACGGCCATGCCGGTTTTAACCATAGTTTCTACGGCGACTCTTGCATCTTTGTCTCGGACAATAATGGCATCTAAAATGGCATCTGAAATTTGGTCGGCCATTTTATCGGGATGGCCTTCAGAAACGGATTCTGAAGTAAAAACGTTGTATTCACTCATAGTGCTAATTCCTTGGTTGTCGACTATGTCGCTGTGATTAGGGGTTGGCTGGTTTAGCAGCCGCCTTGATATAACTTAACATCTGGATACGAAAGCCATTGCGCAGCGCGGTATAACTGCTCGGTCCTTTAACGAGATGTGCCGCCGAAGCCCACTGGTCGATCTGCGTCTCATCAAAACCCAGCCAGACATCGCCGGCGGCCTCGCGCACCCATTCTTGATCGTGCTGGCAAAGTTCTGAAATTAGAAAAATGCCGTCGCTGGCAAGCACTTGCGCCACGTCCTGGATCATCATTTGCGGCGCTGTATTGTGGTGTAAGACCATGTTAGCGATCACGCAATCTGCTTTTCTTGCCCCAAAACTATCTGAGCGCTGGCCAATCGCATGATCGAGCTGAACTAACGTGCGCGTATCACCATGAATAAAGCCGACTTTATTGCAACCGTGTCGATGAGCAGTATCGCGACATTTATCAAGCATGGGTTCGGCATTATCGAGTGCAATTACGTGGTTAAAACGTTGGCTAAGATGGCTTAAGTACGAGCCGTCGCCTGGGCCAATTTCTATTGCTTGCTTGGTTTCTGTTGATCGGGTGGGGTCGGCTAAAAGGGTATCAAGTATTTCATTCACTGTTTCACTGTAGTCAGCAATGTTTACAATCAAGTCTTGTTGAGCTGAAAACCGATGGCTATTTTCAGAAAAGAACTTAAATGATTGCTCGCCCCGTGTGGCTTGGGCTCGATCGATCGCCTGCTGCAGTGATCGGCTGCGCGGCTCTGCATCAATAGCGGAGAATAGCTGGCTAACTAAAGCGGAGTAATCGCTGGCAGCCGGAAGCATCCGGCGGTAAAAAATAGCGTTGCCTTCCCGTCGGGTTGCAACTAATTGCGCTTTCGATAGCAACTTTAAATGGTGGCTCATGGCGGATTGTTTAATATTAAACAGCGCGCACAATTCCAACACACCGTAAGACTCATGCTGCAGTGCATGTAAAATTTCTAGGCGTAATTGGTCTGCACTGGCTTTGAGGAGGCGCTCTAAGCCACCAAGACCCTCTGGTTTGATCTGGCTAACGGATTTTATTGCGTGAGAGGCCATAATAGAATACTGCATGTGTAAATCGTTGACCTACTATATCAAATAATTTCAATATTGAAAAGCACCGGTATTGATTGATTACTAGTTGATCTATATTGATTTATTTTAATATAGATTGCCGCTGCGTCATAGGCTCAGTGACGGACACAGGCTATCAGGGTGCACTGATGGCAAATAAGAATACGGTTCATTAATGGCGAGTGCCGACGGTTAAAAAAGACCCTATGGGCCTTTTATGCGCTAACCGTCATGAACACTTTAGCCGGCAGAAGGTCCAGCCAAAACAATACTATCAGGCACATCGTATTTTTTGAAATTGTCGATGAATTGGCGGGCAAGTTTTTCGGCTTGCTCTTGGTAGCGCTCGCGACTGCTCCAAGTGTCAATTGGATTCAGTAAAACGCTGTCAACCCCGGCAACGGTAAGGGGCACGTCGAGATTCAACGCATCAATGTGCTGGGTGTCAACGTCGATTAACTCGCCATTTTGAATTGCACTAATGACCGCTCGCGTGGTTGGAATTGAGAATCGCTTGCCTTCGCCGCCAGGGCCGCCCGAACCGCCCGTCCAGCCGGTATTAACCAAGTAGACTTGACTGTCAAAAGCATCAATACGTTTAATTAATAAGTTTGCGTAATCTCCCGCAGGACGCGGCATAAAAGGTGCGCCAAAGCAAGTAGAGAAAGCGGGCTGGATACCCGCCTCTGCCCCTAATTCTGTTGAGCCAACTCGGGCAGTGTAGCCACTTAAAAAATGATAAGCAGCCGCCTCTTTGGTTAATATCGACACCGGCGGTAAAACGCCAGAGACATCGCAAGTTAAAAAGATAACCACTTTTGGCTCGCCGGCCAGGTTCTCGACCACCCGCTTTTCAACGTGCTCAAGTGGGTAACAACAACGGCCATTCTCTGTTAACGAAGTGTCGTCATAGTCGGGAGTGTCTTGCTTATCAAGCACCACATTCTCTAAAATAGCGCCACGTTTAATGGCATCCCAAATAACAGGCTCATTTTTTTGGCTCAAATTAATTGTTTTTGCGTAGCAGCCGCCCTCTAAGTTAAAGACAATATCACGGCCCCAGCCATGTTCATCATCACCAATGAGATATCGTTCAGGATCAGCCGATAGCGTTGTTTTGCCCGTTCCAGACAGGCCAAAAAATAATGCAGTGTCACCTTTCTCTCCGACATTGGCGGAGCAGTGCATAGGTAAAACATCGTTGTCAGGGAGTAAAAAGTTTTGCACAGAAAACATAGCTTTTTTCATTTCGCCTGCGTAGCGCATGCCTGCCAGTAACACCTTGCGTTGGGCAAAATTTATAATAACCACACCGTCACTGTTGGTTCCATCTCGCTCGGGATCACAGCAAAAACTTGCAACATTTAAAATAGACCAAGGTTGTTTATTTTTGGGGTTGTATTGATCCGCCGTGACGCGGACAAACATATTGAGGCCAAAAAGGTTTTGCCATGCAGTTTCTGTATTGACTTGCACCGCAAGGTAATGCTGAGTGTCTGAACCAACATGTAGCTTAGCTTCAAACTGATCTCGTTCAGCCAAGTATGTACTCACGCGTGACCAAAGAGCATCGAATTTATCAGCATTGAACGGACGGTTGACCCCACCCCACTCAATGGCTTCTTGTGTGCTAGGTTCTTTTACGATAAATCGATCGGCAGGTGAACGACCAGTTCGAGCGCCGGTTGTAATCAGTAATGCGCCGTTAGCGGCTAGATGGCCTTCATTTCGGTTGAGTGCCTGCTCGATTAAGTCAGCGGCGCTAAGGTCGCGATGTATTGTAGGCGATTGAGTAGCTGCGTTCATTGTCTATTCGTTCCTTGTTCATTCTTTATAAAAAAAATAAGAGGGCTGTTATTCATTATCCTAATTATGCCAGAAGTCGGCAGATAGTGGTATTTACAGAGCGTTAAGCAGAAAGTGTAATTTTATGACATTTAATAATCAGTATTCGTCAGGTGAATGTCACTTGGCGCGTCAGTTTTGCATTTAGGGTTGAATTTTTTCGGTGAAATCCATACCAAGTTGCTCAAGTTTTAATTGAGTAAAACGATAACGCGCACTGCAAAACTCACAATCCATCACGATTTCATTATCGAGCTGTAATAATTTAGACACTTCTTGAAAACCAATTTTTAACAGCGCTTGGCTTGTTCGCTGTTCGGAGCAGCTGCAATCAAATGAAATTTTTTCAGCCGGCGACAGGTTTACGTTGTGTTCGTGAAAGAGGCGATAAAGCAGAGTTTCATTGTCTATCGAAAGCAGCTCATCACGACTTGCTGTTGCCGCTAATGCGCTTATTTCTTGCCATGCATTATCCTCTTCAATCAAATTGGTAGGCGCTCTATCGTCTGATGAGGGCATTCGTTGAATTAAAAGACCGGCCGCTATGGTTGGAGAGGTGACTAACTTCATTACAGTTGGGAGTTGTTCAGATTGTTGAAAGTAATCTTCGAGGCAGGCACTTAATGATGATTTTTTTGCTTCAACAATTCCTTGGTACCTTTCTCCTTGGTCAGGCTCTATTGTGATAGCAAGATGACCTTGACCAATTAACTTATTGAGTGGTAGCAAAGGCTCATCGGGCTCATTTTTTTCGTTAGATTGTAAGCGTGCAACGGCACGAATACTGTGTTGAGTTAACTCGCCATGGCTGCTCTTAATTTGTGCTTCGCCCATTAGTAAATTGACAACACCATTGCCTCGGGCTTGCAAAGATAGCCGTGCTTGATGTTTTAAGTGAACGCCCATTAGCAGCGTTGATACTAGGCATTCGCCAAGTAATGCGTTAACAAAAGGTGGGTAGTCATGACCATTAAGCGACTCGACAAAACTGTTTTGCAGTTTAACAATAGCGCCACGAACTGGTTGGCCACTAAAATAAAATCGCTGTATGACATCAGTGTGCATTAAGATACCTGCTCGCTAGTGATCGTGGGTCGATTAAAGTGACTTACTTATCGAGTTCGCTTTTATTCTTAAATCGATGAATTTGTCGCCGTTGTTTTTTGTTGGGTCTCGCAGCATGATCAGGCATTGCTAAATTAGCGATTTTTCTTTCGAGGCTTCGTTGCTCTCGCAGCGCGATACTCGCAGCTGTTTCATCGAATAATTCAGCGGCCAGCGTTGCATTGCGTCGTTGGTCACTCAGCCCGATAACAACTATCGTTTTTTCATCCCAGCCTGCACGAACAGTAAGTTCTGCCCCTATTTCAACAAGCTTGCTGGTTTTTATACGCTGGCTATTATAGTGAATTTTACCGCCTTCTATGGCTTGCTTAGCTAAGCTTCGAGTCTTGAAAAATCGCGCTGCCCAAAGCCACTTGTCAATTCTTACGCCTGCATTATTTTTTTTTTCGGTCATCGCGTTGACACTCAATTATAACTTATCTTAATCACTAAGTTGGTTGTTGGGCAATATTTCTGACAGGCAATGAAGGCCTATAAAATCATCTGGTTGCTGCATCGTTTGAGCGGGACGTTGGCTGTCAGGATTTAATGGCATAATTAGCTGTCGAATGCCAAACGTAGCTGCGGACGCTAATACGCGTTCATTGTCGTCGACTAAAACGGTGGTGGCTGGATTAAAAGGATAAGCATCTGCAAGTGCAGGCCAAAAGTCAGGATTTTCTTTTGGCAAGTGAAAGTCATGTGAACAAAAATCTTTATCTACGTATTGTGTGATTTGAATCGCGTCATCTTTAATTGCTAAAGTGCGGCGATGGGCATTAGTTACTATAGCGGTTTGCACTGGCAGCGTGGTGAGCTGTTTAAGTAGATTTTTTGCATGAGGTAAGAAATCAATCATATGATTAATTTCTTTTTTTAACGTGATGATATCAATATCGAGTTGGTCTTCCCAATAATCAATGCAATAAAAATCCAATGAATGGTATTTCTGTTTAATTTTTTCCATTAACCAATGCTTTGCCTCGGCTTCGGTCCATCCTTTATGGTGAGCATAAAACGTAGGTAAGTGTTCCATCCAAAAATAGTTGTCATAGTGAAGATCCAATAAGGTTCCGTCCATGTCAAACAGAACGGTTTCAATCGTTTGCCAATCAATCATACCTTTACCTATCTAATATATGGTGCATTAAAAATTTAAAAAATGAGCCCTAGCCTTTCATTATACGCTAGAGAGAAGTCAGGCGTGATCAAAATAAACCTCTAAATAATGTAGCGGTTTAGTATAACCCTAGGGTCTTGCGTGAAGAGATTTTAAAAGGCAGCGCGTCCATGCGCAAAGGAGGGGGGCGTCCTAAAAAACAGGTATACTGATCATGGCTTTTAAGCCGTTACACGAATCGTTGTCCAGACTGCTGGAGTCTTTTTGCTGGCGGGCACCAGGGGTCGATGAGCTTGCGCGTTTAATCGTGTAATAATATTTCTTAATGAGTGTTTCGTCAGTCGTTTTACACGCAGTTGAAAAATGCTCAGTGGCGCTAGCTTGGCCTTTTCAAGAGCAAAGTAGCGTACCGGCTGTGATTGGCCGCTGGCATCAAAATAAGCGGCCTTAACTAGTGCATGAACCCGATCTTTGGCATCACAGATCAAGGTGCTGTTATCTCGATGAACAATACAACTTTGGTCGAGTGAGTTAATCAGCTGATTAAACCCTGATTCGCTGATAACTTGGTAGTCCTGACCAATAATGCCATAGCTAGCGAGCACATCTATTGATGCACAGCGGCGATTTTGCACATGTAACGGGCTGAATTTACTGAATAGAGCGTGTATTTGAGCTATGAGCATGATCGATTCCTTATTTCATGGATATTGATAAAAGAGTGATTATCGGCCAACATCAAGCATCGTCGAGGATCATTATGCCGCTAAGGCGGTGCATTGCTCAGACCAATCACTGTATACTTAACCAGTGTATACGCATACAGTGTTTTTGCAAGAATTGAGAGCCGATAAATACAGCATTATTTCGATAAAACCGATTAAACGATTGTTTATTATGGAAATAAATCGCCCTTTTGATTATGATTAATTCATTGATGGGTGAAAAATTCACACAGTTGTTGGTGCGTAATTAGCTTTTTTGATGGTCAAAGTGATTACCAAGTAAAACCACTGAGGGATTAACCATGAGATTACTGATTTCAACACTGTGCCTATTCTTGTTAAGTGCCTGTGCAACCCAGCCCATGCCCCATCAGGGGGCGCAGCAAGATAAAAATCACGCGGCATTGGGGGCTATTATTGGTGCGGTAGCCGGTGCTGTGGTGGGTGGCCAGCTGGATGATGATGGCAATCGCGACAAGGGGATTATTTTGGGTGCGCTTGTTGGCGCGGCCTCGGGTGCGGGTATCGGGCACACAATGGACTTACAAGAACAAGCTTTTCGTGACGAATTAGCTGCTGAGCAGCGTCGTTCTGACGTTGCCATTGAGCGAGTTCGTGATGACCTACTTAAACTTACCTTTGACAATGAAATAACGTTTGATTTTAATCAAATATCGATTAAACCTAGCTTTCTCAACAGCTTGACTAAAGTCAGCCAAGTCATGGCAAAATATCAATCGAGTGCACAAGTCGTCGGGCATACCGACTCTCGGGGAACCGAGGCATACAACCAGTTGTTGTCAGAGCGCCGCGCCGCTGCAGTGGCGAATTACCTAATTGATTCTGGTATTTCTGCGAGCTTGATCGACTCAGAAGGGCGTGGTGAATACGAGCCTCGTGAGTCAAATGTCACAGAGGCCGGTCGCGCGCTGAACCGCCGGGTAGAGCTTTTTATTCGGCCTCAAGCAAATTAGTTAAGGGTCAGTCGTCAACCGATAGTTTAGCCTTGCATGACATATTGACTCATGGGAATGCAGTCCATGCGTTCAAAGTCGATGAATTTACTGCAACTGTCGATCATTGCTTGTTCGCGTGCTTGGCACAGGGCCTTATCATTACCAGCGGCATAAAAGCCGAGTCGACTATTTATCGCTTCGGCAGGAAAGTTTTCTTCAATAATAGCATCATGGGCAATCGTATTACTGGTTAAGCCTTGGATAACAACGTTTTGACGATAACCGTAAGTTGACTGCGTATCGATAGCGACTTGAGTGTGTTGCTGATGCCAAATTGCAATCCACTCATCGTGGCTTAGTCGGTCAGGTTTGCGTAAAAAAACGACCTCGCACATACCCGGACTCCGACGGCCAACGGGTCGTTGCGCCTCGGGTTCGACCAGCGGCGCCGACTCCCATACAGCGTAGCCGGCATAGCGACTGACATGCTGGGCAATGCTTGCCTCGATAGCGTCGCGGTAAATATAACTATCGACCCAAAGCGTGATTAAACCGGCCACTAGATCGTCGTCGCTAGAAATAATGTAAGGTGCGGCGTCAGCAACGTCCTCGTCAGCAATGCAGATCCGTAAATATCGGCTATTGAGCCCAATCAAGGCGGGACTTAATTGCTCAAGCAATTGTGCACGAAACGCTGCCGAATCTATGTCCTTTGCTTTCCAAATCGAGTAGATTAATTTTTGCATAAGATTTTGCCTCTTTTAACGCGTTAGATATACTATGCAATACCGAGATAAAGACTGTTATATGGCGGCAAATGCGATTTATTTTTTCAATTTATTTATCTATTCTTTGGGTCATTCTATCGCTTACTGCGCGAAGTAAGCTTACAAATAATAAAACTTAGCTGGGTGCTGTTATGAAATTTGTTTTATCAACCTCGTTTAACACTATTGAAGATTTAATGGCGCTTGCGCCGGTTGCCGATGAGAGCGGCTGGGATTCGCTGACCTTTTCTGATCATATCGTTCATCCTGAAACGATTTCAACACCCTACCCTTACACAGAGGACGGTTCTCGACGCTGGGAAGCGTTTACTGATTGGCCCGATCCGTGGGTATTAATTGGTGCGTTAGCCGCCATGACAAAGCGGATTCGATTCACTAATAATGTCTACGTGTTACCCATGCGCAATCCGTTTATGGCCGCTAAAGCGATCAGTACTGCTGCAGTCATTTCAAATAATCGTGTCACGCTCACCATTGGTATGGGCTGGTCATCAGATGAATTTGCCTTGGTTGAGCAGCCGTTCGAACGGCGCGGTAAACGGGCCGATGAAATGGTTGAGGTGATGCGCAAATTATGGACTGGTGAGTGGGTTGAGCATCACGGTGAATTTTATGAGTTTGAACGGCTAGAAATGACCCCGGCGCCAACTGAGCGGATTCCAATTTATGTCGGTGGTATTTCTAAGTTTGCTTTTCGGCGTTCTGCACGTTTAGGCGACGGTTGGTTAAGTGATTTGCAAACCAGTGCCGAAATTGTTGAATGCATTAACACGATTAATAATTATCGCAAAGATTATGGCCGTGATCACTTGCCGTTTGACGTCATGGCCTCACCCAGTGACGCTTTTACCCTCGATCATTATAAGCGGTTAGAGGATCAAGGAGTGACCCATTTACTGACCATGCCGTGGCCCTTTTACCCCAACGATAAGGTAGACCCCTTAACGCAGAAAAGCGATGCGATTAAACGCTTTTCTGATGAAATCATTGCCAAGATGGATTAAAAAATCAATGGAGCCAGTCGAATAGGACTTTGCGAGCACTTTCAACGCCGTCGCCCTTGGTGGCAGAAAACAGTTGGGCCGATGTGTTGGGTTGATCTTTAACCGCTTGTTCTACTAGCATTAACGCCTGTTTGGCTGCACCGCGCTTAAGCTTATCGGCTTTGGTCAGTAAAATATGACACCGAAGACGATACTGCTTGACCCAGTCCAGCATGATGGCGTCGTAAGGTTGAAGGGGGTGCCGGACGTCCATGACCAAGACTAAACCGGTTAAAGACGCGCGCTTTTCTAGGTAGTGTTCGAGATGTTTTTGCCATTCAAGCTTCTTACTGATCGCGACTTTTGCGTAGCCGTAACCGGGTAAATCGACCAGGCGCTGCTGGTCGTTTAGCGAGAAAAAATTGATTAATTGTGTTCGGCCCGGTGTTTTACTGGTTCTCGCTAATTTTTTTTGACCAGTTAAGCGATTGATTGCACTTGATTTTCCGGCATTTGATCGGCCTGCAAAGGCCGTCTCTAAGCCTTGATCAAACGGACATTGTGCCAGTTTGGCGGCACTTTGCACAAAACTGGCGGAGGCGAAGTATTTATGAAGGTCAGTAACAGAGGAAGCGGCGTCAGTCATAGTTTACCAGTATGTATTTCAATCAGATCGGGAGCTGTCAATGGCCCAGGTGCCAGTATACCGCGATAATTGCATTCTCCGTTATTTTGTTTTATGTGCGGAGCCAATTGGCAGAAAATGACGTATAAAAATCTGTATTTACTGCTTTCTGAGACAAATTAGCTCTACGATCGCCTTGCAAGCAGTGGTAGAATTCCGATTTTTAAAGAGTCGTCGACGAGTCAGGGCAACATGCATGTGACACGTTACGAGGTATTTGTACTTTTTTAGGTAAAATAAATGATAAAGCTCCGCCTTTTTTACGCTTTCATCTTCTGCTTTGTTGTCATCGTTCAGTCGGCTTGGGCCGGTGGTGATGCCGCACAGGGCAAGCTGAAAGTTGACAGTTGTCAGGCCTGCCATGGTGCCGATGGCAACAGTCTCATTCCGTCCAATCCTAAATTGGCGGGTCAGGGTGAAAAATACCTGCTAAAGCAACTTCATGATGTGCAAAGAGGCGAGCGGGTGATTGGTATGATGGTTGGGCAACTTAACCATTTTAATGATCAAGATCTAGCCGATATTGCGGCGTTTTATGCCGAGCAAACCCAGACACAAAGCTTTTCAGAAGAAAAGTGGGTCACTTTAGGGCGAGAAATTTACCGAAATGGTAACCATCAGCGGGGTATTCCGTCCTGTACCGGTTGTCACGGACCATCAGGCAGCGGTAACGCGCCGGCTGGTTTTCCGATGCTTGCCGGCCAGCATGCTGAGTACCTAGCCATTCAGTTGAGACATTTTTCGGTCGGTAATCGTAATAATGACGGCGGTGGAAAGGTCATGCGCGACATTGCGGAACGAATGAATGAAAATGAGATCCAAGCAGTGGCCAGTTATATTGCTGGTTTACGACCCTGATAGAGGCAACGTATGTTCACTTTTAGGGTCGCCGCTCATCAATAAAAATTTTCTTTTGCATAGGATTCGCAGTCATGAACTACCTTCTTCGTTTGAGCCATTTATTTTTACTGCCGTTTTTTATCTTTGCTTCTGTGGCTTGCGCTGACAAGTCAGACATGAAGGCGGCTTCCTTTGAGGCGGGCACTCACTACCAAATACTGGCCAATCCTGCGCGCACACTTAATCCGAATAAAATTGAGGTGATGGAGGTTTTTTGGTACGGCTGTTCGCATTGCTATTCTTTTCAGCCGATGTTGCATAAATGGGAATCAAGCCTAGCTGACGATGTCGTGTTTGCTAAAACACCGGCCATTTGGCGAGATTTCATGAAATTACATGCAAATGTTTACTATACCGCTGAGAGCTTATCGTTATCAAATGCCGGACATGACAGTATTTTTGCTTTGCTGGCTAAAAGCCCACGCTTAAGTGACCAAGAAAAATTTGCCGATATTTTTGTTCAACACGGCATAAGCCGCGAAAGTTTTCATCAAACACTCAATTCTTTTGGTGTTATGAGTAAGGTGTCTCAGTCTGAGAAACGGGTGAAGAAAAATTATCTTGTGCAGGGCACGCCAGAATTAATCGTTAACGGTAAATACCGCATCAGCGGCAAAATGGCCGGTAGTCAAGCCGGGATGCTAAAGGTCGCCGATTATTTAATCGGACTGGAACGCCAATAAAGGTAAAATCTTATAACTATTGAATAAAACCGTCTCAATGGCGGTTTTATTTCTTAAAACCCACCTATAATTATTGAACGTTAGATAATTCGTCCAACAAACTGCCCCATTATTCCTATTAAAAGAGTGTTTATGAAGTTTATCTCATCATTTACCCGTGCTCGTCAGCAATGGTTTGCTAAGTTACGCAATCACCAAGCATTGGTTAAAAGGGCGCATAATTTAGAAGAGTTGCTGTGGGAATTTTCGCTTGTTGGTGAAAGTCAAGATGATCTGTTAGATGAATTAATTGTCGATTTACGGCAACAGTTAAGCAGCGGTGACGCCGTGATTGATAGCGCATTGCTCGCCACAGTTCATAAAGCGATCAGTAATGCTGTAACGGTCCGACGCAGCAATCTTGATAAGCAGCTTCAAAGTTTTAATGACGGCGTAGCCCAGCTGTTAGCATTGAACCCCTCACCCAAGGCAAAAAAGAAACTATCGGCATTTATGCGTAGCTGCCAAAGTGCGTTGAAAAAAAATCAACCAATAGATTTTATGGCAGTGAATTTCTTTCGCCTTCAGGGTTTAATTTTAAATGATTTATCGCACGGGTCAAAGTCGGTTGAACAAGTTGAGCCAATAGCTGGACGCTTAGAAGCAATACTGGCCGATATTCTTTCACAGCTTAAACCTTTGGCCGCGACAGAGGGCGCCCTTATCAGTGCTCAAAATTTACTGTCTAGAGGACTCAATAATGAAAATTTGCTGTTACTGTTAAATCACTTAAAAACGGTTATTGTCGGCGCTCATGACAACGACCATCAAGAGTTTGAGTTATTTTTGAAAGGCTTAAATGATCAGCTCTTTCGGCTTAACAACGACGTCAGTTGCGTTGGTACATCGGCGCATTCAATCATTGCTATGGGTGAGAGTTTTGAGCAGACGGTGCGCGATGACATAAGCATATTTTCTGGCAGTATTGAAACAGCGCCATCGATGCAGTCATTGCAGGCATCAGTTAGGTCGCACGTTGCTTTAGTTTCTTCACAGCTCGATGAATATCAAAAAAAGCGTGACCAGCAAAAACGTGATTATGAAATTAAATTAGCAGCAATGCGCTCACATGTTCAGCTGTTAGAAGTAGAGACTGCAAGGGCTGAGGCTGAGCTTGAAGTTCAACGTCAATATACTGAGCTTGACGGGCTTACTGAGCTGCCCAATCGAGAGGCGTATGACCGGCGTGTGAGTATAGAGCTCGAGCGTTTCATTCGGTACGGTAATACCTTTTGCCTCGTCGTGCTTGATGTTGATCGATTTAAAGCCATTAATGACAATTACGGGCATTTAGCGGGCGATAAAGTTTTAAAATTATTGGCAAAAACGGCTAAGAAAAGACTCCGTTCCAGCGATTATATTGCCCGTTATGGCGGTGAAGAATTTGTGATTTTATTGCCAGAGACGAGTGCCGATTCTGCACTGACCTTAATGAATGATATCTGCGCACAAATCCGCAACAGCCCGTTTCATTTTCAAACACAGCCATTAAAAATAACCGTGTCATTAGGCATTGCTGAGGTCGCTGCAGATGACTCAGTAGAAGATTTGTTTAGCCGTGCAGACAAAGCCATGTACCAAGCCAAGGACATGGGCAGAGACCAATGTCGCGTCGCGGCCTGATCATTTGTTTTTGCGACGTTTCGATTTAAAATGGCTTAACATTAAACTATTTTTCAACCGCTTGCCTGTAGTGGTCTACAATGATAGGCAATCATTTTATAAATGCAAAACGATAAATGTGTCGACTAAGATGAAACAATAATAAGTCCATATTTTACAGCTAAAAAAGTGGAGAGTGGAACAATGAGCGACGAAGATAATGAAGATTTAGGGCTTTTTGAGCAGCTCGATGAAGCATTAGAAGAGCGAGAACAAAGCGGCGACCGGCGCAAGAAAAATTTAGGCATCGATTTAAACGATGGAACGGATCGGCGTAAAAGCGACCGTCGTTTGAATAAAAAATAATCATTGTCATGTTTTATTGTGCACAGTCGTGGCTACGGTTTAATTCAAATGTTAAATTTGGCCTTCTCGACTGGCCCCTGTTCATAGTTAGTGCCAATATGTACTATATCGTAACCTTATAGGCCCTCCTAAGTTATTGATTTTAATATTCCATGTTGTCTTTAGACGCAATTGGCTATGGCAACCACTTGCCGCCGCGTATAAGATGTCATTCAACTTATCAGACGGCCTTACGATGGTGCTATTTTTTAAGTTAAGACCCTGTTTTTTTAAACAGCATTTTTGAGCTATTGCAGACTTCCCGGTTGGTTTTTAAATGGGATGACTGTAATTTTTAATCAATATTCGTCAACAACCAAAGACGCAATAATCTTATGTTAATAGCTATTCCTAAAGAAACAGCCGCAGGTGAATTACGCGCTGCGTTAATCCCTGATACGGTAAAAAAATTAGTTCGCATGGGCGCAGAGGTCAGTCTCGAGGCTGGTGCTGGTGCTGGTGCTGGATTCTCAGACAGTGACTATGAGGCCGTTGGTGCAACCATTGCAACCGATAAAGCCTCGCTGTTAGGCGCTGCCGATGTTGTCCTTCGGGTGCGTAAACCTGAACTTAGCGATGTGGAGCTTTTAAAGTCTGGCAGTATCCATGTCAGCTTTCTTGATCCATTTAATGAGCATGAGTTAATAGATGCATTAAAGGCTAAAAACATCAGTGCTATTAGCATGGAGATGATTCCTCGCAGCACGCGCTCACAAAAAATGGACGCACTGAGTTCGCAGGCTAACTTGGCGGGTTATGTCATGGTTATGCAAGCAGCCAATTACTTGCCTTCGATTTTACCTATGATGATGACCCCGGCTGGAACGTTGAGGCCTGCCAAGGTGTTTGTTATTGGTGCTGGTGTCGCTGGCTTACAAGCAATTGCGACAGCAAAACGTTTGGGCGCTCAGGTCACCGCGTTTGATACGCGTTCTGAGGTGGCTGAACAAGTTCGATCAGTGGGCGCTAAGTTTTTAGAGATTGATCTTGGTGAAACTGGATCTACGGCAGACGGTTATGCAAAAGAGTTGACGCCTGAACAACTTCAAATTCAGCGCGATGCTCAAAAAGGAGTGATTGCGGCTTCAGATGTTGTGATTACTACTGCTCAAGTTTTTGGTCGCAAACCGCCAGTGATTGTGCCGCGTGAATTTGTGGAAGGCATGCGGCGTGGCAGTGTGGTGATTGATATGGCGGCAGAGACCGGTGGTAACGTAGAAGGTTCTGCACCGGGTGAAGTGGTCGAGCTTGAAGGCGTGAAAATTGTTGGTACGGGTAATTGGCCTAATTCAGTACCCCGAGATGCGTCACAGATGTATTCAAGTAACTTATTCAGTTTGGTTAGTGAATTTTGGGACGAAGAAGCTAAAGCAGTTGTTTTGGATTTTGATAATGATCTGATTGGCTGTGTTATAACGCACAACAATGACATCGTTAATCAAACTATCGCTAATATTCGCTCTGGAGATAAATAAGCATGGACATTATCAATCTAGTTTTCATTTTTGTTCTTGCCATATTTCTTGGTGTTGAACTTATTAACAAGGTTCCATCAACGTTACACACTCCGTTGATGTCTGGATCTAATGCAATTTCTGGTATCACTTTGGTTGGAGCATTAGCTCTTGCTGGCTCAGATAATGCAATGGTTAGCATGCTTGGTGCGGTTGCGGTGGGCTTTGCAACGATTAATGTTATTGGTGGTTATATGGTAACTGACCGCATGCTCGCAATGTTTAAAAAGAAAGAAGGCGGTGATGGAAAATGAATGAAGAGATAATTGATTTAGTTTATATAGTTGCAGCTGTCTTATTCATAGTTGGCCTTAAGTTTTTAGGTTCTCCAGCCTCAGCCAGAAAAGGTAACATCATCTCTTCAGTTGGTATGGCGATCGCTGTTATTGCTACGTTGTTTACTAAAGGTCTGAACTACGAATTAATCATTGGTGGTTTTGTCATAGGCGGTGTTATTGGCGCGGTCGTTGCTCGAAAAGTAGAAATGACATCGATGCCAGAGATGGTTGCCTTATTTAATGGCTTTGGTGGTTTGGCCAGCTTGTTCGTTGGTTGGTCTGCCTTAAAAAATGAACCGTCCCCTGAATTATTCTTTTTAGCGACAGTGTTTCTATCTATTTTAATTGGCGGTTTAACGTTTACGGGCTCTTTGCTGGCTTATGGTAAGCTTAGTGAGAGGATTTCTGGCCGCCCCTTTGTCTATATGGGGCAGAGGATTGTTAATTCTAGTATTTTGATTGCGGTAGTGGTTTGTGCGGTTTTATTTATTCAAAATCCTGCTGATCAAAATTGGTTGTATCTTGCCGTGGGCTTATCGTTGCTATTGGGTGTTATGTTTGTCCTGCCTATTGGCGGTGCAGATATGCCAGTAGTCATGTCGCTGTTAAATAGTTTTTCAGGTATCGCAGCGGCAGCTGCTGGGTTTGCGATCGGTAATATTTTATTGATCGTCGCCGGTTCTTTAGTGGGTGCTAGTGGCATCATCTTAACTAATATTATGTGCAAGGCAATGAACCGTTCATTATCAAACGTGCTGTTCTCAGGTTTTGGGACAGTAAGCACCAGTTCTGGCCCGGTTGTCGAGCAGGGTGAAGTAAAGCCTATGTCGGCTGATGACGCGTATTATGTTCTTGAAGCTGCCAGCAGTGTGGTGGTTATTCCGGGATACGGTATGGCCGTTGCTCAAGCCCAGCACGTAGTTAAAGAGCTGCAAGAATTGTTGGAAAAAAACGGTGCTGAAGTGGTCTATGCTATTCACCCCGTTGCTGGTCGAATGCCAGGTCACATGAATGTGCTGCTAGCAGAGGCAGATGTTCCCTATGATCTGCTGTTAGAGATGGATCAAATCAATCCAAGAATGGAAAATTTTGACGTTGCTATTATCATCGGCGCTAACGATGTTGTTAACCCTGCTGCCCGTGAGGTTGAGTCAAGTCCTATTTATGGTATGCCGGTAATTAATGCTGACCAAGCTCAGACTGTTTTTGTACTTAAAAGATCAATGGCATCTGGCTTTGCTGGCATTGATAATCCGCTGTTCTTTAAAGAAAATACACGAATGTTATTTGGTGATGCAAAAGAAACGCTTGGCAATTTAGTGAAAGCATTTGATTAAATAAGAGGTTGAAAAAAAGCGCCTAACAGGCGTTTTTTTTTAGATATTTTTTTAGTTAAGGCTCGAACGAATATAGCCGGCTAACCGAGATGTTGCTTGACTTGCTGCACGCCGCTCATAGACCAAGCTAATGTCAATTGAGCCAAGGTCTGGCAAGCGATCGGCTTTACCATAACGTTCAATGGCATCCAAACCGTCAGGTATTGTGCTTTGAGCGAGTACCGTTATTCCTAAGCCTTCGCTAATGGCGGCTTGAATTCCAGACAAGTCTGGGTTGGTATGAATGATCCGCCACGGTTGTTTAATTTTATCTAAAGCTTTTAAAGCTCGTTTACGGTACAAGCAGCCATCTTGAGCAAGAATTAGCGGTAATTTATCTTGGCGATCGTTTAAATAATCTTTTTTCCCCACCCACACTAAGCGGTCAGATTTAATCAGGCCTTTGCGCTTAGTTGATGGCTTATCATGCAGACCTAAAATTAAATCATATTGCGTGCGCTGTGTTTCTGAGAGAAGGTTGCGACTAAGGTCGCTCAATACTTCTAATGTTACTTGCGGATAAGACTGCACGAAGCGACCAATAATTTTGGGGAGAAGTGTGGTGGCAAATTCACTGGGAATGCCGAGTCTAATCTCTCCTGCGAGCTCAGGCTTAGCGAATCGATTTAATAACTGGTCGTTGAGGGATAGGATTTTTTTCGTGTCTTCATAGATGGCTGAACCAGCGTCGGATAAGTTCAGCTGCTTATTGAAGCGAAGAAAGACTTCAGCACCTAAATGTCCTTCGAGCTTTTTTATTTGCAGGCTAATGGCAGGCTGTGAGCGGCCTAAGTGGTCTGCAGCTGCAGTGACTGAGCCTAGATCGGCCGTCGCTATAAATGCCCTTAAGGCGTCCATCGATAAATTTCTCATATTTAAATTCCAAATACATTTATCAAAACTATTAATTTAACAAATGTATTCGATTAGCGCTACAATAGCAAGATTGAGTATTGAATGCTTGCCTGAAGTGTTTTTAAGCCTATTTTTCTAAAGAAAATTTTCATTATTAAAGAGATAAAATCGATGCCCTTGTTTACTGCCTGTTATGACCTTCATCTTGCCGCAGGCGGTAAGATGGTTGAGTTTGCTGGTTATCAAATGCCCGTTCAATACTCTGATGGTATTCTTACAGAGCATCTGCACACGCGAAGCCAGGCAGGCTTATTTGATGTTTCTCATATGGGGCAATTAATAGTTGAAGGGCCAAACTGTGTTGCCGAGTTAGAAGCCGTCTTACCCATTGATGTGGCTGCCTTATCAATTGATCAGCAGAGTTATGCCGTGCTAACGAATATTACAGGCGGTATTCTAGATGACCTTATTATTACTCGACTCACTGAAAATCAATTTATGTTAGTAGTCAATGCGGCTTGTAAACTCGCTGATATCAGTTATTTGCAGCAACAATTAAAAACCAGCGAGGTTGTCTATCAAGAGCAACAGGCCTTGCTTGCTTTGCAGGGACCACTTGCTGCGCAGGTGTTACAAAGTTTGGCTCCTCAGAGTGCCGAGCTAACATTTATGCGCGGAGCTTGGCTGCTTATAAATGATCAGCGCTGTTACGTCACTCGCTCGGGCTATACAGGAGAGGATGGCTTTGAAATTTCGATAGACAATCAGCACGTTGTTTCATTAGCCCGGACCTTGCTAGCAAACACCTCTGTTAAGTGGGTAGGCTTAGGCGCGCGTGATTCTCTAAGACTAGAGGCGGGTCTTTGTCTTTATGGCCATGATATGAATAGCGAAAGCACAGTGATTGAAGCAGGTTTAAGCTGGAGTATTAGCCGGAGTCGCCGAGAGAATGGCAAAAAAGCAGGAGGTTTTCCTGGTGCTGATGTTCTGTTCTCACAAATGCAAAGCCGAGTTCAACAAAGGCGAGTAGGCTTTACCATTGATGGTCGTGCACCGGTACGCGAGGGAGTTGAGGTGGTTGATGAGAATCAGAACAAGATAGGCATAGTCACTAGCGGTGGATTTTCCCCAACCCTTAGCGCGCCGATTGCTATGGGTTACATCGATTGTGAATTTTCAAAGCCGGGTGACCAAGTAATGGCTTTGGTGCGAGGTAAGTTGAGGTCCATGACCGTTGCTGCACTGCCGTTTGTTGCGCAAAACTATCAGCGCTAACCCGTATTTAATGACCGTATTTTTTTGAGAGCGTTAAGACTATGACAGAAACACTATTGCAAGAACTGGCTACTAATACTGAGCTGAGTGAAACCGTTAATCCGACAGAGGGGAGGCAACAATATGCCCAGCTATCTTCGCAATATCAAGATTCGCCGTTAGATGGGTTTGAAGCGAGGCATATCGGCCTCACTGCTGGGATAGAAAACAGTGACCATCAAGTGATGCTTGAGGCCTTGGGTTACAGCTCAATGGAATCATTTATCACTGAGGTTGTTCCAGAAAGTATTTATCAGCAGGGCCTATTGAACTTACCTGATGCATTGTCTGAAGTGGAGGCTTTGGCTACCCTCAAAACTATAGCCAAAAAGAATTTACCGTTTCGTTCTTTAATTGGCCAAGGTTATTATGCGACAGAAACGCCAACCGTTATTTTACGAAATATTTTAGAGAGTCCGGCATGGTACACTGCCTACACCCCCTATCAACCTGAAATATCGCAGGGCCGCTTAGAGGCATTATTGAATTTTCAGACGATGGTCTGTGATCTTACCGGTATGGATATCTCTAACGCTTCTATGCTCGATGAGGGCAGTGCTGCTGCTGAAGCAATGAGTCTGGCTAAGCGCTCAGCAAAAAACAAATCTAACACTTTTTTTGTTGATCGAGATTGTTTGCCGCAAACAATTGAGGTGGTTAAGACTCGAGCCAATGCGGCGGGTTATTCGATCGTTATCGGTGACCCTAAGACTGAGGCAGATAGCGCTGACTACTTTGGCTTACTGCTTCAATACCCTGGCTGCTCTGGCGAAGTAACTGATTTTGAGCAGGTCATAGAAGTTGCTCACGCGCACAAAGCGCTAGTGATCATGGCTGCCGACATCATGTCGCTAGTGATCTTAAAATCTCCTGGTCAACTAGGCGCTGACGTTGTCGTAGGCAACACGCAGCGCTTCGGTGTGCCAGTTGGTTTTGGTGGTCCGCACGCGGCGTATATGGCAACCAAGCAGCGTTTTCAGCGATCACTGCCAGGCCGTTTGGTTGGTGTGTCTATCGATAGTGATGGTCAACCAGCGTATCGCTTAGCGCTTCAAACACGCGAGCAACATATTCGTCGAGAGAAAGCGACATCAAATATTTGTACCGCTCAAGTGTTATTAGCAGTCATCGCATCAATGTATGCGTGTTATCACGGCCCGATTGGCTTACGAAAAATTGCGTGTCAGATCCATCGTTTGGCGACGGTAGCTGCAAACGGCATAAAACAGCAGGGTTTTGACATTGAAAACCTGTATTTTTTCGATACCTTGACTATTAATACTGGGGCACAGACGCAGCTTATTTATCAGCGAGCATTGGCATCAAAAATTAATTTACGTCGAATCAATGACACCCAGTTGGGTTTCTCAGTCGATCAAGCAACCACCGAACAAGAGATAGAATTGATTTGGCGTTTATTTGCGCCAGCCATGCAGTATTCTTTTAGTAGCATTGCAGAAACCATTGAAATTGACTATTCGGCAAAGCAGTATCGCGCTGATGCTGTTTTAAGTCATCCGGTGTTTTCGAAGTACCAATCTGAAACAGAAATGTTGCGCTACATTCGTCGCTTATCGGACAAGGATCTAGCGTTAGACCGGACCATGATTCCGCTCGGTTCATGCACCATGAAATTGAACGCTAGCAGCGAAATGATACCCGTCACTTGGCCAGAGTTTGGCAATCCGCATCCGTTTGCGCCTACCGAGCAATTGGCAGGTTATCAGCAGATGATCGCCGAACTTGAGCAAATGCTCGCTGAGTGTACAGGTTATGATGTCGTCTCGCTTCAACCGAATGCAGGTTCGCAGGGCGAGTTTGCCGGCTTATTAGCGATTGCGGCTTACCATAAAAGTCGCGGTGATGAGCAGCGAAATATTTGTTTAATCCCAAGTTCAGCGCACGGTACTAACCCCGCCTCTGCTCACATGTGTAACATGAAAGTCGTGGTGGTTAATTGTGATAGTGACGGTAATGTTGACCTCGATGATTTGCAGTTAAAAGTGGAGCAGCACACAGAGCATTTAGCCGCATTAATGGTCACTTATCCTTCAACCCATGGCGTTTTTGAAGAGCAGATAAAAACGGTTACAGCCTTGATTCACCAACACGGCGGCCAAGTCTATGTTGACGGGGCTAATCTAAATGCCATGGTTGGCCTCTGTGGGCCTGGAGATTTTGGTGGCGATGTCTCGCATTTGAATTTACACAAAACATTTTGCATTCCTCATGGTGGGGGCGGTCCTGGTGTTGGTCCCGTTGCTGCCAAAGCGCACCTAGCGCCTTATTTACCCGCCATTGCTTCATGCACTGAAGCTTCTCAACGCCCTCAGGTGTCCAGCGCTCCCTTTGGTTCGGCCAGTATTTTGCCGATTAGTTGGATGTACATGCGCATGATGGGAGCTTCAGGTTTACGTCGTGCAACTGAAGCGGCGATTCTTAGTGCTAATTATATCGCTTATCGTTTAGCCGATGCCTACCCGGTTTTGTACACTGGCAATAAGGGCTTAGTCGCTCATGAATGCATTATTGATTTACGCGGTATTAAAGAGTCGGTAGGCATTGCCGTAGAAGACGTGGCAAAACGTTTAATTGATTACGGTTTCCATGCCCCGACCATGTCTTTTCCAGTCGCAGGCACTTTAATGATAGAGCCGACGGAAAGTGAGGCAAAGTGTGAATTAGATCGATTTTGTGAGGCGATGTTAGCGATTAAAGCTGAGATTACTCGAGTGGCTGATGGGCAGTGGCCATTAAGCGATAATCCATTGGTCAATGCCCCTCACACGGCAGAACAGTTGATCGCGGACCAATGGGAGCACTGTTATTCTCGTTCCGAGGCTGCCTACCCGTTGGTTGAGTTGCGGCATGATAAATATTTCTCGCCGGTGGCAAGAATTGATAATGTTTACGGCGATCGTAATTTGGTGTGTGCCTGCCCAAGCATCGAAGATTACCGCTAAACCGTTCGTTAGCAGATCTAGGCTGCATGTCAGAGCGTAAAAAGTATGGGTTGCTGAGATATAGCCGTCGATTGACGAATAATGTTGGGCGTTTGGACTTAAAAATCAGTGAATTTGTTGAATTTAGCGGGTTTTATCCATTTTAGGCGATATTTGCGCTTTCGTATCGGCTTGCAATCGTTATAATTGCCCGCGTCAAAATAAGGGCAAAGGCACCGTTGAACCATGGTTTATGAGGGTATTGTTGTGAAGAAATTTAGTCCCGTGTCTAGCATCCGTCATGCATCGGCATCGGCATTGGTAGCCATTTTGTTACTATCTGCTGCATCAACAGCCGGGCCGATTGAAGACGGCATTATCTCTCGTATTCAAGCTGTTGGCGCCACTTGTCTTGCCGGTCAAGCCTGTGCTGAGGCACTCGTTGTCGCGCCTACAGGCCCGCGATCGGCAGAAGATGTATACAACTCAGGTTGTATGGCTTGCCACACCTCGGGTGCTGCTGGCGCACCCAAATTTCGTGATGTTGCCGACTGGTCTAATAGGATAGGGCAGGGACTCGATGCTTTATACCTCAATGCGATCAACGGTAAAGGAGCTATGCCGGCTAAAGGTTTATGCCCGAGTTGTTCCGACAAAGAGATTCAAATCGCCGTCGATTATATGCTGGAGGGGATATAACCAACCGCGTTCCTCCACAATCCCCCCTGTTGATTACTCGAACAGATTTTTTAAACTTTGAAGCGTCTGTTCGCCTCTGGCTTGATTAGCTTTGCCATTATCGGCATCATTAAAGCCTCTTTTTTGAACGGTATCGGTAGGCAGCTCTTCGAGAAAACGGCTTGTTTGACACTGCAAGGTTTCACCAAATTGTTTGCGAGTTCGCGCACAGGTTAAGGCTAAGGTTTGCTGTGCGCGGGTAATGCCAACGTAGGCTAGGCGGCGCTCCTCTTCGATATTGTCCTCTTCGACACTGTTGCGGTGCGGTAAGATCTGCTCTTCAAACCCCATAATGAACACATGAGGAAACTCTAAGCCTTTGGCCGCATGGAGCGTCATAATTTGCACTTTATCATCGGCTTGTTCTTCGGATTGCTGATCGAGTAAATCACGCAACAATAGCTTTTTAATGACCTCTTCAAGGCCCGTAGTTTCTTCATTGGATTCGTCTTCAGACGGTAAATTATCAGCAGATTTACGCAACTCTTTGGCGATTGAATTGACTAAAAAAAACACATTTTCCATGCGGCGTTCGGCAACGGCCGAACTGCTGCTGTTTTGATGCAGCCAGCCAAGGTAATCAATGTCATCGAGCATCTCATCAATTGCCTGACGGGCAAAACCATTATCGATTTGCCGTTGAAGGCCGCTAAACCAATCACTGAGCCGCTTTAAGCGGTCAAAACTGGCGGCAGGCAAAGCTTGTTTTAGGCCGATTTCATTAATTACTGAAAACAAACTGGCGCCGCGTTGATTGGCGTATTGACCTAAAGCCTCTAAGGTGTTGATCCCAATTTTTCGGCGCGGGACATTGACGATTCTTAAAAAAGCGGCGTCATCGTCAGGGTTGACCAACACGCGTAAGTAACACATGACATCTTTAATTTCACCGCGAGCGAAAAAAGACGTGCCACCGGTTAAATGATAAGGAATTTGCTTGGCTTGAAACTTGAGCTCCAGTAGCTTCGATTGATGATTGCTCCTGATTAAAACGGCAAATTGTTTAAACCGTGCGGCTCGCAGTAGTTTTTGTTCAATAATTTGATTGGCAATGAGTTCGGTTTCAGAGTCTTCATTGGCGACTTGAATGACCTCAATGGCATCACCCAGGCCCTTTTCACTCCATAATTTTTTTTCATAAATATGAGGATTATGATCAATTAAGGTGTTGGCTGCCCGAAGAATGCAATTGGTTGAGCGATAGTTTTGCTCGAGTTTAATGACTTTCAAGCCTTGAAAATCTGCCTCGAGTTGCACTAAATTTTCAGGGTTTGCGCCTCGCCATGAATAAATGGATTGATCGTCGTCACCGACAACTGAGAGTTGACCTCGATCGCCAACCAATAATTGAACGAGCCGATATTGGCTCATGTTAGTGTCTTGGTACTCATCGACTAAAAGGTAACGAATTTTTGATTGCCAGCGTTGACGAACATGGTCATTGGTTTCAAGAAGTTGCACCGGTAATGTGATCAAGTCGTCAAAATCAACCGCGTTATAGGAAGTAAGTGCTTGCTCATACCGCCTATATAGCTCTACAATTCTAGCTTCTTGAGGATTTTCAGCCTTTCCGACCAAGGCCTCGGGAGGCTGACACTGATTTTTCCAGCGTGAAATTTGCTGCTGCGTCATATCGACAATGTCAGTGGCACTATCGCTGTGATCGAGCAGTAATTCTTTAAGTAACGCTTTGCTGTCTTGGTCATCGAAGATAGTGAAGCCCGATTTGCGCCCAAAAGCGTGCGCTTCGCTTTGAATGATTTTAAGGCCTAAGTGATGAAAGGTGCAGACTGTTAGGCCACGGCTGTCACTGCGGGGCAAAATACCAGAGATACGTTGTTTCATCTCTCTGGCGGCTTTATTGGTAAAGGTCACCGCGGTAATGTGTTGCGCTCGGTAGCCGCATTGCTGAATTAGCCAAGCAATTTTGCGGGTGATTACACTGGTTTTACCACTGCCCGCGCCTGCTAGAACGAGCAGCGGCCCGTCAATATAACGGACGGCGCTTTTTTGGGCGGTATTGAGGCCTTCTAATGGGTTGAGTATTGACGCGTTAATGAGTTTCAATCTGCCTGTTTGTGGGCGAGGAATGCCGCCAATGGTTTTAAAAGACTAACAAACTAAACGTCCTAGTTTATCAGGCATTAAGGGATCTCGGTGAAACCGTTCAGGTATTTTTTGAAAGTTTTAAGAAGAACGAAAAATACCTGAAAAAAATCGCCTGATAAATGGCGAAAACCCACTATTTAGCCTAATGTTAATTAGGTTTTAGTCAATGGTTAGGGCGCATTGGCAACTGTCAGATTCAGCCAGGAACCGGCCATCACGGGCCGCTATAAAAGCATGCAAAAAAACATTATTAGAACCTTATTGATTAACGCTCACCGCGATCAATACATCGAAATGGCAAGACTGCTTGGCGATGTCACGGCCTCTGATTATGAAATGACATGGTGTGCTGATTACCAGTACGCTTTGGAAGCAATGCTTGCTCCAATCCACGATATTATCTTGCTAGATTACGAACATGCGCCAGACATTTGCGAGGAATTATTACGGTCAGCCGGAGCCCATGGATGCTCGACGCCTATTTTGTGCTTGACGGCCGAGGCGAATCTCGCACTGGACCAAGCAGCGATTCGCGCAGGTGCAGCAGACTATTTAATTAAAGATCAGCTCGATACCGTACGCATAGAACGCACCATTCGCTATGCCATTGACAGAAAGTCAGCCGAGTCAGAGCTGGCTCGCTTGGCTCACTATGACGCCCTAACCGGCATTCCCAATCGCTTGTTGTTTAATGATCGATTGGATCGCGCATTGCAGCGGGCCGATCGGGGTGACAGTCCATTTGCGTTACTGTATGTCGATCTTGATGGCTTTAAGGCGGTCAATGACACGCATGGGCATGATGTTGGTGACAAGTTGGTACAAGGCATTGCAGAGCGACTGAGTCAATGCATTCGTCGAACTGACTCTGTGGCTAGAATTGGGGGCGATGAATTCACAGTGCTGCTAGAAAAAATTAATTCGACCAACGACACCGTGATCATTGCTCAAAAAATTATAGACGTTATTACTGAGCCCTTTAATATTAACGGCCAGCAGCTTCGCGTAGGCAGCAGTATCGGCATTGCCGTCTACCCTGAAGCCGGCACGGACGCTAAAACCTTGCTCAAAAATTCTGACATGGCCATGTATGAAGCGAAAGCCATGCAAGGGTCTACTTATCGATTTTTCACTGACCAAATGAATAATGAGGCCCTTGATCAAAGTCGTCTCGAGCTTGAATTACGTGCGGCAATTAATAACGACGAATTTGCGATGTATTTTCAGCCACGAATATCTCTGCAGACGGGTAAAATTATTGGTGCTGAGTCCTTGTTGCGATGGCACCACCCTCAGCGGGGTTTGTTGTTGCCGGACCAATTTATACAGCCGGCTAAGCAGTTGGGTTTGCTGTCGCCAGTGGGTTACTGGGCGATGAGCCGACTGTGCCAAGACATTACCACGATGGACCAGTTAAACCTTGCGCCGTTGCGAATCTCATTCAACGTCGCTCACGAGCAATTCGTTGCGCCGGATTTTGTCAGCAAAATAGAATCTATTTTGACGGCCCATAATGTCTCGGGATCACGCTTTGAATTTGAATTGGCCGAAAGTGATGTTGTTGCAAACTTCACTGACATTGCCTCGGACATGGGACGGCTCGAACAACGCGGCATTCGTTTTTCACTCGATGATTTTGGCACAGGGTTTTCCTCTTTACCGCAGTTACAGCGCTTGCCTATTACCACTTTAAAGCTTGACAAAAGTCATGTTCAAAAGGTGGTTAATGATCGAGACAGCGCTAATATGGTGCGTGCGATGATTTATTTAGCGCATGGACTCACCCTTAAAGTGGTTGCCGAAGGCGTAGAGACCGAGCAGCAAAAAAACTTTCTCCAAGACAATAACTGTGACCAAATGCAGGGCTTTATTTTCAGTGAACCGCTAGACTTTGATGACTTCACCAAACTGCTGCAACAGCAAGGCGCGACTTCAAGGCCAAGTTATCTGTCGATCGTTGATAAGTAATGAATCCGTTCGGTCACGGGCATACGGTCACTGCAGCGCAATCATCGAAATCCATTCATTCTGACCAATGCCGTCAATCGTTTGCTTTTATAAGCTCAAGTGGGTAAATTTTTGTCGAGTTGACGAAAAGCTAAGGCTTCCTTTAGGTGATGTGGTTCAACTGGCAAACACTGTTGATGGGCGTGTTGAGAAAAGGATTCAAGGTCAGCAATAGTGCGACCGATACGTAATATTCGATGAAAAGCGCGGGCAGATAAATCGAGCTTATCGATGGTTTTACCTAACCATGACAAGGTTTCTTGAGTAATCCATGGTGCATGAATGAGTTCATCCGTGCTGAGTTGGGCGTTAATTTTACCCCGCGCTTTCGCTTGTTGGCGTTGGGCATGCAGCACCCGTTTTGCAATATCTTTACTCCGTTCAGCGGTTGAGGCCTTATCGCTCAGCAAGGCAGCGGGAAGGCGATTAACACTCACATGCAGGTCAATGCGATCAAGCAAAGGCCCTGATATTTTGGCACGGTACCGTTTGACCTGCTGGCTACTGCATTGGCACGGCTGTTGTACGTCACCAAAAAATCCGCAGGGGCAAGGGTTCATGGCTGCAATTAATTGAAATTCAGCTGGATACTCTACTTGTTGACTTGCTCTAGAAATCATAATGCGGCCAGACTCTAACGGTTCGCGCAATACCTCAAGTACCTTGCGGTCAAACTCCGGCAGTTCATCAAGAAACAAAATACCTTTATGCGCCAATGAAATCTCTCCCGGTTTAGGGTTGCTTCCTCCGCCCACCATGGCCACAGCCGAGGCAGTGTGATGGGGCGCCCTAAAAGGCTTTTGACCTAGGTCTTGCAGTGATATCTGTCGACCACGAAGTGATTGAATCGCTGCTACGGCTAAAGCCGCCCGCTTACTTAATGGGGGGGTAATCGATAAAATTCGCGATGCCAGCATCGTTTTTCCTGTGCCAGGCGGGCCAATAAAAAGTAGATTATGACCACCAGCGGCGGCTATTTCGAGGGCGCGTTTTGCTAAAGGTTGACCGGCCACTTCGGCTAAGTCACCGCCATAAACGCGGCGACTGTGAAAGGCCTTTTTGCTAACTGGTGTGATGATGTGATTCCCATTGAGGTGTGCGCAAACTTCCAGCATATGAGACGCCACTAAAGTCGGTGTGTCGAGTAGAATAGCGGCCTCTTCGCAATTTGCTGTGGCGACCCACACACTGCGGTGATTTTCAGCGGCTATTAATGCGGGGATTAACCCTCTGACATAACGCAGTTCACCCGATAGCGACAATTCAGCAATAAATTCAAATTGGTCTGTGTTGTCGCAGTGCAATTGTTCTGAGGCTAATAAAATTCCTAACGCAATAGCAAGGTCAAAGCGACTGCCTTCTTTAGGGAGTTCAGCAGGGGCTAAGTTGACGGTTATGCGACGCGTAGGAAAAGTAAAGTGTGAGTTTATAATGGCGCTACGAACCCGGTCACGACTTTCTTTCACCGCGGCCTCGGGTAAGCCAACGATGGTGAATGCGGGTAGGCCATTAGAAATGTGGGTTTCAACACTGATGAGTGGCGCATCAATACCACAGTTGGCACGTGAATAAGTCAAGGCAATAGCCATGTTTTTTTCCAAAAAAAGGCAACTTAATGACTCGCCAAGTCATGATCGATAGCGATTAAGTTGGCCTTATAAGCCGATATTAACTGGGGCCTTGGTCGCCAATGGCTGGCGGTCTTAAAGCTTCAAGTTCGGCTTCTAACCCAGCGGTTCTTTCTTCAAGTCGCGACAGTAAGCTCATGTGCTGGTCAAATTCTTCTCGTGTAACGAGATTCATTTTTTTAAAACTGGCTTCAACAAGAGGGCGTAAATTCGCTTCAAATTCATCGCGGATATGGGCCGCATTAGTTGGCAGCAAGCTTGCAGCTTGTTTTAACAAGTCGGCCATGGCAAGTTTTTCAGTCATAAATCTCTCCTAAGGTATTATTCATTAGCTGGTTTAATGGATCAAGCGTCGCATTTGATGCGGCGCAACAACATCGTAAAAAGACAAAATAAAAAAGCACCATAGTAAATCATAGTGAGTTCAAAATGGTGCGAATCAGCAATTTATTTCATAGTTTAAACGCTAAATTAATTTAAGCGATTGTTTTTTAATATAAAAAAATTACTGGCATGGCCTGTGCAAAATACCTTTCAGCGAGTTTATTTTTTACATTAAAAATAAGTCGAAGCCGGCTCAATGCGGAACTCGTGTTAATAGCAACGAGGGAAAATAATGAAATTGATTACTGCAATTGTGAAGCCTTTTAAGCTCGATGACGTGCGGCAGGCATTGTCGGACATCGGCGTTCAGGGTGTCACTGTTACCGAGGTTAAAGGCTTTGGTCGTCAAAAAGGCCATACTGAACTGTATCGTGGAGCGGAATACGTGGTGGATTTTTTACCCAAAGTCAAGATTGAAGCTGCTATCGGCGATGCGATGGTTGAACAAGCGATCGAAGCCATCATTGGCGTAGCCAATACCGAGAAAATTGGTGATGGCAAAATATTTATCACGTCAATTGAACACGCCGTTCGTATTCGAACAGGCGAAACGGGCGACGAAGCACTTTAGGTAAAAAGCTTATTGTCATTTTAAACAGTTATTGAGAGGTAAGTAACAGTGGAAAATAATATTTTTGAACTTCAATACGCAATGGACACGTTTTATTTTTTAATTTGCGGTGCTTTAGTTATGTGGATGGCAGCGGGCTTCGCTATGCTCGAAGCTGGCTTGGTACGAGCTAAAAATACCACCGAAATTTTAACGAAAAACGTTGCATTGTTTGCCATTGCTTCGACCATGTACTTAATTTGTGGTTATGAATTAATGTATGACGGGGGTATCTTTTTAAGTGGCACCGCCGGTGTCGTTGATCCCGCAGTCGTTCTAGCTGCGTCCGCTGAAGCCGGCTTTGCTGAAATGAGTGAGTATTCGGGTGCAGCAGACTTTTTCTTTCAAGTTGTGTTCGTGGCCACTGCGATGTCGATCGTCTCGGGTGCCGTTGCCGAACGAATGAAGCTATGGGCTTTTTTGGCTTTTGCTGTTGTGATGACTGGTTTTATTTATCCTATCGAAGGTAGCTGGACATGGAACGGTGATCCGGTTCCCTTTATTGGTGAATTATCCTATTCCGATTATGCCGGTTCAGGTATCGTCCACATGGCAGGAGCGGCGGCGGCGTTAGCCGGTGTGCTTCTGCTTGGCGCGAGAAAAGGCAAGTATGCTGCCAACGGTGCCGTGCAAGCGATCCCTGGGGCTAACTTACCATTGGCCACATTGGGTACTTTTATCTTATGGATGGGTTGGTTTGGATTTAACGGCGGTTCAACGCTTAAATTGGGTGGCATCGAAGCGGCTAATGAAGTTGCGAATGTCTTTCTAAATACCAATGCGGCGGCTTCTGGCGGGTTAATTGCGGCCTTAGTTGTGGCCCGTTTAGTGTTTGGAAAAGCCGACTTGACGATGGCATTAAATGGAGCCTTAGCGGGTTTAGTTGCCATCACTGCCGAACCTGCTGACCCCTCACCATTACTGGCAACAGTCATTGGCGGCATTGGTGGTACCTTAGTGGTAGCGAGCATCGTATTTTTTGATAAGATTAAGATTGATGATCCAGTGGGTGCTATTTCGGTTCACGGTGTGGTGGGTGTTTGGGGGATTTTTGCCGTGTTATTGTCGGACGCAGATGCGACTTTCATTGGTCAATTAACCGGTGCGCTGGTGATCTTTACGTGGGTATTTTTTGCGAGCTTAATTGCTTGGAAAATCATTGATCTCATTATCGGTTTGCGGGTCAGTGAAGAGGAGGAGTATGAGGGCGTTGATATTTCCGAATGCGGTGTCGATGCGTACCCTGAATTTGGCACGAAATAAGCTTTTTAGTTAACTTTAAATGTTCAAAAAGAGGGCGTTTAACGCCCTCTTTTTGTGCGCTAACTGAATATTTTACGCGCAATGCGTATTGATCAGGTTAAGATCATGCGTTGGAGTCAATTAATTAATAAAATTGTGTGCAGTTAATCAATGATGGGTTGCCATTTTTCTGATGAACGATTACCTTAACAACCTAGTCGAGAAACCTGCATTTGAACAACCGTGTTTAGGAGTAAAGATATGAAACTGGTAACAGCGATCATTAAACCCTTTAAGTTAGATGACGTCCGTAGCGCACTGTCTGACGTAGGTGTTCAAGGCGTTACCGTCACAGAGGTTAAGGGTTTTGGGCGACAAAAAGGCCATACCGAGTTGTATCGTGGCGCAGAATACGTGGTGGATTTTTTACCGAAAGTTAAGTTAGAAATTGCAGTGTCTGATGGCTTAGTTGACGTTGTTATTGAAGCCATTACCGGTTCAGCGAATACAGGTAAAATTGGTGACGGAAAAATATTCGTGGCTAATTTAGAGCAGATTGTTCGTATTCGTACTGGTGAAGTGGGTGATGATGCCGTGTAGTTCTAGAGCAGTGACACCACTGAAATGAAAAAGCCGCATCAGCGGTTTTTTTTTACCGGTAACTTTATTGGTTTAAATGCCGGTAACCCCCCCACAGGTCACTGATCAACGGATAATCAGTGCAGGCCGGTTGCCATAGAAGTCCCCGCAATATGATAAATATTTCCTTTTTGTCAATTGTGGCCGTTGGCCTCGCTGGCCACAATATCTTGTGTTGGTTAACCACCGTTGCTAAAAAACAAACAGCGATGCGTTAAAGTGGACAAAAGCCAGTGGCGTTCTTTGAATTCTTGACTATAACTATACACGGCTCTCGTGAGTTTTGCTGCTGAGTACTGCGGCAAAGTCACTGACGATAAGGGCTGAGTTATTGGGCTCACTCACCAAAGACCGTATCTCGTTAACCCAAAACCTTAGGTAATGCAGTCATGGCTAAACACAGCAAAGGCAAATCGATTTCTTCTATTGCCTCACCCGATTTGAATTTCATTGGTTCGAAAGACGAGCATGCAGAAACAAGAAACGCAGCCAGTCGGCAGAGGGTGCGCTCAGAATTGGACAATGAAGTCGAAAGATTCTTAAACGCCGGCGGCAAGATTAATAACATTGAAGCCAATATCATGGGTGATCCCCCCCGCAAACCCGAAAGCAGTTACGGTAGCCGACCTATTTAGCTGGTTTGCTGCATCGACCTTATCGTGTCTATGAGCGCCCCGGTACTCTCAATGACGGCATCGGCTGAATAATGTTGAGCGGCCTCGATATCTTCAGGTGCTAAATAAGGGGTAGATGGTGCTGGCCGGTGTTCATCGTTCGTTAACCAAATAGCTTTAAACCCTGCACGTTTAGCCCCTACCACATCGCAGTAAAAGTCATCACCGACATGAACCACTTGGTTGGCCGCAATGGGCGCATCAAAATTTGTGTTGATGTGGTGCAAAGCGGCGGTAAAAATGCCCGTTTGCGGCTTACTCATATTGAGCTTTTCTGCCGATAAAGCAAATGAAAAGAAACGTCCGATAGCGGTTTGTTTAACATCTGCATTGCCGTTGCTGATTGAGCCAATAATGAAGTTTTTTTGCAAAGTCTCGAGCATCGACTCAACACCGGCATAGCAATTAACCTGCTGACGTAACGCGTAATGGACCTCGAATGCCGCCGCTGATAATGCAATGGCGTCTTGATGGCTGTAGCCACATTCAGTAGCCATTGCTTTAATCGTCTCTATTCGTAATTGACTAATTTGATTTTTAAACGCATCAGAACGTGAGAAAATCTTAAATCGATAAGCAGCAATGTCTTCTACGCTGAACTTGTCGGTTAAGGGTTTGGCATTTTCTTGCAACCATTTATAACACTCTGTTTCAGCGTTAATCAATGTTGGTTTAAGTGGCCAAAGGGTGTCGTCCAAGTCGAACGTAATGGCTTTAATCGGTGAGGTCATTGTTGCTTTTGGCCTTATTTTTTTGTCGTTGCGCACGAGGGTGTGCTTGGTCGTATACGCTGGCTAAATGCTGAAAGTCTAGGTGTGTGTAGATCTGAGTGGTTGACAGATTAGCATGCCCAAGTAACTCTTGAACAGCACGGAGATCACCGCTGGACTCCAGTAAATGACTGGCAAATGAATGCCTTAACATATGCGGATGTAAATGTTGTTGTTGATCGAGTTGCTGGCCTGCTAACTTAAGTCGTTGCTGAATCGCGCGATGGGATATTCGTTGGCCACGAGAACTGACAAAAAGCGCTGTTTGTTCTGGTTGGGTTAGGTTGGGTCGCACAGCAAGCCACGCGCTAATCGCTTTGAGTGCAATGGCGCCTAGCGGTACCAGTCGTTGTTTATTTCCTTTGCCCATGACTGACACTAAGCCTTCAACGTGGTCGACATCGAGCAGGTTTAAATTGGCTAGCTCGGCGAGCCTAAGGCCAGCGGCATAAAACGTTTCCATCATGGCTTGATCGCGCAGTGCGAGTAAGGCGCTATGACTAGCTCGGCCTTGAGCACCAACCGCTTGCTGATGGCTTTTTTGCTGATGGTCGAGTAAGCCTTTGAGTTGATCGACGTCCAGCGTGACCGGTAATTTTTTAGTGCCTGCGGGTGCGCGAATACCGTCTGCAGGGTTGTAGTCAATTCTTAGCACCCACTGACTTAAGTGCTGATTAGCGTACGAGAAAAAACTGCGGATGCTGGATAAACTGCGTTGTATCGATGCCGCAGACAAGCCTTGTCGGTTAAGTTTAGCGGCAAACTGCCTGACTAATGCTGCGTCGATAGCGGCGATAGAGTGGCACTGATGATTCGCACAATAAACGGCTAGCTTATTTAAATCGGCACGATAGGCAGAGGCGGTGTGTTTTGACAATCTTCTCACCGATAGTAAATACTCAATGAACGATACGATCGCTTGATTGATTTCATTGCTGGGTGGCGGTTGTGTATTAGTCATGGCGGCTAATTTATTTAGCGGCGTAAAAACGATGCATTAAAGCAGCTAAAATATCGCACAAATAGTCGAGAAAAAGTGTGCCGGTTTCGTGATTGTAATGGTCACTATTATGATGAGCGACGGCTACTAGGAGGGTGCTAATGCCGTGCTGATGAGTCAGCTCCTTACTCGCAATGGCTGCCGAGCCAATGGCATACTGACTGCCATTAAAAATAAATTCAGCTTCAGTTTCTCTAAGGGTACCGCAAAGAGACGTTTTATTTTGCAGTATGCCGGCAATAGCCTGTTCAGCCTCCGCCATGGTTTTGTGAAACCGCTGATTTAAATCATTGTCATGGGTCTCTGAATGATTAATTAATAACACGCTAACCGACTCGACACCAAAGCTTTTGGCCAGCTTTTCTTCGAGCATCTCAAAAGTTTGGGCGATTGATCGGCAGTTAATTAAATCAATGACCAGCGACTGAGTGGTCTGCAATAAGCCGTCGTTTTCTTTGGCGGCTTGGACAAATTCACTGAGTTTATGTCGAGTTTGCAGGCTGGTTTCTCGTAAGATGGCCACCTGTCGTTCCACTAATGAAACCGCGCTGCCGCTATTGTGTGGCAGGGCTAATTCAGCCAATATGTCAGGGTGCTCAGCAAAAAAATCGCTGTTCTCTGTCAGATAATTTGCGACAGATTGTGCCGATAGCGGTGCACTGCTGACTTGGTCGCTAGCGACTGAAGGGTTATCTTTAGAGGTTAAATTTGCGGTTGTCATAGGTTTATTTTTCCGTCAAATACTTTAGTTGCGCCGCCGGTCATTAATAAAGATGCGTCGTTACCTGACCATTGAATGGTTAGTTCACCGCCGAGTAAGTGCGCCGACACTTTATCTGATAATAGGCCACGATGAATGCCCACTGCCACGGCCGCGCAGGCGCCGCTACCACAGGCTTGAGTTTCCCCTACGCCGCGCTCATAGACACGTAACTTGATTGTGTCTCGATTAATAATTTGCATGAAGCCAACATTCACTCGCTTCGGGAAGCTGGCATGACCCTCTAATACAGGACCCAGGGTGTCGACATCGGCTGTGTGTATATCATCAACGATAATCACGGCGTGTGGATTGCCCATTGAAACAAGGTTGACTTCAGATACGCCTAAGTCATGCTGCAATAAAAAAGTGTTGTGGTGGCCACTCGGTGGCTGATCGGAAACAAAAGGCAGTGCGGTTGGCTCAAGTATAGGTGTGCCCATATTCACGCTAACGGTTTTTGCGTCTTGTATCTGGATAATAATCTCGCCACATTTTGTGGAAACGCGTAGATTTTTTTTACCGGTAAGTCTTTTGTCGAAGACAAACTTTCCAAAACAGCGTGCACCATTACCGCACTGTTCCACTTCATTACCATCAGAATTATATATTCGGTAGTGAAAGTCGGTGTCGACAGATCGGGGGGCTTCGACTAACAATAACTGGTCACAACCAATGCCGCGCTGGCGATCAGTCACATGTAAAATCTGTTGCTGGCTGAGTTCTATATTCTGTGAAAGCAGATCGATCACCACAAAATCGTTTCCAAGGCCATGCATTTTTGTGAATCGTAATTGCATAATATTATCAACTGTCTCGATAGATTATTAATTAACAAGTCGCATTAAACAGTTTTTTCGCTTTTCATTAAATCATCAATGGTTTCGCGTTCACGAACCAAATAAGTTTGATCGCCATCAATCATGACTTCGGCAGCGCGACCGCGACTATTGTAATTAGACGCCATAACAAAACCATAGGCGCCTGCAGTGCAAATGGCAAGCAGGTCGCCTTCAGCAATAGCAAGGTGTCGATCTTTGCCTAAAAAGTCTCCGGTTTCACACACTGGACCAACCACATCATAGTCTTTAGGCAGTCGATCTGCTGATTCAATTACAGGCAAAATTTCCATCCAAGCTTGATACAGTGCCGGTCGTAATAAATCGTTCATTGCCGCGTCAACTATAGCAAAGTTTTTCTGATCGTTATTTTTAATGGTGTCGACACGGGTTAATAGAACTCCGGCATTGGCTGCTATCGATCGACCCGGCTCCATAATCAATGATTGGCTGCGCGCAGCTAGGGTGTCGAGTAAAATATTGACGTAATCCTTTGCGCTTGGCGGTTGTTCGTCTTGGTAACGGATGCCAAGGCCGCCACCAACATCAATATGAGACAACACGATGCCTTCATCGGCCAAGGTGTCGACCAACGCCAGCACTCGTTGTAACGCATCGGCAAACGGTTCGACTGATACCAGCTGCGAACCGATGTGGCAGTCAATGCCAATAATGTTTATTGCGCTAAGGCTATTGGCATGACGATAAACGCGCAGCGCTTCGTCGATATCAATGCCAAACTTATTTTCTTTTAAGCCCGTTGAAATGTAAGGGTGCGTCTGAGCATCCACATCGGGATTAACGCGCAATGAGATCGAGGCTATTTGCCCTCGCTCGCAGGCAATAGTGTTAATGCGCTGTAACTCAGTTTCGGACTCGACATTAAAACAATGGACACCCACGTCTAAAGCGCGAGTAATTTCAGCAGGCGTTTTTGCCACTCCTGAGAAGACCACTTTTGCGGGGTCGCCACCGGCGCGTAAAACACGCTCGAGTTCACCGCCAGAAACAATATCAAAACCACTGCCAAGCTTTGCTAGTACGCTCAATACTGCCAAGTTAGAGTTGGCTTTAACTGCATAGCAAATTAAATGCTGGTTGTCACCGCGATTATCGAGCGCTTGACGATAGCCAAGATAGTTTTGTTCTAACGCTTGGCGTGAATAAACATAGCAGGGCGTAGAAAACTCATCGGCTACTAAGGCCAAGGATTTTTTTTCAGCCATCAGCTGGCCATTGTGATAAAAAAAAGCTGACATTGTTAACCTTAATTCTTTGTGTTGGCAGGGCTGGAAAATGGTGTATTGACTGGCTCTGCGGTGGTTGGTAAATATAATGAACCCGTTTGACCGCAGGCTGACAAACTAATAATCATTAACATCAATAACGCACGATGAGCGATGGCTGTTGTCGATAGCATGAGGATTTCCCTGATTTATTCGTATAAACGCGCAGGAATTTAGCGCGCACTAATTATTTGTTTAGCCCTAGCTGCCGCTAGTCTAACTTGGTTTGGCGCTGTGCCACCAAAGTGATCACGGCTGGCGACAGAACCCTCTAATGTTAATACAGCAAATACATCGGCAGCAATGAGTGGACTAAAATTCTGTAACTGTTCTAATGGCAGTTCACTCAGGTCACATTGCTGCTCAACACAAAGAGCCACTGCATTACCGACGATTTCATGAGAGTCACGAAAGGGAATGCCTTTTCGAACTAAGTAGTCTGCTAAGTCTGTTGCCGTTGAAAAACCTTTGCCGGCTGCGATACGCATATTATCGATCTTAGGTGTGATGGCTGGCACCATATCGGCATAGGCCGTGAGGCAATCAAGTAGCGTATCAATGGTGTCGAACAAGGGTTCTTTGTCTTCTTGATTGTCCTTGTTGTAAGCCAGCGGTTGTGACTTCATTAAGGTTAATAGGTTGACGAGATGCCCTTGAACGCGGCCCATCTTACCACGGACTAATTCAGGCACATCGGGATTCTTTTTTTGCGGCATAATCGATGAGCCAGTACAAAATCGGTCGGGCAGATCAATAAAGTCAAATTGAATAGACGTCCACAGCACTAGCTCTTCAGAACATCGCGACAAATGCATCATGATCATGCTGGCGCAACTGGTAAACTCAATGGCAAAGTCTCGGTCGCTGACAGAGTCTAAGGAGTTTTCAGTGGGCTGACTAAAACCAAGCGCCGCGGCAGTTAATGCTCGGTCGATAGGATAACTGGTGCCCGCTAGCGCGGCGGCGCCCAAGGGAGATTGATTCATCCTTACTTGGCAGTCGAGTAAGCGGCTATAATCACGAGCCAGCATTTCGTTCCAAGCCAATAAATGGTGGCCAAAGCTCACCGGCTGCGCGGTTTGTAAATGAGTAAAGCCAGGCATAATAACATCAGCATGCTGTTCGGCTAAATTAATCAAACCTTTCTGCAGACGGGTTAGCTGTTCTTGAATCGCGTCGATTGCATCACGCAAATAAAGGCGAATGTCAGTAGCAACTTGATCATTGCGCGAACGACCGGTGTGCAGTTTTTTACCGACACTGCCAATTTTATCAGTCAATGCTGCTTCAATATTCATGTGGACATCTTCACGAGCGACCAGCCAGTTGAAATTGCCTGCAGCGATATCCGTTTTAATCGCCTCTAAACCGGCGATAATTTGTTCTACCTCGCTGGTTTTTAGCACGCCAACAGATCCAAGCATAGTGGCATGTGCGATAGAGCCTTCAATATCGTGATGATACAAGCGTTGATCAAAGGACACCGATGCCGTAAATCGCTCGACAAAGGCATCGGTAGGCTCTTGAAAACGGCCACCCCAAAGGCTATTGCTCGCGGCAGATGGCGTGTCGTTATTACTGGGCTTTTTCGCACTCATAGTGATTAACCGTAAGACAAACAAAAGAATCAGCTTTTAGTATATCCCAAGCTAAATCATGCCACTATATTCATGGTCTTTAGACGGGCAGATTACCGTCATTGGTTGGCTTCAAGGCTTTGACAGACGGTTTCATGCCATCTTTTCTCCTCTCCATGACTTTTTATGGCTATTTTTTCACCGTTTGTCGCTCGCAATGAACGGTGGACTTAATCTGTATCCAGTATAAAAATGTTGATATGGGCAAATTGCGGGCTGTTTTTATACGACTTTAGCCGATGATTTGCTTATGATAAGCAAATCATATTGTCCTACCATGGACAAACCCGCTACCAACCACTGAGAGACTGCATGACCCAGGCTGTGACTAAAATCTTGACGATTGCCACGCGTAAAAGCCCATTAGCGATCTGGCAAGCGGAATATATTCGCGGTCAGTTGCTGGCGCTTTTCCCTCAACTGACAATTGAATTATTGCCCATGAGCACACGAGGCGATAAAATTCTTGACGCACCGTTGGCTAAAGTGGGCGGTAAGGGCCTTTTTGTTAAAGAACTTGAGACTGCGTTGCTCGATGGTCGTGCCGACCTTGCCGTGCATTCGACTAAAGATGTCCCCATGGCCCTTCCTGAGGGCCTAGAATTAGCGGTTATTTGCCCACGTGAAAATCCCTATGACGCGTTGGTGTTGGCACAGAACAGCGATAGTGAGCAAGTGCATACTATCACTAAAATGGATGATATAAAGGAAGGTGCAGTTATAGGCACCTCGAGTTTACGGCGACAATGTCAGCTTCAGCAGCGACGACCAGACCTGCAGTTTTTATCGTTACGTGGCAATGTGAACAGCCGTTTGGATAAGCTGGATAATGGCAAATACGACGCTATTATATTGGCCGCCGCAGGTCTAGAGCGGCTCGGTTTGGCCCATCGCATCAGTCTTATTATACCTCCGCGATGGATGTTGCCGGCGGTCGCTCAAGGGGCATTGTCGATCGAATGTCGGTCAAGCGACGCCGCGACAAAGGCATTACTTGCCTCATTAAATGACCGACCCACCAGTCTTTGCGTCAGCGCTGAAAGAGCAATGAATCGACGTTTACACGGTGGTTGCCAGGTCCCTATTGCGGGTTTTGCGCAATGGAGTGCCGACGGTGATCGTTTGCATCTTGAGGGCCGAGTGGGCGCGATAGACGGCTCACAATTATTGATTGAGTCCGGTCATACTGACCATCAATTATCGGTGAAGTATGCACAGAGCCTCGTAGCGGCTGAGCAACTGGGCAAAGAAATTGCCGAACGATTACTCGACCAAGGAGCACAGGCTTTATTGGATCAAGTCGATGGGTAACTTGCGCGTGCTGGTGACGCGACCCGAAGGCCAACAAGATCAACTGGTTGAGGTGTTGGCCCAAGCGGACATTGACAGCCGATGTCTGCCAATGCTGGCTTTATCGGCATTGAGCCATCCCGCGGATAAGCGGCGAATAAATAATCAGCTTGCGCGGCTAACGCATCAACAGTTGGCTATTTTTATTAGCAGCAATGCGGTTCGCTTTACCGCCAACCACTTGGCTACCTTGTCTGTAACTTGGCCAGCTCAACTGCCTTGTCTTGCCATTGGTGCCAGCACTGCTAAGGCGATCGAGAGTCAAGCATGGCCACAAGTATACGACCGCCACAATGGCGACCGTCAACAACCATTTACCAGTGAAGGGTTGCTCGAAAAAACAGCGCTGCAGTCGATTGCAGGGCAAAACATCATGATTTTTCGTGGCCGCGGTGGTCGTGAGCTTCTGGCTGAGGAGTTGGTCGCACGGGGCGCAACGGTTAATTATTGCGAGCTGTATCAGCGCAGTCAGCCCGAGTATGATGGTTCTATCTTGACGGAGTATTTAGGTTGGGCCGATGGCGGTCAGCCGATAGCCGCGATATTATTCGCCAGTGGTGAAACCTTAAGTAATTTTTGCCAGCAGATAGAGCGTGAAAAATTATCTAAAGATGTCTTTGATGTTGCGGTAGTGGTGCCGTCGCAACGTATTTTTGAGCAGGCAAAAGCTGCTGGATTTAGCCGCGTTTATCTCGCAGCGAATGCAAGCGCAGAAAGTTTTTTAGCGGCATTGAAAGCCAGTATAGTGTAATGTTTCGATGTGAGTGGGCATCACTATCAACAGTGGAGTGAGAACGATTGAATGAGCAAACAACAAACCACAAATAAGGATGCTATTGAAGATGCGACGATTCTCGAAGAGCAGTCGTTTACATCAGACACTGCAAACGCGCCACGAAATAAAGCGGCTATTCTTGCTGTTGTTCTCGCTACGATCGCTTTACTCTTAGCTGCATCTACCGCGTGGATGCAATGGCAACAGCAGAAAATGTTTCAAAAGTTAAGCTATGACAGTAAAGCGGTTAGTCAGACTTTGTTTGTTTTAAACAATCGATTAGAAAAAGCAGAGGAAGCGCGGGCGCAGAATCAAAAAAATCAACAACAGGTGGCGACTTTAAGCCGCAAAAAAATCACTACGATCAATCAGCAAGTTGACTCAAATAGCCGGCGCCTGATGCTGGTTGCTAATACCACTTCGGATGATTGGCAAATGGCTGAAGTGGAATACTTATTGCGCTTAGCTAGCCAACGCCTATTGATCGCAAAAGACGATCGTACGGCGCTTAATCTATTGGCCAGCGCAGACACCATTATTGTCTCATTAGCTGATCCTAGTTGGTTTGATTTGCGCACAGCCATTGCAGCTGATCGCTTAGCCATTGCCAGTGTTGATAATATAGACGTCGACGGCTTATTTTTAAGGCTGGCAGCCATTAGTGCAAACATTGAATCATTGCCGTTGTTGCGAGATCGGCTGCAGCGAAGAGCCGTCAACGTTATTGAGGAGCCTTTAGAGCCTAACGATTTATCACCAGTGTTAGCATCACTGCAGCAAATCGTATGGCAAACATGGCAAGAGTTAAAAACGTTGGTAGTGGTTCACTCTAATGCCGAGCCAGTCAAACCTTTACTGCCGCCTGAGCAGCGCTACTATTTACGCAGTAATTTACGACTACTGATAAACCAAGCGCAACTCGCTTTAATCGATAGCCGGCAGCCCAGTTATCATCAAAGTTTAACGCAAGCCGTGCAGTGGTTGAATGACTATTTTCAAACAGATGCCGCTTCCATAGAGACTATTTTAATTGAGCTCGATCAGTTGGTAAAAATTGATATCAGTCAGCCATTGCCTGGCCTTGAACAATCGTTAATGGCACTTAAAACGGCTAAAAAAAATCGTCAGTTAGCAGCGAGTCTAGCGACTGAATCACAGTTAGGACAGACAGAGAGTCGGCGCAAAGATCAGGAAAAAAAACCGACAGCAATAAAGCCACAAGTTATTATAGGTGAGCAATAATGCGTCGTTGGTTTATAGTATTTCTTTTAAGTTTACTGGCGACCAGTTATATCTTTTTGCGATTAGAAGACGGTGGCGGTTACTTGCTAATTGTTTTAGCGGGCAAGCAGATAGAAATGAGTTTGATGGTGGCAGCTGTTATTAATGCGCTGTTATTCATTGCTTTGTTTTTGGTATTAAGGGTCATTCGTGCGGTGTTCGGTGGAAAGCACGGGCTCATTAGCTGGGCACGTAAGCAGCGAAGTATGAATCGAACCACGCAGGGTTTAATTGCTTTTGTTGAAGGTCGGTGGGACTTTTCTCGAAAAACACTGGCTCGATCAGCCGACAATTCACCGACACCATTAATCAATTATTTATTTGCTGCCCGTGCGAGTTCAGCGGCGGGAGACAGTAAAGCGGTTGATAAGTTTTTGAAGCAGGCAGAGTTGTCGACCAAAGGGGCAGACGTTGCTATTGGCTTGACTCAGGCTGAGTTGCAGATTCAAAACAATCAATTCGAGCAAGCGTTAGCAACGTTAATTAGAGTTAGAAAAATCAAGCATAAACATCCCGAGGTATTGACCTTATTACTGCGTGTTTATTGCCAATTAAATGATTGGGACCAAGTTTTAAAGCTATTACCCAGTCTCAAGAATAGTGACCGCTTTAGTCCTGATGAATTACTTGAGCTAGCTCGTCAAGCCTGTTTTGAAAAATTAAAGCGCGCTGCCATGCTACCAGAGAGCCACCAGTTGTTAGAGCAATGGCGGCAATTGCCTGCGGAGCATAAAAAAGATCAGCGCTTAGTTATTTGCTATGCTGAACAGTTGATAAAATGTGACTTGCATGATGAAGCCGAGCAACTCTTAGCCGAAAAGATTCAGCGGCATTACCAGCCTGAGCTTGTGAGTCGATACGGAGATGTTGTTTCATCAAAATTGGCCAAACAATTGTCGCTGGTTGAAAAGCTGTTGCCAGTACACGCTAATGATGCAACGTTACTTTTTGCTGTTGGCAAAATACATTTAGCGTTAAAGAATGTCCAGCTTGCAGAGGAATTTTTAAAGCGCAGCCTCCGTCATGGTCAACTTCCTGGCACCGCCGCTTTATTGGGCCGACTCTATAGCCAGCGTGGCCAGTATCAAAAAAGTGCCGAGGCTTATGCTGCAGAAATTTCAGAAAGATAGCGCGCTGACATGATTGGCTTAGCTATCGCCATAAGTACACAAGTAGGCACTGGCTTCCGAAACTTTTAGATCAAATGTTTGATTGGCGGCAACGGTAAAAATCTCTCCGGCTTGAAACTCATGCCAATTATCTTGGCCCGGTAATTTCACGGTCAGCGCACCACTTACCACTGTCATGGTTTCGAATTGAGCGGTATTAAATTGGTATTCACCGGCGGCCATCACACCGACAGATGATTTTAAGCCTTTGCCTTGAAAGCCAATTGATTTAACTTGGCCATCAAAATATTCATTTACATTTAGCATTTCATTAACCTCTTTGGCATCTCGTTATTAATGATCAATGGATTTATTTTATGATTGTGGCTTCTTTCTTGCGTCGGATGTTTTTCGGCGCGGACGACTTTTTTCAGTGGCTTTAGTGTTACTTGATTCTGTATTTGGCGAAGGTTTTTTCCGTTTTACCGCAGTATTTTTTTTATCAGTCGTGGGTTTTTGGGGCGTTTTTTTATCGGTATTTTGCGTTCGGCTTAAACGCATTGGTTGACCTTTAACGCGGACTTTTTGCAGTAGCTGAAAAATATCTTTGGGCATGCCGGGTGGCAAGCCAACTAGGCTATGATCATCATTTAACTCGATCCGGCCAATGTATTCGCGATCAATACCTGCTTCATTGGCTAATGCGCCAACAATGTCTTTGGGTTGGACACCGTGATTGTGACCTGCTTCGATACGATATTTTTCCAGCTCGACACTGTCTTCACGCCGTGGTTTACGCTGCTTTTTTTCGCCACGTTCTGAGCGACTACCGCGGTCATTCCGTTCATCACGCGATGGCTTTTCACGGCGTGGTTTTTTACTTTCTGGCGGTGGTAATAATTGTTCTAATGAATACAGTTCGCTTAATAATGCGGCGGCCAACTGTTCTGCTGGTAGCGTCAATGAGGTACTCAATTCGCTAATCCATTGATGATAGATGGGGGGCAACTCCCCTTCAATTTTAGCCGCCAATACTTCAGCAAGCTTTGACTTGCGTTGTTCAGCCATTTGTTTGGCGGTTGGTTTTTCCCAGCCATTCAGTTTTTGTTTAGTGTCTTTTTCAATAATACCCAGCAAGCGCCTTTCTCTGGGTTGCACAAACAATAAGGCTTTGCCCGATCTACCGGCCCGTCCTGTTCGGCCAATACGGTGAACGTAGGCTTCAGAATCGTAGGGAATATCAAAGTTTATTACGTGACTAATTCGTTCGACATCGATACCTCTGGCTGCGACATCAGTGGCGACTAAAATATCAAGTTGTGATTTTTTTAAACGAGAAATAGTTTTTTCGCGAATCGGCTGACTAATGTCACCATTAATAGCCGCCGCGACATAACCACGGGCATTCAGTTTTTCTGCGACCGTCACTGTTGCCTCTCGGGTGCGGACAAAAACAATCACGCCCTCGGTCTCTTCGGTTTCTAAGTAGCGAGTCAGGGCGTCTATTTTTTCATTTTGGTTAACAATTAAAAAGGCTTGTTCAATGGTATCAACGACAGTGGTTTTGGCCTCGATCTTTATTAGTATCGGCGATTTCACATGACGCTTAGCAATTTGACGAATACGGTCTGGCATAGTGGCCGAAAACAACGCGGTCTGTCGCGTTTCAGGGGTTTCAGCCAAAATGGTATCGACATCATCAATAAAGCCCATTCGCAGCATTTCGTCGGCTTCGTCAAGCACCACCGTTTTTAACTCATTCAGCTTTAGGCTTTTTCTACCGAGGTGATCAAGAATTCGGCCTGGGGTGCCAACCACAACGTGGGCGCCGCGTTTAAGTGAGCGCAGCTGGCCGCGTATGTCCGCGCCGCCGTAAATTGGCAACACATGAAAGTTTTTCATGTGGCGGGCGTAAACTTGAAAAGCCTCAGCGACTTGAATGGCAAGTTCGCGGGTTGGGGCGAGCACCAAGGCTTGCGGGGCGGTCTGTTTTAAATCAATCTTGGCTAAAATAGGCAGGGCAAAGGCTGCGGTTTTACCCGTACCGGTTTGCGCTTGGCCAATAATATTACTGCCATCAAGGAGGATCGGAATGCTTTTTTCTTGTATAGGCGATGGGCTTTCATAACCCAATTGCTTTATCGCGCGCAATAAGGGATCAGGAAGGCCAAGATCGGCAAATAACGTTTGTTCGGGTTCTTTTTGCATGATGGCGCCAGTGTGAAAGGCGCTACTGTTTCCAGTGCATCACAACCAGAGAGTGCTAAATGGTTGTTTAGGCGAGTAGCGACGTAAAAAAAAAGCATTGTACTCTTTTTAGCGGCATTAGACAGCGTGGTATGAGAGCTAAAACCGCACAATAAGGCGTAAATTAGCCAGATTCGTGCGCTTTAGAGGGGAAGTATCGGCCAAAGAGCGAAACTCTTTGGCCGATCGGTCGTAATCAGGCCACTTGTTCGTGAAATGGCTTGATCATATTTTCAGCATACCAATTGATCATTTTAGTTTTTTCTTCGACTGACTTGTCGTCAGCTTCCTTACCGTAAACATCGCGGAAAGCAATAATGACTTCCGTAACGCCTATGGCATGAAGCTGCAATAAACCATCAACCGAGAAAGAGTCGTGTGACATGGCTTGAATTTGAAACGGAAGGTGATCACGACCATACTCCTTACGGAATGCATTAATGGTATCGATCATTGTTTTGTATTCATCAATTTTGCCGCCAGCAGCGATCCAGCCGTCGCCTAACCGGGCGGCGCGGCGCAGGGCAGGTTTAGCGTGACCGCCCACTAGTAGAGGCACATGAAAATCGGGTGTTGGTGTTAATTTAATTGAAGCAAGGTCAAATATCTCACCTTTGTATTCAAAGTATTCACCTGTCAAGAGGCCGTTAATGATTTCCATCATCTCGTCCATGCGCTTGCCGCGTTTTTCCCAGGCTATTTGAGTGGCTTCGAAGTCTTCTGGCCAAGGGCTAATGCCGACGCCAAAGTCAAAGCGATCGCCTATGAGCGCCGCCATACTGCTCAGTTGCTTTGCAACGATAGATGGTTGACGGACGGCCAATTTAATGACCGAGGTAGAAAAGCGAATTTTCTCAGTTTGTGCCGCAAGGTAAGGAATCAGTACAAACGGTTCAATAAAGGGGACGCCGTCCAGAAACTCACGGGTCCCATCGCTGTTGTATGGGTAGCAATCGGACCCTTTTTCTGGGTAACAAATGCTATCTGGGAATGTAAATGTGTCGAATCCTGCCGCTTCTGCCGCTTGGCAAAGCGGTAAATATTGTTCTGTAGGACACATGGTTGCGTGGAAGGCAAATTTCATAACATCACTCTCATTGTGTAAATCAGTTGGTTTTAAATTATAGTTTAAGATGCATCAGTGACTATTATTCATAATTTTATGCATCATACATCGGCTTTATACGTCAATTATTCGTCGCTGGATGGCTACTTCGATCGATTTTAGCCCCGTATGACAGGTCTGTCATTTTTACTGAGTTGCAGCATTGCCCAGTCAATATGTTCATCGACTAGAGCCGAAAAGCCGCGCTGAAGCATTAAAGCGGCATGCGCTTGAGCACTGTTTTCACCATTGCCAATTCCTACCGCCAAGTTGCGCAGCCAGCGCTCATAACCAATACGACGAATAGCGGAACCTTGGGTGTGCCGCTCAAACTCGGCTTGTGTCCACAAAAAAAGATCCACCATATTGGCTTGGTCGAGGCCGTGTCGAGGTTTAAAGTCGTTTTCATCCGTGGGTTTGGCGAATTTATTCCAGGGGCAAATTAACTGACAGTCGTCACAGCCAAAAACTCGATTGCCTATTAATGGGCGCAGGTCAATAGGAATGCTGGTTTTTAATTCAATGGTGAGATAAGAAATACAGCGTCTTGCGTCTAATTGATGGGCTGCAACAAAGGCGTTGGTCGGACAAATATCCAAGCAGGCTGTGCAGCTGCCGCAGTGTTGGCTGGTCTGCGGCCTGTCGACCGGTAAAGGTAAATCGGTGAACAACTCGCCCAAGAAAAACCACGATCCCATAGAGGGATTGATCAGCATGGCGTTTTTACCGATCCAACCCAATCCCGCCTTTTCAGCCAAGGCGCGCTCAAGGACAGGGGCGCTATCAACAAAGGGACGAGGAGAATGTTCACCAGCTTGGTCAATGATTTTATCGGCTAATTGTTTAATTCGCTTGCGGATCAATTTATGATAATCACGGCCAAGGGCATAACGTGAAATATAAGCGGTGCGTGGATGGTCGAGTATTTTCACGGTTTCAACGTCGGGTGGCAAATAGTCCATACGCAAGCTAATGACCCTAAAGGTATGAGGGTGTAAGGCTGAAGGATTTTGACGGAGGGCTTCACGGTCGGCCATATAGGCCATCTCACCGTGATGATTTTTTTCGAGCCAGCGGCGCAGGTGGGCGCTGTGTTCGCCCAGATCAGTGTCGGTAATACCGACTTGCTGAAAGCCCAGCTCGCGGCCCCAGCGTTTAATATCGTTAGCCAATGCGGCCAAAGCCGCGGTGCTCATTGAATTGAGCGGCGGACTGGGGCTGCTAGTGGCTTTGGCACAGTCTTTCACAGAAATAACCCGTGAGTGAAGAGTCTAAGACCCTTATAATACCTTTTTGGCGGCAAAATGTTCAACCGTTGGTGGTCGTCGCAGCTTAGGTGAAAACAACCCATGAAACTCAGCGCAACACTCAATGATGAAGCGGCGACAGTCGCATTAGGTCACAGTTTTGCGAAAGCTGCAGCCAGTTATGGCCTGTGCGTTTATTTCGTTGGTGATTTGGGTGCCGGTAAAACCACGCTTTGCCGTGGCATTATTCATGCGTATGGCCACCGGGGTGCCGTTAAAAGCCCCACTTATACCTTGGTTGAGCCCTACGATGTCACGGATACACCCTCACCCTTAACGCGGCAGGTCTATCATTTTGACCTGTATCGACTGAGCGACCCTGAGGAGCTTGAATTTCTTGGCTTAGACGATTACTTCAGTGGCGAGGCCTTGTGCTTAATTGAATGGCCAAACCGCGGCAATGGTTTTATTCCCGATGCCGATATTGAATTCTCACTGCGCCATGCTGTCTGTGAAAAGGCACGCCCTCAAAAAGTGAGTCACACAGTCCCAGCAGAATTAGATAAGCGTTTAATTGGTGTGCGTGCATATTCTGATGCAGGGACGCACGTTTTAACAGCGCTGCATCGGTTGTATCCTGCACTTGAAATCGATGATGAAAATAAGCTGTGCAATGAGTAAAGGCTGGGTTTACGGTATGTTGATAATCAATGGAACTTGAATGAAAAACTATCTCCTGCAATCAATTATTAGCCGTCTCTTGATGGCGCTGCTGTTGAGTTTGTCGGGGCCACTCATGGCTGCCAATATAGATGATACTCGGTTGTGGCGAGCGCCAGACCATACTCGCTTAGTGTTGGACCTGTCGGCAGCGGTGAATTATCAAACCTTTGTGTTGAGCAATCCAGCCCGGTTTGTGATTGATATTCAAGACACCAAATACCGGCGAAGTGTAGCGTCAAAATTAAAGGCGCTAGACTTGAGTAATGCCCCCATTGCTAAGATTCGCTCTGCAAAACGTAATTCATCTGATTTACGGATTGTGTTAGAGCTAAAAAGCACCGTGCAGGCAAGAGTATTTACTTTGCCTGCTAATCAGCAAGTGGGGGAGCGATTGGTCGTTGATCTTTACGATGCTCAATCGGCAGAGTCGACAATTAAAAGCGCGACCCAGCGCCAAGGCCGGCGTGACATTATTATTGCACTTGATCCCGGTCATGGTGGCGAAGACCCCGGCGCCTTAGGGCCTAAAAAAATTCGTGAAAAAGCAGTGGTCTTGGCCATTGCGCAAAAAACGCAGGCGGCTTTTAATCGCCGCGCGGGATATCGAGCAGTGTTAATCCGTGACGGCGATTATTATATTGGGCTAAGTAAGCGTCGTGAAAAAGCCAGAGCAGCGCAGGCTGATTTTTTTATATCGATTCATGCCGATGCTTTTACCGATAAGCGAGTCAGTGGCGCGTCGGTTTATACCTTGTCTGATCGAGGTGCTTCCAGTGGTATTGCAAAGCATTTGGCGCAAGAAGAGAATAAAACTGACTTAATTGGCGGTGTGTCACTTGCTAATCAAAGCCCAATGGTAGCAAGTGTGTTATTGGACTTAAGCATGAACGCTCAGCGTGACCACAGTTTCAAAGCGGGTCAGGCCATTGTTAAGCGTATGGAGGCCGTGACGCCGCTGCATAAAAAGACTGTTCAGCATGCTGCTTTTGCTGTATTAAAAACACCTGATATTCCGTCAGTATTAGTTGAAACTGGATTTATTTCCAACCCAAAAGAGGCCCGAAGATTGGCCTCTACGAAACATCAGGGAAAACTGGCTGCAGCGATTGTAGCGGGCACCACGGACTTTTTTAATATTTATGCGACACAGGGTACGCTGGTGCATTGGTATAATCACGGCGGTAAACGTTCAGCCGACAGTTATACTATACAAGCTGGCGATACGCTGTCGCAATTGGCGCAGCAATTTTCTGTTTCGCTAACTGATTTACGTCAGTACAATAGCATTCAGAATGATAAAATACGGGTTGGGCAAACGCTCAAAATTCCACCCCAACAATGATAAGATCTTATGACTAAAATAAAAAAACTCGATATTCGTTTAGCCAACCAGATTGCTGCGGGTGAAGTGGTTGATCGACCTGCGTCAGTATTGAAAGAGTTAATCGAAAACAGCTTCGATGCCGGTGCGAGTCAAATCGACGTAGAGGTTGAAGCGGGTGGTGTTAAGCGAATATTAGTGCGCGATAACGGCTGCGGTATTGACCACGATGACATGGCGCTAGCGCTCGACTCTCATGCGACCAGTAAAATTTATAATTTAGACGACTTAGAAGCGGTCACCACCATGGGCTTTCGTGGTGAGGCTTTGGCAAGTATTAGTTCGGTCTCACGCCTGACATTAAGCTCTAACGTTACGAGTCAAGCTGAGAAAGGTTGGCAAGCTCAAAGCGTGGGGCGCGACATGAATGTGGAGTTAAGCCCTACTGCTCGACCCTCAGGAACCACGGTTGAAGTAGAAGATCTGTTTTTTAACACTCCTGCCCGAAGAAAGTTTTTGCGAAAAGAGAAAACTGAGTTTAATCACCTTGATGAGGTTTTTCGTCGGAATGCACTGGGCAGTTTTTCAACAGGGTTAAGTTTAACGCATAATGGAAAGGTCATACACTCGCTTCGCCCTTGTAATGAGTTGCTAGATCGAGAGCGACGAATTGCAAAATTATTGGGTCAGGGCTTTATCGATAACGCCATTCATTTAGATGTTGAATACAGCGGCTACCGATTGCAGGGTTGGGTTGCCCAACCCACATTTTCACGCAGTCAGGCTGACATGCAATACTTTTTTGTTAATCAGCGCGTTATCAAAGATAAGGTGATTGGTCATGCGGTTAGGCAAGCCTATCGCGACGTGCTGTTTCACGGCCGCCAACCGGTATTTGTTTTGTATTTTAGTGTAGACCCAAGTCAAGTTGATGTGAACGTTCACCCTTCAAAGCACGAAGTAAGGTTTAGAGACTCGCGTCAAGTTCATGATTTTATTTATCGTACCTTGCACAAAGCCTTGGCGGATGTCAGGCCAGAGGGCCCCTCATCGGATGGCGATACTAAAGCCTATTCCGCCTCATTAACTGAAGGTCAACTCAGCCAGCAAGGCAGTATGGCTTTAGCCGATGCAGCCGTGATTTATCGCGGCGATCATCAACGTGCAGCGAATGGCCGTGTTATGAGCTCCGCACCAAATAATCGAGTCGGTGGTAATTTTTCATCGACAGGCACTCAAAACGGCGGTTTTTCCTCGAGTCACCAGCAGTTGTATGGCGCTGGCGGTCAAGATTCTGCAGCGGCCGAGGCGCTCAGTCGGCCTGGCGCCGACGGTGAAATACCGCCATTGGGATTTGCCATTGCCCAATTAAAGGGTATTTATATTTTAGCTGAAAACATTGAGGGTTTAATCGTTGTCGACATGCATGCGGCACACGAGCGAATCACTTATGAGCGAATGAAGACGGCACGCGATGACCGTGGTATTCAAGCTCAGCCGTTATTAGTGCCAGTTAGTTTGTCGCTCAGTGATAAAGAAGCTGATTGCGCCGAAGAAGCCAGTGAATTATTTTTAAGTTTGGGCTTTGAGTTACAGCGCGTAGCGTCTGAGTCCATGATCATTCGCCAGATACCGGTATTTTTAGCTTCTGCTGATGCAGAGCTGCTGGTTCGCGATGTGATTGCTGACTTGCTTCAGTATGGCAGTAGCGACCGTATTTTAAATCACATAGACGATATTTTATCGACCATGGCTTGTCATGGTTCAGTGCGCGCTAATCGTCGACTGAGTTTGCCTGAAATGAACGCTTTGCTGCGCGACATGGAGCGCACCGAGCGCAGCGGCCAATGCAATCACGGTCGGCCAACCTGGACGGCAATGAGCTTGGCCGAGCTCGACAAGTTATTTTTACGTGGCCGTTAATGCCGCAGCGTTACCTTCGGCCATTTTTTTAATGGGCCCTACAGCTTGCGGCAAAACTGCCTTGGCTGAATCGATAGCGCAACGATTTCCGATTGAAGTCATTAGTGTTGATTCAGCGCTCATTTACCGGCATATGAATATCGGCACGGCTAAACCCGACGCTGATTTTTTAGCGCGCCTGCCACATCATTTGATTGATATTCGTGATCCTGACGAGCGTTATTCGGCGGCAGACTTTCGTCGCGATGCGCTGCCTTTAATGACGGCGATTACCGCTCGCGGCAACATTCCATTACTGGTTGGCGGCACCATGTTGTACTTTAAGGTATTGCTCGAAGGCATTGCCGAGTTGCCGCCAACAGATGATGCTATTCGGCAGCAAATTTTATCGGACGCGAAACAATGGGGTTGGCCGGCAATGCATCAGCGTTTGGCCGACATCGATCCGCTAACTGCCGCAGCATTGCACCCGAATCATTCCCAGCGTATTCAGCGAGCACTAGAGGTGTATTACTGCAGTGGTGAAGCGCTCAGCAGTCATCAGGCACGGCAACGGTTAGAGGCTTTGCCGTACCGTGTCGCACAACTGGCTTTATGGCCTGAAGCGCGCAGTGATTTGCATGCACGCATAGCACAACGTTTCGACACGATGCTGAAAAAAGGCTTGGTCAATGAATTGCGTGAATTGCGACACAACTTTGATTTGCATCAAGACATGCCCTCCATGCGAGCGGTGGGTTATCGACAGAGCTGGGACTTTCTCGAGCAGCGCATTGATAATCAGCAATTGCTTGAGCAAGGCTTAGCGGCCACAAGGCAGTTGGCTAAGCGGCAGTTAACATGGCTGCGAAAATGGCCCAACCTGCATCGTTTGAGAGTCGACTTCGATGGCCCTTGGTGCTCTGAGCGAACAATTGAGACAAGTTTACAAAAAATTTCCAAACTGCTTTAGGAACTTAGCGGCCAACTGCTGTCGAAACGTGTATACTGTTTTTGTGGCATGCCTTGCATTGTGCTTGCTGATTCCGCCAAAGTGGGCAGTTTTGAGCAAGCCTCTTAGTCAGGCAAAGCAGTTTTCTTAGAAAGAGAGAGCGGTGAACACGTTGTTTGAGTGGTTGAGTGCGCACTTCATGCGCATAGATTTCAAGCACGGATCATTGCTGGCTTTAAGCTGGATCAAGTTGATCTCGACCCTCGTTGGTCAAAGCTTGGCTGAGAAATATCCACCTATTGATTGAAGCTTTTCTTCTTTTAACCCATTTGGGAGATCATCATGTCTAAAGGGCATAGCCTACAAGACCCTTACCTTAATTTGCTCCGCAAAGAGCGCATTCCGGTATCTATTTTTCTTGTTAACGGTATTAAATTGCAGGGCCAAATTGAGTCCTTTGATCAGTTCGTTATTCTTCTTAAAAATACGGTCAGTCAGATGGTTTACAAGCACGCTGTCTCCACTGTGGTGCCTGGCCGAAACATTCGTTTACCGATGCAGCATCCTCCCGGTGAAGATGAAGAAGACGCTGCCAGTAGCGATTAATCCAGTATTCGCGGCTTGATAGCTTTTACTTTTACGGTTTGCGGCAGGTCAAGTCTTGTTTTTTGATCGTCACGAGAGCGGCGAGCGCGTACTGTTAGTCCACTGTGATTTCACCACAGGGTATTCACTCGCACAAAATAAAAGCCATGATCAACACTCAGATTCAGCGCCATCGTCACCGGTAAAACTGACCGATGCAGGCACTCTCAACCGCCGTTATTCTGCCTGCCCAGTAGAATTTACTGACCTCGCCCGTTCTGCCGGACTCGAAGTTGTCGACGTTATAACCACTCGACGAGCCAAGCCCACCCCCAAGTTTTTCATTGGCAGTGGTAAGGTCGATGAGATTAAACAGTGGGTTGAGCAGCAGAAAGTCGATGTTGTCATGTTTAATCATGGTCTAAGTCCGTCTCAGGAGCGTAATTTAGAACAAGCCCTGTGTTGTAAGGTCATTGACCGCACTGGATTGATTCTCGATATTTTTGCACAGCGCGCCCGCAGTCATGCTGGCAAATTGCAAGTTGAGCTAGCCCAGCTACAGCATATTTCGACGCGTTTAGTGCGCGGATGGACGCACTTGGAGCGGCAAAAGGGCGGTATCGGCATGCGCGGCCCGGGTGAATCGCAGCTTGAAACCGACCGTCGATTACTGCGCGAAAGAATTCAATGGATTAATGGCCGGCTGGCAAAAGTGAATGGCCAGCGGCAGCAAGGGCGGCGCGCGCGAAAGCGGGCTGAGTTGCCTACGATTGCCTTAGTGGGGTACACCAACGCGGGTAAATCAACATTGTTTAATCGCTTGTCGAATGCTGAGGTGTACGCGGCGGATCAGTTATTTGCCACCCTTGACCCAACATTAAGGGCAATAGACGTGCCTCGGTTTGGAAAAGTGGTCTTGGCTGACACGGTCGGTTTTGTCCGGCATCTACCGCATCAGCTAGTAGCGGCTTTTAAAGCGACATTAGAAGAAGCGGCTGAGGCTGATCTTTTACTGCATGTCGTTGACGCATCCGCCGACGATGTGGGGCTAAATATTCGTGCCGTTGATGACGTATTGGCCGATATTGGCGCGGGTGATATACCGGTTTTACAGGTCATGAATAAAATTGATTGCCTTGAAACGACGCAACCGCATACGGACTATGCAGCCGACCAAACAACTGCCTCGCGGGTTTGGTTGTCGGCTCAGAGTGGCGAGGGCCTAGCCGCGCTCACGGCAGCGATTGCCACCCGCTTAGGTGGCGGTTTTTGGCAGGGTATTCTTGCTTTGCCTGCGAGCCAAGCAAAGCTGAGGGCCCAACTGTATTCTGTGGGTGCGGTGTCTAATGAGGCGTTTACTGATCAGGGCGGTTATCAGTTAACCATTGCGTTCCCGCGAGACGATTTGGTTCGGATTATTGTTGGTGCGGGTCACGAATTACCGGCTGATATTGCCTCGGTCCAATAAAGCATGAATGCATAACGCGTTATTGCATTAAAGGTCAGTTTGCTGGTTCAAAGGCGGTACTAATACTGATTGTGCTTGCCTTTTTGCATTAGCAAGCGCCGATAGATAAAGATATTTGTTACACTGCATCAATAGTTGAATGGCATGAATATGATTGCCTTTTAAGTCAGACGCAAACTCGGTATGATTTGACTTGTTAAGCTGAAGCAACATCAGATAACGACTAAAATCGCTTTAATTATGATTAACCATGAATAACTCAGGAGTCACTAATGGCTTGGAATGAACCGGGCAATAACTCGGATAATAACGGAGGCGATCGTCAAGGTGGCCGAAAAGACAACGATCCATGGAGTCAGTCCAATCAAGGGCCGCCTGACTTAGATGAAGCGTTAAATAAGCTTAAAGCTCAGTTTAGTGGTATTTTTGGTGGTGGCTCAGGCAAAGGCTCGGGCGGCGGTAAAAAACCTGGTGCAGAAATACCAAAGAGCATCGTCGTGATTGCCTTACTGGCAGTGAGTGCATTCTGGGGATTTTCAGGCTTTTATCAGGTTGACCAAAAAGAACGCGTTGTCATTTTACGGCTTGGCCAATACCACGACACGGTCGGCCCGGGTTTGCATTGGAACCCTTTATTTATTGACCAGCGTTTTTCTGTACTAGTTACCCAAGAGCAGGATTATCGGGTGCGCGGTTTAATGCTCACTGAAGATGAAAATATCGTCGAGGTGCCGATCTCGGTGCAGTACACCATTCCTGACCCCAAAAAGTTTGTTTTGCAGGTACGCGATCCCATTACCAGCTTGCACCATGCCACTGACAGTGCCATTCGTCACGTCGTTGGCGGCACTAAATCGAGTGACGTCTTATCGCAAGGTCGTCAAGCCATGGCTGAAGAAACCAAGGTACGACTGCAAAGCTATTTGGACAGTTACGATACCGGTATTAATATTACGCTCGTCAATATTTTAAAAGCCGAACCGCCCAAAGCAGTCAAATCAGCATTCGATGACGTTATTTCGGCTAAAGAAGATAAAGACCGCTACGTGAATGAAGCGAAAACCTACGCCAATGGGATTGTGCCCGAGGCCCGAGGTAAAGCAGAGCGTATTATGCAAGAGGCAATTGGTTACCGAGAACGGTTAGTTGCCGAGGCCGACGGTGAAGCTCAGCGATTTGTTAAACTTTACAACGAATACCGTAAGGCGCCCGAGGTTACCCGTGAACGACTGTATCTTAATTCAGTTGAGACGGTGATGAGTAATGTAACTAAAGTCTTAATTGACGTTGAAGGCGGCAACAATATGCTGTATCTGCCTCTCGATAAAATGGTGTCTCAGCCCAATACTGTGACGGCAGGTGGTTCGGTGAGTGGCCAGAATGATCTTGTTAGTCAAGTCGCTAACCAAGTCATCGACCGTTTAAGACAAGAACAATCTCGCGCTAGACGCTCGGAGACACGCTAATGTCAAATAGATTACCCATAGTTGTATTGATCGTTGCTTTACTGTTGTTATTGTCATCGAGTATTTTTTGCCGTGTTTTAGAAGTAGAAACCGCGGTTAAGTTGCGGTTTGGTGAACTGGTTGAAGCCAACATTAAGCCGGGCTTGCATGTAAAAATCCCGTTTGCTGACGTTATCCGTAAGGTAGATAGACGCCTATTGACACTCGATGCTCGTCCTGAAAGTTTTTATACGGTCGAGAAAAAACGTTTAGAGGTTGACTCGTTTGTTAAGTGGCGAGTGGTCGAGGTTGAAAAATACTATTTGGCCACCAATGGCGATGAAGAGCGTGCAAAAGTATTGCTGGCAAACCGCGTCAATAATGATTTACGTGATGAAGTGGGCTTGCGCACCTTGCACGAGGTTGTGGCCGGTGAGCGTGATCAAATGATGGCAACATTGACTGAACGGTTGCACCAAGCTGCGATGACTGATTTTGGCATTGAAGTGATTGACGTCAGAGTGAAGCGCATCGACTTTCCGCAAGAGGTCAGCAGCGATGTTTATAATCGTATGCGTGCCGATCGAGAAAAGGAAGCGCAGCAGTATCGCTCTGAAGGCCTAGAGCTTGCTGAAAAAATACGTGCCGATGCTGATCGTGAAAAAGTAGTGATTGAAGCTGACGCCTACCGTGAAGCTGAATTCACTCGGGGTGATGGCGATGCGAAAGCGGCTGAAATTTACGCTAAAGCGTACAGCCAAGACCCAGAGTTTTATGCCTTTTCTCGCCGTCTAAAAGCCTATGAAGCGTCATTTTCAAACAAAGGCGATGTGTTATTAGTCGATCCAGACAGCGATTACTTTCGTTATCTAAATAAGGTAAACGTTAAATAACGCGGTTTAGGTGTTTATTGTTAGCCGGGAAGGCCATCGCCAACCCGGCTTTTTTGTGTCTCAATAGTCTGTTTGACCGACTAAATATCAAATAGGATGGCTTATGATCCATCAACTGTTGTTAGCACTGTGTCTAGTGTTAGTGATTGAGGGCATATTGCCTTTTATTGCGCCTAGTCAATGGCGTCGAGTGTTGGTTACTATAATCAGCCTGAATGACGGTCAAATCCGCAGCGTAGGTTTGGTCAGTATGTTGACTGGAGTCGTGTTACTATTAGCGTTGAATTAACCGGTGCTGACAGAGTCATTACTCAGGGCGATATTGGCACCATTGAGTGCAGAATTGAGCCGCAATGAACGTTGACGCAACGCATTCAGCGACTAAATTAAGAGCTGTTATAGCCGTTATTATTGATTGTTAAAAAAATAGGTAGATCACATGACCAGTGCCGATCGTTGGATGCTTCCTGAAGGAGTGGATGAGCTATTGCCTGAGCGTGCCGCTATTGCAGAGCAGGCGCGCAGAAGCGTTCTCGACTTATTTAAAGTGTGGGGCTATCAGTTAGTTATACCGCCACTAATTGAATTTACCGACTCGCTGTTGATGGGCACCGGCCAGGACGTCGAAGTGCAAAGCTTTCGTCTCACGGATCAACTCAGTGGTAAGCCCATGGCGGTTCGAGCAGACATTACCCCACAAACCGCAAGAATGGATGCGCACAGCATACAGGTTGCTGGCGTTAGGCGCCTTTGTTATGCCGGTAGTGTGCTGCACACACGGCCAAAAACATTGATGGCCTCACGCTGCCCGATTCAAGTGGGTGCCGAGTTATACGGCGACCCAACGATTAATGCCGATATTGAAATTGCGTCTTTATTGCTTGAAACCTTAACCGTGTTAGAGGCCAGCTTTACGGGTAAGGGTGAATCAGGCCTGCTGGATCAATTGACTTTAGATCTAGGTCACGTAGCGATTGACCAGGCGGTTAAAGCGGCATTGGCTGAGGCCCTGCCTAATTTAGACAGTGACGATACTGCAGCGATATTTGCAGCAATTCAGCGCAAGTCGCAGCCTGACTTAACCATGTTACTGGCTGACTTGGCAGTTGACCAACAGCTCATGAATATTTTGCAGCAATTACCCGCGTTGTGTGGCGGTATAGAGATTTTGGCTGAGGCGAAAAATTTACTCAGTGGTTTAGGTTCGCAAGTGAGCGCGGCGATCGATCAACTTGAGCAAATGGCAGAGCGTATTGCTGCACGTTTTCCGAGTGTTGCCCTGTATTTTGATCTGGCTGAGATTCATGGTTATGAATACCACACTGGCGTTGTGTTTGCAGCTTACGCTGATGGTAACGGCTTGGCCTTAGCCAATGGCGGTCGCTACGATAACATTGGCCACGTTTTTGGTGCCGCACGATCAGCGACTGGCTTTAATGCCGACTTAAAAGCTTTATTGTCGTTCTTAGAGTCACGAGCCGAAGGGGGTCAGGGCACGACCGCTCAAGACGCTAATATAATTGCCGCGCCCAATACCGACACTGCCGATGACGACATTGCACTGTGGCATGCGGTGTGTGAATTACGCCGAGCCGGCGAGATTGTTATTTTTAATGGCCAGCAAGGTGCCGAGCTTGCCAGCCGACAACTGGTGCAACGAAACGGCCAATGGCAGGTCGAGAATAATTAAACGCATTTTATCAATGAATCCCATTTAGTCGTAGGTGTAAAGTAGGTATGAATAAAAATATTGTCGTTCTTGGTACCCAATGGGGAGACGAAGGAAAAGGTAAAATCGTTGATTTACTGACGTCTAAGGCCGATGCCGTCGTGCGGTTTCAGGGTGGCCATAATGCCGGCCATACCTTGGTGATTAATGGCAAGAAAACGGTGCTGCATTTAATTCCATCGGGTATTTTACACGACGGCGTTACCTGTTTAATTGGCAATGGCGTGGTGTTGTCGCCTGAAGCCTTATTAAAAGAAATGGCAGGGCTTGAAAAGCAAGGCGTCAATGTTGCTGAAAAATTATTACTCAGCACCTCTTGCCCACTGATACTGCCTTACCATATTGCACTCGATCAAGCGCGTGAAATTCACCGCGGCAATGCGAAAATTGGCACCACCGGTCGCGGTATTGGGCCGGCCTATGAAGACAAGGTGGCCCGCCGCGGGCTGCGTCTGGGCGACTTACGTAACCCTGAAAAGTTTGCTGAAAAAGTGCGCGCCGTGATGGACCTGCACAATTTTACCCTGCGTGAATACTATCAAGTAGAACCGGTCGATGTAGAAAAAACCATAGCGGATACGCTGGCCATGGTGCCCACGTTAACGCCGATGATGAATGACGTGGTCGAAACCTTGCACGCGTATCGCCGTGACGGCAAGTCTGTGTTGTTTGAAGGCGCGCAAGGCTCATTGCTCGATATCGATCACGGCACGTACCCCTATGTGACTTCATCCAATACCACCGCCGGCGGTGCGCCATCGGGCAGTGGGGTTGGGCCGTTGTATTTAGACTATGTCTTGGGCATTACTAAGGCCTACACCACTCGTGTAGGCTCGGGGCCTTTTCCGACCGAACTGCACGACGGCATTGGCCAGCATTTAGCGGTGAAGGGCAATGAAGTGGGCGCCACCACCGGTCGCGATCGACGCTGCGGTTGGTTCGATGCGGTGGCGGTGAGACGCGCCGTGCAAATTAATAGCGTGTCGGGTATTTGTTTAACCAAGCTCGATGTTTTAGACGGCTTAGACACGGTGCAGATCTGTGTGGGTTACGAAGATGCTAATGGCAATCGCATGCCGTTTGAAGTCGACAGCGACTACTTTGAAAAACTGCAACCCATTTACGAAACCATGCCCGGTTGGTCTGGCTCAACGTTTGGTGCCCAGTCGTTTGACGCGCTGCCGACAGAAGCCAAGCAATACATTCGGCGCTTAGAAGACTTAATCGAAACGCGGGTAGACATAGTTTCAACCGGTCCCGACCGCAACGAAACCATCGTGCTCAACGACTTAATTTCTACCGCGATCTAAGCCGCTCTTTTCAGTGCTCTTTTCTCTTTAGGCTTACCCAGCCTAAGGGGAAAATAAATGCCTATTATCTGCATGCAATGCCTTTGCTCATTGAGCCTTCATTGAGCCCGCATTGAGCCCACAGTGTAAAACCTTCATCACATCACCACGCGCATCGGTTATTGCAAGACTAAGCCTGTTAAGCTAAAGGCGAAG
>MDSY01001677.1_pt1 | contig 75016 bp, 65 predicted proteins | sample 811131 | NCBI WGS metagenome assembly MDSY01 (sample SAMN05326643, study PRJNA326480) | marine metagenome | isolation source: seawater | place: Atlantic Ocean: South West | collected 2010 | reverse complement strand
GTTGCTGCAGGCGATCAACCGCAATCCGCCGCCGGCACTGCAGATTGAAACACCGACCTATCCCGAGTTTGGCCACGAGTCGCGCACCTGGCAGCTTGCGGCCGGCAGCCGTGAGGGCCGCGCCTTTGCCGAGTACGGTCTGCGCATGGCCTACCACGATCTGGCCGACAACCTAGCCGGCTTCCCGCTGGGTGCGCAGATCGAGCTGGGTGACATCAAGCTACGCCAGTACGAAGGCAATCACTGGCAGCTGGAAGAGTTCGGGCTGGTCAACATTCGCTCGCTGACACCACGCAGCGCTCTGCTCAAGCCCTGGTCCTGGCAGGTTGAAGCGGGCTGGGAGCGGGTGGCCGGGGAAGACGGCAAGCGTCGGCTGGTGCCGCACCTCAACGGCGGCGGCGGTTTTGCCTGGCAACCGTGGGATGACGTGCTGGGCTACAGCATGGCGACGCTGCGGCTGGAGCACCACCGCGACTTCGATGCGCCCTTGAGTGCTGCAGCCGGTTTTAACGCAGGCTGGCTCTGGCGCAACCCGCTGGGCAACCTGCTGCTGGAAGGGCGCGGCGATTACTTCGACAACGGCGAGGTGCGCCGCAGCTTGCAGCTTGCCCAGCAGTGGGAGCTGGGCCGTGACCTCGGACTGCGCCTGCAGGCCTCGCGTGAGTTCAGTCAGTTCAGCGCACCGCAGACCGAGTTCGCCCTGCAACTGCGCTGGTACTACTACTGAGCGGCGGGGCCACACGGCCCCGCTGTATCAGGCTTTGGCCTTGGCTGCCGCCAGATAGCTGGCCAGCCGGCTGCCCATCTCCTGCCCCAGCGCCTGCAGGCCGCTCAGCGGCCGTACCATGACTTCAAATTCGACGATCTTGCCCGCCTCGTTGAAGCGAATCATGTCGATCCCCTTAAGCTGACGGCCATGTACTTCGGCGCTGAATTCCAGCACCACGTTGAGGCCGTCGCCGGTCGCTAACTGGCGGTGATAAGTAAAATTCTCGAACACCTGCAGCACGGTATTGAGGATGGTCGAAACCACCTCAGCGCCCGGGTACGGCGAGTGCGCCATCGGCGAGCGAAACACCGCGTTGGCGTCCAGCAGGCCGATCAACTCGCCCAGGTCCTTGCGTTCGACCATCTGGTGCCAATGCTCAAGCGTGGCGGCGGCGGCCGGTTGAAGTTGCAGATCTGACATGGTGTTTTCCTTCTTGTAAGTGGCCAGAACGGCCGTCATTGTTCGGCGCGCAACTCGGCGCGCAGTATCTTGCCAACGGGTGATTTGGGCAGTTGCTCGCGGAACAGAATCTGCCGCGGCACCTTGTAGGCGGTCAGGCGCTCGCGGCAGTGCAGGATCAGTTGCTCGGCCGAGACGCCCGCGCTGCGCAGGGCAACGAACGCGCGAATCGCCTCGCCGGTGCTGTCATCCGGCACACCCACCACGGCGACCTCGGCTACATCCGGATGCTCGGCCAAAACGTCTTCCACCTCATTCGGGTAGACGTTGAAACCGGACACCAGAATCAGGTCTTTCTTGCGATCGACAATGCGCAGATAGCCCTGCTCGTCCATCACGGCGATGTCGCCGGTGTTGAACCAGCCATCGTAGAAGGCCTCACGGTTTTCATCCGGCCGATTCAGGTAGCTGCCCACCACGTGTGGGCCGCGGATCAGCAGCTCGCCCGCCTCACCCGGCGCGCAGGCCTTGCCGCCAGCGTCGCGAAGCAACACATCGCAACCGGGCAGCGGCAGCCCAACCGTACCGGGGCGGCAATGCTCACCCGGCGGATTGAAGGCAACAAAACAGCTGCTCTCGGTCAGCCCGTAACCCTCCAGTATCTGACCGGCCAGCGCGCGCCAGCGCTCGCCGGTGGCGGGGCGCAACGCGGTGCCGCCGGACACGGCAGCCTTGAGCTGCGGCGGATTGGCCTGCAACCAGGGCTCAGCCAGCAAGCCTGCGAAGAGCGTGTCGACGCCGGTCATCCAGCGCACCGGGAACTGCTCGAACGCGGGCTGCAGATTGCTCAGCGGGCGCGGATTGGGTATCAGCAGATTGCGTCCGCCGCTGCGATACAGCAGCAGGAAATTAAAGTTGAAGGCGAAGATGTGATACAGCGGCGGCACGGTCAGAATCACATCGCCCGGCTCGAAATGCATGCCGAACCCTGTGATGTAATCCTCGGCCATCTGCAACACCGCCTGCAGATTGGCGTGGGTCAGCACCGCGCCCTTGCTGCGCCCGGTGGTGCCGCCGGTGTACTGATAAAGCGCAACCGGGTTGGCGCGATAGGCAGTCAGTGCCAGACGCGCCCCAAGGGCCAACGCATCGACAAAACAAGGCAACCCGTTGGCATCCACCCCCGCCTGCGCGGCAATTGCCCGCCCGACCTCCGGCGCAAAGAAGTCACCAAGGCTGGTCGTCAGCAGCGGCACGCCCAGCTCCTGCACCACCGGCACAGCGCGCTCGACGAACAGATCGCAGGCAATCAGCAACCGCGCGCCGCTGTCAGCCAATTGGTTACGCACCTCCCGCTCGGTGTACAACGGGTTAACATTGGTCACGATCAGCCCGGCCTTCCAGGCGCCCAGCACCGCGACCGGATAATGCAGGCTGTTCGGCAGTTGAATCGCGACTACCTCACCCACCTGCATCTTCTGCTCATGGATCAGCCAGGCAGCAAACTGGTCCGACAGCGCATGCACCTGCCGAAATGACAGATCGGCAGTCAGGCCGTTGGGCAGCACCACGGTGAACGCAGCACTATCGCCGTAGCGCTCGGACAACAGCTCGGGCAATTGCGCCAGGTTGCCCAGCAACAGCTCGGGCGCCAACTGATAGTGCTTCAGTGCGGGTGGGTAACGACGCTCCCACGGGCGGGATTCGATCATGCACAGGCTCCTTGTGTTGCGGCGCGCAGCAAACTTATCAGCGTTAAGATAAAGTCAGGCACAGCCGCGGCGGCTCTTGGTAGTTATCTCGCTCAACTGCTGAGAGGAAAGTACGGAGCAATCTTATCAATGTCAAGATACTTGCCCATGTTAAGATTCGGGCCTGCTCAACCTGACCGCTCGCAGAGAACCCCTTTATGGCAAAGCCCGCAAAACGCGCACGCGACACCTATCACGTAGGCAACCTGGCCCCCCAGCTGCTGGCAGCAGCGCGTGCCTTGCTGGAAGAAGTGGGGCCAACCAAGCTGTCTTTGCGCGCGGTATCAGAGCGCGTAGGTGTCAGCGCCACTGCGGCCTATCACCATTTTCAGAACCGCAACGAGCTGATCGGCCAACTTGCCGCGCAAGGCTTTGCCGAGCTGGCTCGCGCGCTGCAACACGCTTACAACGACGGCTCCGGGCTGGACAAGCTGCGCGCCGGCAGCCTCGCCTACCTGCACTTTGCGCGCAGCAATCCGGCGCTCTATCAATTGATGTTTGGTCCGGAATTTACCGAGCAAACCATGATTCCGGCACTGCAGCGTGAACGGCTGGCTGCCTTTGGTGAGCTCAAGCGCATGGTGGCCGATACGCTGGGACAGGAGCTGGACAGCGCCGAGGTGCGCAAGGCATCGGTCGCCGCCTGGTCTTACACCCATGGCCTGACCTCCCTGGTCATTCACGGGTTGCTGCCGGGCGCAGCCGAGTACAGCGACGAGCGCTTTGTCGACCGCACCCTGCAGGGCTTTGCTGCGCTGGCAGCCAGCTGCTCGCCGCCAGCGCAGTAACCTGCATCCGCCGAGCGCCCTACTCGAAGGGCTTGGGCCGCGGCGTGGCGTTATTGGACGGCGGCAAAATCGGCAGCGCAAAGCTGGGTTGCTGGCCGGTCAAGGTCTTGAGGAAGGCAGTAATGCTGGCAATATCCTCGTCGCCCAGCTGGCGCCCCAGTTGCAGCCGGGCCATCACGTCAACCGCCTCTTCCAGCGTCCAGTAAGCGCCATCATGGAAGTAGGGATAGGTCAGCTCGACGTTACGCAGGGTCGGCACCTTGAACTTGAAGCGGTCGGCATCCTGGCCAGTCAGGCCGGCAACGCCCTCGGCCGGGTTGGCGGTTTCATAGGCACTGACCAGACCCATTTTTTGAAAGCTGTTGCCACCGGCAGCCGGGCCGTTATGACAGGCCACACAACCGGTGTCCTTGAACAGCTGATAGCCGCGCAGTTCGTCCTCTGTCATCGCCTGGGTATCACCCAGCAACCAGCGATCAAAACGCGAGAATGGCGTGACCAGGGTTTCCTCGAACTCGGCGATGGCGTCGGTCACCTCGTCGATGGTGATCTGCTCCACACCGTAGACCCGGGCAAAGGCGTCACTGTACTGCGGGATCGAGCGCAGGGTATCGACCGCCAGGGTATGGGTAAACGCCATCTCGCCCGGGTTGGCGATGGGCCCGGCAGCCTGCTCCTTGAGGTCTGCCGCGCGGCCATCCCAGAACTGCGCCACGTTGAGGCTGGAGTTGAGTACGGTCGGTGAGTTGATCGGGCCCTGCTGCCAGTTGTGCCCGATAGAGGTTTGCAGGTTGTCGCTGCCGCCCATGCTCAGGTTGTGGCAGGAGTTGCAGGAAATAAAACCCGAGCGCGACAGGCGTGGGTCAAAAAACAGCTGTTTGCCCAGCTCCACCTTGGCCGGGTCGGTTATCTGCGCGGGCAAAATAGGCTGGATTGGTTCGTTGTTCGGCGTCATCGCCATCGCCGGTGCGATGCCGGCCATACACAGGAGCAATACACGGATCTTCATATGCCACCTCGGCTGCTTGTCCATTAACCACATAAAGATCATGGTCAATAGGCCGCAACCACTCACTGACCTGGGTCAAGTGGACGGCCTGCAGATGCGACGATAGTAGTCGTGTCAGGCCTCGCGCAGCTCGAAGCGCTCAAATAGCCCGTGCAGCTGCAGCCACAGACTGGCCGCCTCAGGCGGGGCAGTACTCAGCCCCAGCGTCGGGTCCAGCATGCGCGCGGGGCGCGCCAGCTGCACGGTAAAACGGCGTACACCCTGCCGTGCCAGCCGATAGGCCAGGCGCAGTACGGCGCCGCTGTCGAACAGTTGCCAGTGCACGGTGGTGCGGCATTCATAGTCAACACCGCTATCGTGCAGCAGTCGCAGGCTCTGCCAGTTGGCCTGACCGCTGCGCGGCGTGCCGGTGATCAGCTCGACCTGATCCTCCAACCCCTTGACGTCAAACCCCACCCAGTCACACCAGGGCAACACCCGCTCCAGCGCAGCAGGCTTGATACCGGCGCTGTGTAAACCAACCTTGAAGCCGAGCGACCGCACCGCCTGCATGGCCTCAGGCAAAGCCGGCTGCAGAGTGGCTTCGCCACCACTGAAAACCACCGCATCAAGCAGGCCCTGGCGCTGCTGCAAAAAGCGCAAGACGCTACGCCAGTCATGCGCCGCCTTACCACGCGCAGCGATCAGCTCAGGGTTGTGACAATACCGGCAACGCCAGGCGCAGCCCTGACAGAACAGCACGCAGGACAGGTGGTCGGGGTAATCCAGAGTGGTCATGGGTAACAGGCCGCCAATGCGCAAGCTGTCGGCGGCCTGAGCAGAACAGGCTTTCATGGGCTTTCCCGTAGCGCACCCGGCCCGCAGGCCGGATGCGCCAGTTGCTCAGCGCGGCTCGCTGAAGTGTTGGCGTTCGCGGTGCTCGGACTGCTTGCCCGGGTTGAAGGCCGACACCGGACGGTGATAGCCCATGACGCGCGTCCAGACTTCGCAGCGCTGACGCTGCTCGGTGGGCAGGGTGTTGCATTGGCTCATGATGTTGCTCCTTGCTGTGGGTAACGGGATTAAGCGTCGCTGCAGGCGCCGCAACCGGTGCTGGCCTGCTGTTGCAGCAGCGCCTCGTCGCAACGCGGACAAAACTCGTGCTCGCCGGCCAGATAGCCGTGCACCGGGCAGATCGAAAAGGTCGGCGTGATGGTCAGATACGGCAGGCGAAAACGCGACAGCGCGGCGCGTACCAGTTGCCGACAGGCCGCCGCCGAAGAGATCCGCTCCCCCATATACAGGTGCAGTACCGTGCCGCCGGTGTACTTGCACTGGGCGGCATCCTGCAGCGACAGCGCCTCGAAGGGGTCGTCGGTCAGGCCCACCGGTAGCTGCGAGGAGTTGGTGTAATACGGCGCCTCGCTGCAGCCGGCCTGCAAAATGTCGGGATAACGCTTGCGGTCCTCTTTGGCAAATCGATAGGTCGTGCCCTCGGCCGGCGTCGCCTCCAGGTTATAGAGGTGCCCGCTGCGCTCCTGATACTCGACCAGCCGGGCGCGCACATGGTCCAGCACCTGCAAGGCCAGCTCGGCGCCCGCCTCGGTATGCATGCCCTCGCGGTCGGCAGTGAAGTTGCGCAGCATCTCGTGCACACCGTTAACGCCAATGGTCGAGAAGTGATTGCGCAGGGTGCCCAGGTAGCGCTTGGTGTAGGGATACAGGCCCGCATCCATATGGTGCTGAATGACCTTGCGCTTGACCTCCAGGCTCTCAAAGGCCAGATCCAGCAACTGGTCCAGCCGCGCCAGCAGTGCCGGCAGATCGCCTGCGTGCACGTGCCCCAGCCGCGCGCAGTTGATGGTCACCACCCCCAGCGAGCCGGTCTGCTCTGCCGAACCAAACAGGCCGTTGCCGCGCTTGAGCAGCTCGCGCACGTCCAGTTGCAAGCGGCAGCACATCGAGCGCACCTGATTGGGTTGCATGTCGGAGTTGAGGAAGTTCTGGAAGTACGGCAGCCCGTAGCGCGCGGTCATCTCAAACAGCCGCGTGGCGTTGTCGCTGTCCCAGGGAAAGTCGTGGGTAATGTTGTAGGTCGGAATCGGGAAGGTAAACACCCGTCCGCGCGCGTCGCCGGCCATCATTACGTCAATGTAGGCACGGTTGATCAGGTCCATCTCGTGCCGCAGATCACCGTAACAGAAAGGCATTTCCTCGCCGCCGATGACCGGCACCTGTTCACGCAGATCCTGCGGACAAACCCAATCAAAGGTCAGGTTGGTAAAGGGCGTCTGGGTCCCCCAGCGCGACGGCACGTTGAGGTTGTAGATAAACTCCTGCAGCAACTGGCGCACCTGTTCAAAGGTCAGGCTGTCCTTGCGCACGTAGGGTGCCAGATAGGTGTCAAAGGAACTGAATGCCTGAGCGCCGGCCCACTCGTTCTGCAGGGTTCCGAGAAAATTCACCATCTGCCCCAGGGCGCTCGACAGGTGCTTTGGCGGCCCCGCCTCGATACGCCCCGGCACACCGTTGAAACCCTCGTGCAGCAGGCTGCGCAACGACCAGCCAGCGCAATAGCCGGCCAGCATGTCGAGGTCGTGGATGTGCAGATCGGCCTCGCGGTGAGCGGCGCCGATCTCCGGGCTGTACACCTCGTCCAGCCAGTAGTTGGCAACCACCTTGCCCGACACATTGAGAATCAGCCCGCCAAGGGAGTAACCCTGATTGGCGTTGGCCTGCACGCGCCAGTCTTCACGCCGCAGGTATTCGTTCATGGAGGCTGCCACATCCACCAGACTGCGCCGCTCACGCCGCAGCCGCCCGTGGCGTTCACGATAGACGATATAGGCGCGGGCGGTGGGATAGTAACCGGCTTCCATCAGCACCCGCTCGACGCAGTCCTGAATCTGCTCCACCGTCAGCTCCAGCCCCTCGGGCAGCAACGGCAGCACCGCGCGGGTCAGGATGTGCGCCTGCGCGGCGCCCAGCTCCCCGGTGGCCGCACCAGCGCGTTCAATGGCGCGCTCGATCTTACTCGAGTCAAAGGCCACACGGTTGTCATCGCGCTTGTTCAACCACCGTGGCCAGCTTTGGGTCTGCATATCCATTCGCGCCTCCATAACACATCATGTAGTAGAAAAATAAAAACCAGACACAACATGGAGCGCATTCTGCCGACAGAAATGGCGGCGATATCTTGATCGAGATCAATTGACGGCAGGTTTTCCAAAAGAGCTGTGCAGCATCCGCTGCGGGCCCGCACATCGACAGTCATGGCCAGCTAAGCGACCAAATTAATCAAATAAAATCTAATTTATGGAAAATTATTATTGATTAGACCAAATCAAACCACGGCGGCAAACTGGCGCCCGCAACACTCATCCCCTGCTTCACCGACAAGCGCCATCATGACCGATACCACCAGCATCACCAGCAAAGCCGCCCCCCAACGTCTGACCCTGCTACCGGGCCAGCAACTGCATACCCGCCCGCGCGAATGGCTGCGCGCCACCTGTGGCGCGGCAATCGGGCTGTTTGTCAGTGTCTGGGTATGCCAACTGGTGTTTGGCGCAGCGGTCGCCACCCTGCTGATCGGTCCGGTTGGTGCCTCGGCCATCCTGCTGTTCTCCGTACCGTCCGGCGCGTTGGCCCAGCCCTGGTCGATCTTTGGTGGTTACCTGGTATCCGCTACGGTGGCGACGCTGGTGGCGCAACTGGGCGGCCACAGCCTGGAGATGGCAGCGCTGGCCGTTGCCCTGTCGCTGATTGCCATGTTCGCACTACGCTGCCTGCATCCACCCGGTGGCGCGGTCGCGCTGTGTGTGGTGCTGGCCGGCCCGGCGCTGCAGGCGCTGGACGAAAAAGCGGTGCTGCCGGTGATGCTTAACGCGCTCACGCTGCTCGCCATCGCGCTGTTCTACAACAACCTGACCGGCGTGCGTTACCCCAAACGCCCGCTGCCCGAGATCAACCTGCAGCACACCAGCGATCAACCTGCGCTGCAGCGCGTCGGCTTTTCCGATGCCGACCTGGACGCCGCGCTGGCGGACATTGGCGGCTTTGTCGACCTGACCCGCGAAGACCTGACACAGCTGGTGCGCAAGGTAGAAGATGCCGCGCGGCGGCGCAGCATGGGCACTGCCCAGGTGGCCGACATCATGTCGCGTGACCTGCGCTGCGCCACACCAGAGACCCGGGTACGTGAAGCACTCGACCTGCTGCATGCGCACCGTCTGCGGGTGCTGCCGGTGCTGGATGCCGAGCAGGCGCTGGTGGGTATTGTCAGCCTGACCGACCTGGCCAACTTTGTCGGGCGCAGCGGCAGCTTTCGCCTGCTGCGCCGCGGTGGTGGAGAGAAGTCGCCGCTGAGTGAGGTGATGACCTCACCGGTCGTTGCGGTGGCGCCGGAGCTGCCCGTCAGCGAGCTGATCCCCATGCTGTCGAGTCAGGGCCTGCACTGCCTGCCGGTAGTCGAGCAGAACAGACTGGTCGGCATGGTCACCCAGACCGACCTGATTGCCGCCATGCAGGACAACCTGCTGATGCGCGGCTGACTGCGCGGGGGCTCAGCCCCAGCGCTGCGACCAGTCGTGGCTGTCGGCGGCGGCGCGGCGTAACAGCGCGATCGCCTGCTGCAGCGCCTCGCTGTCGCGCTCGCGGGCATAGACCAGCCAGGCCGGGAAGCTGAACTCCGGCGCGCGCGGCACCCGCTGCAACTGGCCGCTATCCAGGTAGCTCTGCACCACTCGGGTCCGAAAATAGCCACTGCCGCCACAGCTGAGCAGATACTGCAGGGCCATAGGCCCCAGGTTGAAGGTCAGCTCGGCCTTGGCCTTATCCGGCAGAGCGCGATCATGCTGCTGGCGAAAGGCCTCGCCCCAGTCGATGTAGATATAGGGCTCGGGCTGGCTCGGCAGGCAAACCTGAATCAGCTTTTCTTCCAGCAGCTCCTCCACCTGCAGGCCCGGCCAGTAGCTTGGCTGGAACACCAGCGCCGCATCCAGCGTGCCCTGCTCCAGGCGGCGCTGCAGCGCCGCGCCTTCGCCGACCTCGGTGTGCACCGCCTGACTGCCCTGCTCCGCCCGCAGCAAGCGCACCCAGTGCAGCATCAGCGGGTTGTAGAGGCTGGTTTCGCAGCCCAGGTGCAAGACGCTGTCGATACCACTGATCAACGGCAGGTCGCGCTGCGCCGCCTCCCAGGTCTGCACCAACTGGTTGGCATAGGTAACAAACAGCTCACCGTCGCGGGTCAGCCTGGCGCCGCCGCGGTTGCGCACAAACAGGCGGCAATTGAGCTGCGACTCCAGGCTCTGGATGCGCGCCGTCACCGCCGCCTGGGTCACGTGCAGTTGCTCTGAGGCAGCGATCAGGCTGCCGCTGCGGACAACTTCAAGAAAGGTTCTGGCGAGGCTGATATCCATCGGTCGGGCTCATCGCGAGTGAGCCGGCATTGTGCGGCATCCGCCAGCGGCGGCCAAGCCAAGCGCTGATCTCGATCAATACGCAAGGCAGGACAAGCCACTATGCTGCCGCCTTTTTTCGCAGGTCCCGATCATGCTCAACGCTCCCGAACTGCTGGCCCCGGCCGGCACCCTCAAAGCCATGCGCTACGCCTTCGCCTATGGCGCCGACGCGGTGTACGCCGGTCAGCCGCGCTACAGTCTGCGCGTGCGCGAGAACGACTTCCACAACCCGGAGGTCATGGCCGAGGGCATCAAGGAGGCACACGCACTCGGCAAGCGTTTCTACCTGGCCAGCAATATCGCGGCGCATAACAGCAAGGTCGCCACCTACCTGCGCGACCTTGAACCGGTGGTCGCAATGGGGCCAGATGCGCTGATCATGTCGGACCCGGGGCTGATCATGCTGGTGCGCGAGCGCTGGCCGGAGCTGCCGGTGCACCTGTCGGTGCAGGCCAATGCGGTCAACTGGGCGACGGTGAAGTTTTGGCAGCAGCTGGGGCTCGAACGCATCATTCTGTCGCGCGAGCTGTCGCTGGAAGAGGTCGAGGAAATCCGCCAACGCTGCCCGGACGTGGGCCTTGAAGTGTTTGTACACGGTGCGCTGTGCATCGCCTACTCCGGCCGCTGCCTGCTGTCCGGCTACTTCAACCACCGCGACGCCAACCAGGGTGCGTGCACCAACGCTTGCCGCTGGCAGTACGACGTGCAACCCGCGGTCGAAACCGCCGAGGGCAATATCGAGCCGCTGGCGCAGCCGGTGCAGATCATCACCCAGCACGACAAGCCGGACGAGCCGATGGCCATCGAGGAAGATGAGCACGGCACCTACATCATGAACTCCAAAGACCTGCGCGCAGTGCAGCACGTCGAGCGCTTTGTGCAGATGGGTGTCGATTCCCTGAAGATCGAAGGCCGCACCAAGTCGCACTTCTACGTCGCCCGCACGGCGCAGGTCTACCGCCAGGCCATCGACGACGCGGTGGCCGGCCGCCCGTTCAACCTCGGTTTGATGGACGATCTGGAGAGCCTCGCCAACCGTGGCTACACCGAAGGTTTCTACCGCCGTCATCCACCGGGCGTGTACCAGAACTATGAGCAGGGCGCCTCACGCATGAGCCGTCACCAGTTCGTTGGCGAGCTGACCGGCGAAACCAGCGACTGGATTGAGATCGATGTGAAAAACCGCTTTGCCATTGGCGATCAGCTGGAACTGATGACCCCGCAGGGCAACCACAGCTTTGTGCTAGAAGCCCTGCAGGACCGCAACGGCAACGCCATCGAGGTCGCACCCGGCAATGGTCACAGCGTACGCATACCGCGCCCGCCGCTGGCCGATCTCAAGTACGCGCTGTTGATGCGCTGGTTGCCTGCTTAACCAGTGGACAGCCGCGCAATCACATCCGCGGTGCTGGTCACCTCACCAAACTCATAGGCGATGGTGCTGAGCGAGATGCGCTGAATCTCCTCGGCACTGATGGCACCAAAGCCCAGGTCCGGGTAATCCATCGCGGCGTTGGCGTCGCTCAGGGCGATCACCTTGTACTCGCGGTGCACGCCGTCGCGGATGGTGGTCTCGCAGCAGACGTTGGTCACCGTGCCGCAGACAATGATGGTGTCCACATCGCGGGCGCGCAGCACGGTATCCAGATCGGTGCCGTGAAAGCCGCTGTAGAACAGCTTGTCGATGATCACGTCGCCCGACTGCGGCGCCAGCGCGTCAATCACCTCCACATTCGGCTCGCTGCGGGCCAGAATCTCGTCCACGTTGGGGTACAGATCGCGCATGCGGCCGGTGTCGCTGCCGTCGCCGCGCACGATGTGGCGCAGGTAAATCACCGGCACATCGACACCACGGGCAGCATCAACCAGCGCCTGAATCGGCTGAATGATCTTGGCGGTGTTTGGCACGTAGAGTGCGCCGTCCGGTTCGCAGAACACCTTCTGCATGTCGACGACGATGACCGCAGCGCGGCGCGGGTTAAGGTCCCAGCGGACCAGGGGTTTGCTCATAGCGGCTATCCGGTTGAATGACTGAGCCGGCACTGCAGCAAGTTTTGTACCCTCAAACGAATCCAGCAGACCTTTTGGTCTTATTCGGTCCAAAAGGTACAGGCCACGCAGCATCCCCAACGTTTGTCAGGTTGTCACTGACCGCAAGCGCCTGCACCGACTCGGGGCAACAACTGACCCAGGACAATTAAAGTGGGCAGGATAGTGTCTAGACTGCGCTTTTCATCCTGTCAGGAGCGACTGTCATGCACTGCGATATCGCCATCATCGGCGCCGGCCCGAGCGGCCTGTGTCTAGCCCGGGCTCTGGCCGACAGCGGCCTAGCGGTGACGCTGATCGAGCGTCAGAGCGAAGAGGCCATAGCCAACCCCGCCTTCGACGGCCGCGAAATCGCCCTGACCCACACCTCGCGCGCTCTGCTGCAGCAACTGGATATCTGGGACCGCCTGCCCAGCGACGACGTAGCCCTGCTGCGCGATGCACAGGTGTTCAACGGACCGTCCGCCTTTGCCCTGCAAATTCAGGCGCGCCACGCCGGCAGCGATCACCTGGGGCATCTGGTTGCCAACCGGGCTATCCGCCAGGCTGCGTGGGACAGCCTGCAGGCCAAGGGCACCACAACCCTGCGCGCAGGCACCCGCCTGCGTCACCTGCGCCAGCACAGCGGCGGCGTTGAACTGGCCCTAGATGACAGCAGTACGCTGGAGTGCAGCCTGCTGGTGGCCGCAGACAGCCGTTTTTCCGAAACCCGGCGCCTGCTGGGCATCGGCGCGCAGATGAAGGACTTTGGCAAAAGCATGCTGGTGTGCCGCATGCAGCACGACGCCGATCACCAGCAGGTGGCCTGGGAGTGGTTTGGCTACGGCCAGACCTTGGCCCTGTTGCCCCTCAATGGCCGGCAGTCCTCGGTGGTAGTGACCCTGCCGCCACGGGACATCGAGCGCCTGCAGCAGATGAGTCCAGACGAATTTGCCATTGAAATGGAACAGCGTTTTGACGGCCGCCTGGGCTGCATGGAGCTGGTCAGCGAGCGGCATGTCTATCCGCTGGTCGGCGCCTATGCCAGCCACCTCACCGCACACCGCAGCGCCCTGATCGGCGATGCTGCCGTGGGCATGCATCCGGTCACCGCCCACGGCTTCAACTTTGGCCTGGGCAGCGTGCAACGCTTGAGCACCCTGCTGCTCGACGCCCAGCGGCGCAACCGCGATATCGGCTCCATTGCCCTGCTCAACCGCTACGAGCGCCAGCAGCGCCTGGCGACCTGGCCGCTCTACCAGGCGACCAACCTGCTGGTCGACTGTTATACCAATGACCGCCTGCCCATGCGCCTGCTACGCGGGGCGGCGCTGCGCGCGGCGCAGCAGTTGCGCCCCCTCAAGCGTGGCATTGCACGGCATCTGACCGCCGGCGCCTGAACCGCTAGCACCCGGTGACACCTCGCCGGGTGCTGCATCTCACCGCCAGCGATCAGGCGATTACCAGCCTCCAGCCCAGCACCGCCGCGGGCAACAGCAAGGCCGTGAGCACGCCCAACGCCCCCATCGCCAGAGCGGCGAACGCAGCGCATTCATCGCCCTCTTCCAGCGCTCTCGCGGTGCCGACCGCATGGGCGTTCATGCCGTACGCCATGCCCCGCGCCGCAGGGTGAACCACGCCGGCCAGCTGCAGCAACGGCGGCACCAGCACGGTGCCGAGCACGCCGGTCAGCATCACCAGCACCGCCGCCAGCGCAGCCAGCCCGCCCATTTGCTCGGCCAATGGCATGGCAATCGGCATGGTTACCGACTTGGTCGCCAGCGTCATCAGCACCGGCAGATCAGCGCCCAGCAGCGAGGCGCTCAACAGGGTGAGCACGACTATCGCGCAGCCACCGACCAGTAAGGTCGCCAGTACCGGCCAGAGGTTGTCGCGGATGCGCCGCAGGTTGCGATACAGCGGCACCGCCAGGGCGACCGTTGTTGGCCCCAGCAGCCAGGCGATGGGCACCACCGCGTCGCGGTAGGCGGCGTAGTCCAGCTGCAGCAGGCGGATACCGGCGATGATCAGCAGCATGGTAATCAGCACCGGCTGCAGCACCAGCCAGCCGGTGCGCCGGTAGAGCCAGAGCGCAAAGACAAAGGCCGCAAGCGTCAGCGCGATGGCGGTCAGCGGCGCGTGGGCGACTTGCAGCAGAGCGTCAGTCATCATCGCGCTGCCCTGCCATCAGCCGCTGCATCAACACCCCGCACAAGGGGATGCACAGCACCAGCGAGACCACCAGACCCGCGCCAATAGCGGGCAACTGGGCCAGCAGCACATCCCCGCCGAGCACAATACCGGTCGCCGGAATCGCCAGCATCAATGGCAAAAATCCCAGCAGAGCCGCGCTGGCCTGCTCCAGCCAGTCTGGAATGCGGCCCAGCAACACCAGCAACGCCAACAGCAGCAGCAAACCGATCACCGGAGCGGGCAGCATCGGCAGCCAGAGCGCCTGCAGCAACGCGCCCATCGCCTGCATCACCACCAGCAACAACAGCCCCTTCAGCATTCGCTGGCCCGCCGACGAAACAGCGGCCGTGGCTCAATCGCCGAGCGACCGTAGAGCACGCTCATGCCGTTCAGCCCCTTGATGGCATCTTCGGCAGATTTGTCCTCACGGATGGCAAAGGCATCAAAGCCGCACTGACGCATGTGGCTGAGCTGATCGCGCAACACATCGCCGACCGCGCGCAGCTCGCCAGTCCAACCGACGCGCGTGCGTAAAAGATACGCCTGACTGTAGCCCCGGCCATCGCGAAAGCTCGGGAACAGCACGGCAATCAACGGCAGCACCGCGAGGTAGGGCTGCAGTTGCTCGGCCTCGTCATCGGGCTGCAGGCAGACCGCATCGGCACTGGGCGCTTGGCCGCTCAACACCGGCTCGGGCTGGCGCTGCAGCCACGCATCCAGACTGAGGATGCGCGGGCCATCAGCGGCCGGTTCTTCGGTCAGCGCCAGCGTCCAGGGATCGGTGCACACCCGTTCCGGGCCATGTTCAGTCAGTCGGATCAGGTTGTTCATGCGCGTGCCTCCTGCGCCGGGTACACCCGCGCCTTGAACGGCGCCAGACCGATACGCTCGACGGTATCGACAAAGCGCTCCGCTCCCTGTCGCTGCTCGCGGTAGACCTCGGCCAGGGTGGCGATTACCTCCGGCACGTCTTCGGCGCTGAAGGCCGGGCCAATCACCTTGCCCAGTGCGCTGTGCTTGCCCTGCGCCCCGCCGATGGTGAGCTGGTACCACTCGCTGCCGTTCTTATCGACCCCAAGAATGCCGATATTGCCGATGTGGTGGTGGCCGCAGGCGTTCATGCAGCCGGAGATATTCAGGCTGATCTCGCCCAGATCCTGCAGCAGTTCGGGGTCGGCAAAACGCTGCTGAATCGCCTGCGCTACCGGTATCGACTTGGCATTGGCGAGCGAACAGTAGTCACCGCCGGGGCAGGCAATCACGTCGGTCAGCAAACCGATATTGGCCGTCGCCAGGCCGTACTCGCGGGCCTGCTGCCAGAGCGCGTACAGATCAGCCTTGGCGACATCCGGCAGGACCAGATTCTGCTCGTGGGCGACCCGAATCTCGCCGAAGCCGAACTGCTCGGCCATCTTCGCAATCTGCTCCATCTGCTCGGCGGTCACGTCGCCTGGCGGCATGTCGGCACCGGGCTTGGTCGACAGCGTGACCGACACATAGCCCGGCTGCTTGTGCGCCTGGGTGTTGCGCTGCACCCAGCGGGCAAACTCGGCGTCGCGCGCCAGCGCACTGCCGAATGCCAGATCGACCGCCGGTTGTGGCGGGTACTCCGGCGGCTGAAAGCTGGCCGCAACGCGCTCGTACTCCTCGCGGGTCAGCTCGGCGGGGCCGTCCTTGATGTGCTCCCATTCGGCCTCAACCTCACGGGCAAAGGCCTCGATCCCCAGCGCCTTGACCAGAATCTTGATGCGCGCCTTGTACTTGTTGTCCCGCCGACCATGGCGGTTGTAGACCCGCAGCACCGCCTCCACGTAGGACAGCAAATGCTGCCAGGGCAGCGCCTTGCGGATCGGCTGCGACAGAATCGGCGTGCGGCCCAGGCCACCACCAACCATGACGTCGAACAGCATTTCCCCTGCGCCATCGCGGTACAGATACAGCCCGATGTCATGCATCATCACCGCCGCGCGGTCTTCGCTGGCCGAACACAGGGCGATCTTGAACTTGCGCGGCAGGTAGAGGAACTCGGGATTGACCGTCGACCACTGGCGCAGAATCTCGGCCAACGGCCGCGGGTCGAGCAGCTCATCGGCGGCCACGCCGGCAAAGGCGTCAGTGCTGATATTGCGCACGCAGTTGCCGGAGGTCTGAATCGCATGCATGTCGACCGCCGCCAGACGGGCCAGAATGTCGCCCACCTGTTCCAGCTCGATCCAGTTGAACTGAATGTTCTGGCGCGTGGTGAAGTGGCCGTAGCCGCGGTCAAAATCCCGGGCGACACTCGCCAGCGCGCGCAGCTGATCTGCCGACAAGGTGCCGTAAGGAATCGCCACCCGCAGCATGTAGGCATGGCGCTGCAGGTAGAGACCGTTCTGCAGACGCAGCGGCAGAAACTCTTCCTCACTCAGTTCACCGCTCAAACGCCGACTGATCTGATCACGAAACTGGGCGACCCGCTCAGCGACCAGCGCCCGGTCGTACTCATCGTAGTGGTACATGCTCACCTCCAAGGCACAGCAGCCGCACACAGCGGATCTACCGCACCGAATCAACAAGGCGGCCACTATGCGCAGGCCGCCTGAGCCGTACCAGCCTCAGATCCGGCAAAAAAAACCGTATCAGCAGACCATTTCAGGCTGCGCGCAATCCGTCTTCAGGCCAGTCAGGCCGGTGCTCTGAGAAACCTTTTAGCGCCATCTGATATGGTTTTTTGCGTCCAATCTGAATCTGTTACCAGATCAGCCATCCCCGCATCATCGCCACAGCCTGAAAATCCAAGAGCCGTGATGCCATGACCAGCCACATCCCCCTGAAAGATCTGACACCCGCCCAACAGGGCGGCCCGATTCACACCCGCAGTTTCAAGGGTCTGTACCGCAACCTGCGGCTGCTCGGCGCGGGTGCGCTGATGCTACTGTTCTTCGGTACCGCCTGGATCGACTGGAACGGTCAGCAAGCCGTGCTGTGGGATCTGGACAGCAAGCAGTTCCACATCTTCGGTGCGACCTTCTGGCCGCAGGATTTCACCCTGCTGTCGGCGATTTTGATGATTGCCGCCTTCGGCCTGTTCTTCATCACCGTGGTCGCCGGCCGGGTGTGGTGCGGTTACAGCTGCCCGCAGAGCGTCTGGACCTGGATCTTCATGTGGGTCGAGAAGGTCACCGAGGGTGAACGTCACCAGCGCATTCGCCTCGACGCCGCGCCCTGGTCGCTCAACAAGCTGCTGCGCCGCGGCGCCAAGCACGGCCTGTGGCTCGCCATCAGCCTGGCCACGGCAATTGGTTTCATCGGTTATTTCACCCCGGTACGCGAGCTGGTGAACGACCTGCTGAGTTGGCAGGTTGGCGCGACTACCGCGTTCTGGCTGCTGTGCTTTACCGCCGCCACCTACTTCAACGCCGGCTGGCTGCGCGAGCAGGTATGCGTGCACATGTGCCCGTACTCGCGTTTCCAGAGCGCGATGTTTGATGCCGACACGCTGCTGGTGACCTACGACGCGGCGCGCGGTGAAGCACGCGGCCCACGCAAGAAAAACACTGACCCGGCAGCTAGCGGTTTGGGCGACTGCATCGACTGCACCGTCTGCGTACAAGTCTGCCCGACCGGTATCGACATCCGCGACGGTCTGCAAATCGACTGCATCAGCTGCGGCGCCTGCATCGACGCCTGCAATGGCATCATGGATCAGATGGGTTACCAGCGCGGGCTGATTCGCTACACCTCCGAACGTGCGCTGGCTGGCGGCAAGACACACTGGCTGCGCCCGCGTCTGGTCGGCTACGCAATCGCCCTGTTGCTGATGATCGGCGGCCTGGTCTGGGGCCTGCAGACCCGCCCGCTGATCGATCTGGACATCAGCCGTGACCGCAGCGTATTCCGCGCCAACAGCAGTGGCGAGATCGAAAATATCTACACCCTCAAGGTGCTGAACAAGACCCAGCAGCCACGCGAGTACAGCCTCAGCCTGGCGGACGCCGAGCGGTTCAATACTCAGGGCCTCGGCAACCTGCAGGTCCCTGCGGGCGAGACCGGCACCGTGGCCGTGCGGGTCAGCCGCCGCGATGCAACAACCGCCGCTGGCAGCGAGCCGCTGGAATTCGTCGTGCAGGATCTGAACGACCCGGCCAGCCGAGTCAGCGACCAGAGCACCTTTGTCGCCCCTCAAGTGCGTTGATATCGCATGCGTGCGCGTGATGGCCTACAGTGGCGCACACCACCATCAGAGTCGCAGGACCGGATGAAACGCTACGAAAAGCTGGCTGACGACATTGCCGAACTGATCCGCACCGGGGTCATTGCCCCGGGCGAAAAGGTCCCCTCGGTGCGGCACGCCAGCCGCACCTACGGGGTCAGTCCGTCGACCGTCTTTCAGGCCTACTATCTGCTGGAAGATCGCGGTCTGATTCAAGCCAGACCGCGCTCGGGCTACTTCGTCCACTCGCTGGCACGGCGTCAGCTGAGCGAGCCGAATATCAGCCCCTACGCTTCCAGCAGCGTCGATGTGGACGTCAGCGAGCTGGTGTTCTCGGTGCTTGGCTCGCTCAAGGACCCGGAGATGGTCGCCTTTGGCTCGGCCTTCCCGAGCCCTGATCTGTTTCCGCTGGCACGGCTGTCACGCTCGCTGGCCAGCAGCGTTCGCGACATGAAGCCCCACTCGGTGATTGCCGACATGACCGCCGGCAACCCCGACCTGCGCCGCCAGATCGCCCTGCGCTACATGGTCAGCGGCATGCTGTTGCCGATGGACGAGCAGGTGATTACCAACGGCGCGATGGAGGCACTCAACCTCTGCCTGCAGTCGGTCACCCAGCCCGGCGATCTGGTGGCAATCGAAAGCCCGGCGTTCTACGCCACCTTGCAGGTGCTGGAGCGGCTGCAACTCAAGGCGGTCGAGATCCCGGTGCACCCGCGCGAAGGCATCGACCTCGACAGTCTGGCCGACAGTCTCCAGCGCTTTCCGATCAAGGCCTGCTGGTTCATGAGCAGCCTGCAGAACCCGCTGGGCGCCAGCATGAGCGACGCCAAGAAGAAGCAGTTGTATGCCCTGCTGCAACAGCATCAGGTGCCCATGATCGAGGATGACGTTTACGCCGAGCTGTACTTCAGCGCCAAGCCGCCCAAGCCGGTCAAGAGCTTCGATACCGACGGGCTGGTAATGAACTGCGGCTCGTTCTCCAAGTGCCTGGCGCCGGGTTACCGGGTCGGCTGGGTGGCAGCCGGGCGCTTTGCCGAGCAGGTCAGCCGGCTCAAACTGATGACCACCATCTCGCCGTCGGTACCGGCTCAGGCTGCGCTCGCCGACTATCTGCAGCACGGCGGCTACGACCGCCACCTGCGCAAGCTGCGTCATGCATTGGAGAGCCAACAGCGCGCCATGCTGGCCTCGGCCGCGCGGCATTTCCCCCGCGAAACGCGGGTCAGTCGGCCCAATGGGGGTTACTTCCTGTGGTTTGAATTTCCCGAGCGGGTCGACTCCCTGCAGCTATTCCAGCTGGCGCTGGCACAGGGCATCAGCCTGGCACCGGGGCCGATCTTTTCGGCCAACCGGCAGTACCGCAACTGCGCGCGCCTGAACTACGGCACGCCGTGGGATGAGCGCTGCGAACAGGCCATGGCGACGCTGGGGCGGCTGCTCGCCGCGTTCTGAGCGCAGCGCTATCTGATCTGCTTTTTGCAGCAACCTCTGAGTCTGTTTTGTATTACCCCCAAACCTTAGAGTGCGGGCGTTATGGCGACGTACGTCGCCTCACTGCCATGAAGGGGTTGAAGATGCAGAACTCTGCTGCGCAAATGTACAACTACAAGGTGGTGCGCCAATTCACCATCATGACCGTGGTCTGGGGCGTGATCGGCATGTCCGTCGGCCTGCTGGTCGCCTCGCAACTGGTCTGGCCAGCGCTGAACATGGACCTGCCCTGGACCAGCTTCGGCCGCCTGCGGCCGCTGCACACCAGCCTGGTGATCTTTGGTTTTGCCGGCAGCGCGCAGTTTGCTGCCAGCTACTACGTAGTGCAGCGCACCTGCCAGACGCCGCTGATCGCGCCGCGGCTGACCGCGTTCACCTTCTGGGGCTGGCAGGCGGTCATCGTGACCATGCTGGTAACCCTGCCTCAGGGCCTGACCACCACCAAGGAATACGCCGAGATCGAATTTACCGGTGCGCTGTTGATGGCGGTTGTCTGGGTCGCCTACGCCATCGTGTTCTTCGGCACCCTGATGCGCCGCAAGAGCCGCCACATCTACGTCGGCAACTGGTTCTTCGGCGCTTTCATTCTGGTGATCGCAGTGCTGCACATCGTCAATCACGCAGCCATTCCGATCAGCTGGTTCAAGTCCTACCCCGTCTACGCAGGGGCTACCGATGCCATGGTGCAGTGGTGGTACGGGCACAACGCGGTGGGCTTTTTTCTGACCACCGGTTTTCTCGGCATGATGTATTACTTTGTGCCCAAGCAGGTGAATCGCCCGGTCTACTCCTACCGGCTGTCGATTGTGCACTTCTGGGCGCTGATCAGCCTGTATATCTGGGCCGGCCCGCACCACCTGCACTACACCGCGCTACCCGACTGGGCGCAGTCGCTCGGCATGGTGATGTCGCTGATTCTGCTGGCACCGAGCTGGGGCGGCATGATCAACGGCATGATGACACTGTCGGGCTCCTGGCATCAGTTGCGCAGCGACCCGATTCTGCGCTTTCTGGTGGTGGCGCTGGCCTTCTACGGCATGTCGACGTTCGAAGGTCCTATGATGGCGATCAAAACCGTGAACGCGCTGTCGCACTATACTGACTGGACCATCGGCCACGTCCACGCGGGTGCGCTAGGCTGGGTAGCACTGATCACCTTCGGCTCGCTATACCACCTGATCCCAAAGGTCTTCGGCACGGAAAAGATGTACAGCGTTGGCCTGATCAACCTGCACTTCTGGCTGGCGACCATCGGCACAGTGCTCTACATCGTGTCGATGTGGGTCAACGGCATTACCCAGGGCCTGATGTGGCGGGCCATGAACGTGGACGGCACACCGACCTACAGCTTTGTTGAAGCGCTGGAGGCCAGCCATCCGGGCTATGTGGTCCGCGTGATCGGTGGCGCATTTTTCCTGACCGGCATGCTGTGCATGGCCTGGAACACCTGGCGTACCGTGCGGCAGGCAAAGACGGAGCAGACGGCAGCCGCCTATCTGGCTACAGCCAGTTGATGAAACGGAGGGACTAACGATGCTGATTGCAGAACTCTCGGGATTGCTGACCCTGCTGGGGTTGTATATCGCCGTACAGACCTGCCTGGCCAACCACCCCGGCGATGAGCTGGATCAGGCCGCCCAGCTGCCATTTGCCGAAGAGCCTGACCGCTTCGACGCCTGAGCAGTAGCCATGCGGCAACCAGCCGCATGGCTCCACATCTCGCGCGCAGTGCTAGAATTGCGCGCATGAATCTGACCCGCGACAACCGCCTCTCACTCGCCCTGGTGCTCTATCTGTGCACCCTGGTGAGTCTGCTGACCTGCGGTTTCCATCAGGGCCAGATGAGTGGGCAGCATCTTAGTGGCGCAGGCGTGGTGTTCTGTAACCTCGGCAGCGACAGCCTTGGCGTCGATCTGGACGACCACCAGCAGCACCAGATGAACGACATGCAGGCCAGCTGCCCGCTGTGCTCATCGCTTGGCCACGGCACCGCAGTGGCCATGCATGGCTGGTCGCTCGACTACCTGCCGGCCAGCCCGGTCAGCGCCCCGCCCAGCGGCCAGTGGGCCCGTCCACCGCCACGCTACAGCTGGCCCTCAATCAACCCTCGCGCATCCCCCTCCCCGCTCGACGCTGCGCCACGCGCCGTCTGAGCCCACCGCGGCCTTCGGCCGTGCGTTGCGTCACCTGCACATCACCTTTTCCTTATTTCGGCCCGGCGCGCCTGCGCCGCTTTGGCCAGTGTGTGGATGACAACAATGCAACACGCCAACCGTTTTACCCGGACCAGCGCCAGCCTGCGCTGGCAAGCTGCCTTCGCCCTGCTGTTTACCAGCCTGACAGCCAATGCCCAGACGGCGTCTGAGGCGCACGACCATCACCAGCATGCAGACGAGCCTGCGCTGCAACTGGCGCCGATGGTCGTCACCGCAGTGCAGCAAAGCTCACCGCTGACTATCGTTGCCACCCCCAAAGCCCCGCGCCAGCCGATACCGGCCAGCGACGCCACCGACTACCTGAAGACCATCCCGGGCTTCTCTGCCATCCGCAGCGGCGGCAGCAACGGCGATCCGGTGCTGCGCGGCATGTTCGGCTCGCGCATCAACCTGCTGGCCAACGGTGGGCAGATGATCGGCGCCTGCCCCAACCGCATGGACGCGCCCAGTTCCTACATCTCGCCAGAAACCTACGACCGTCTTACCGTGATCAAGGGCCCGCAGAGCGTGCGCTGGGGGCCGGGTGCCTCAGCCGGCACCGTGCTGTTTGAGCGCGAGCCGGAACAGTTTGATGAGCCCGGCAGTCGCATTCATGCCAGTGTGCTGGGCGGCAGCAACGGTCGCTTTGACAAGACCCTGGACGCTGCCATCGGCAACCAGACCGGCTACCTGCGCTTTACCGGCAACGACGCCAAGTCCGACGACTATGACGACGGCAACGGCGACACCGTGCCCTCGCGCTGGAGCAAGTGGAACGGCGACATTGCCCTGGGCTGGACGCCGGATGCCGACACCCTGCTGGAATTCACCACCGGCAAGGGCGACGGCGAGGCGCGCTACGCCGGCCGTGGCATGGACGGCAGCCAGTTTCTGCGTGAAAGCCTTGGCCTGCGCTTTGAGAAGAGCAACCTCGGCGCCATCGACAAACTGGAAGCGCAGCTTTACTACAACTACGCCGACCACATCGTGGACAACTTCCGCCTGCGCGCACCTGATCCGACCAGCATGATGCCCATGCCCATGGCCGCGCAGGTTGATCGCCGTACGCTCGGTGGCCGCGTAGCGCTGACCTTTGAGCTGGACAAGGTCGAACTGGTGACCGGCGTCGACGCCCAACGCAGCGAACACCGCGCCCGTTCATCCAGCTACAGCATGATGACCGGCTACACCGATGCGGACGAGTTTGCCTGGGAGAAGGACGCCGTGATGCGTAACGTCGGGCTGTTCAGCGAGGCCACCTGGTACCGGAGCGATACCACCCGCTGGATTGGTGGCGCCCGCCTGGACCGCGCAGAAACCAAAGACTACCGCCAGAGCATCCGCAGCATGATGGGTATGGCCACCCCCAACCCGACCGCCGGCCAGACCCGCAGCGACACCTTGCCCAGCGGCTTTGTACGCTACGAGCACGACCTGTCCGGCAGCCCCGCCACCCTGTACGCCGGCCTGGGTCACGCCGCGCGCTTCCCGGATTACTGGGAGCTGTTCTCTGCCAGCCTGGCGCCGACCGGCGAGTTGAATGCCTTTGACGGTATCGAGCCGGAAAAGACCACCCAGCTGGACGTGGGCATCCAGTATCAGGACGCGCGCCTGCAAGCCTGGGCCTCGGCCTACGCCGGGCAAGTGGATGACTTCATCCTGTTCCGCTACTCGACCATGATGGGTATGCGCCGCAGCCAGGCCTACAACGTCGATGCGCGCATCGCCGGTGCGGAAATGGGCGTGGCCTACGACCTGACCGAGCGCTGGAACGCCGACGCCACCCTGGCCTACGCCTGGGGTGAAAACCGCAGCGACGGCGAGCCGCTGCCGCAGATGCCGCCACTCGAAGCCCGCCTGGGCCTGAGCTACGCCCACAACAACTGGAGCGCCGGTGCCCTGTGGCGCGTAGTCGCCGAGCAGAGCCGGGTAGATGAAGGGGCCGGCAACGTGGTTGGCCAGGACATCGGCAAGAGCGGCGGCTTTGGCGTGTTTTCGCTCAACGGCGCCTACCGCCTGAGTGAGCAGCTCAAACTCAGCGTTGGCGTCGACAACCTGTTCGACAAGGCCTATGCCGAACACCTCAACCTGGCGGGTAACTCGGCGTTCGGCTATCCCGCCGACTCCATCGCTATCAACGAGCCGGGGCGCTCGCTGTGGGCCAAGCTGGACTTTGACTTCTAGGGGCTGAGCCAGCAGGTCATTGCGCAGACACGCCTGCGGCTTAATCCGCCCTACCGGGCAGCCTTGTCGTGTGGATTAAGCCGCAGGCGTATCCAGCATTGACCAGTACAAAAGAGTGCCAACACACCGCCCGGCCAGTGCCGGGCGGTGTCGTTTCAGCCCCGACGCCAGACACTCGCCAGCCAGGGCTGCTGCTCGCGCGGCAGGCCGGTTGGGCGGTAATAGTGCTCCAGTTCGACAAAGCCAGCCGCCTGCAGCAGCGCACGCCAGGTCTCCAGTCGGTAGTAGGCGCCGTAGCGTTCGCCGCTCCAGCCTTCCTGATCCTCCCCACGCGGGTTGGAGCTGAACAGCACGCCTCCGGGTTTCAGCGTCTGATGCAATTGCGCCAAGGCACCGGGCAGCAAGTGGCTGGGGATATGGAACAGACAGGCGTTGGCAAAGATGCCGTCAAAACGCGCCGCCGGCAGGTCCAGCGCCAGAAAATCCTGATGCCACACCTCACAGCCGCTGGCCTCTCGCGCCATCTGCACAAAGGCTTCGGCGCCATCGAGCCCGACGGCGTTATGCCCCAGGGCGCGAAAGGTGCGCAGATCGCGCCCCGGCCCGCAGCCCAGATCAAGAATCTGCCAGGGCGCCGGCGCCTGAATATGCCGCAGCAAAGCGTCTATGTTCTGGCTGACATCGTGATCCTGCGTGCCTTCGCGAAAGCGCTCGGCGTTGGCCTGGTAGTGCCCCAGCGTGCGGCTGGCCAGCTGCATTGCCTCGTCGTCCGCTGCGCTTGTCGAGCTGCCGGCTATACCCAGCAGCTGCAGGGTGCGCGCATCCGGCTCACCGGCGCAGAACACCGCCAGCACCTCGCTGAACAGCGGGTTGTCGGGCGCAGCCTGGGCAAACAGCGTCATGCTGGAGCGCAGCTTGAGGTCATCCGGGGAGCCGAGAATCTGCCAGGCAGAGCGCTCTGGCCAGGCCAACAGCGCCCGGGCGCAGGCTTCAAGCCTGGGGCCCAGCACAGGGTGCGCCAGATAGGCCCGTGCTTCGGTCAGGTCAGCAATGGCGTAGAACTGCGCGGTACTGCTGCGCCCCAGCCCGGCCAACTGCGGAAACACAAACCACATCCAGTGAGAGGTCTTGCGCCCGGCCTGCAGTTCAGCCAGCGCATCAGCATAGCCATCGGCCTGGGCATCGAGAAAACGTTGCAGCTTGTGTGTGTCAGGCATGGAGGCTCTCACTGGCAGTTATCGCGCAAATACAATCACCACACGCACGCAACCCAGCTGTGCGGTCAGCAACGTAAACGATACCACGGCACCAAAAGCCTACGCCCTGCCCGTGCGGCCAGCAGAAACAACAACGCCCGGCATGCGCCGGGCGTTGTCTGTTAAACCCGCTAGCGTTACTCGCGGGTGATCAGCGCGTAGGCGCCTTCCTGATCCAGGCGAGCCCAGATGTGCGGCACGCCAACACTCACCAGACCAGCCGCCGTCGGGCAGGCAGCGTCCACGTCAGCCGGCAGGCTGGACAGGTAGCTGCTGTCATAGGCAGCGGTGCTCAAACAGCTGGCCGGCGCTACGGCGGCCCAGGCCTCGGCAGCGGCATCCCAGCGCGCCAGGTTCAGCGTTGCCGGATCAGCATCCGCCGGCAGGTTGAACTGCAGCACAAAGTCATCGCCACGGGCGTCGTCATCCAGTACCCAGTTGCTGTTGACCCGCTCGGCCGGCAGCGTTACCGGCTGCTTGCCCAGCTCACTGCCGTCACCGTAGCTGCCGGCAAAGCCGGCGTCGGTGGCCAGATTTTTCATTGCGCCGCGTGCACCTACGTAAGTGCCATCCTGGCCCTGAATGCCGCTGACGATCAGCACATCAGACGCCGAGCCCTGCTGCGCCGCCGTCCAGCTCAGCGACACCTGCTTTTTCAGGTCGATGGTGGTTTCGCGGATCTGCACCTCTTCATCCGGGGTACCGGCGTTGATCAGGCGAACACGCTGACTGTTGTTGAGGTTCGGGTTGTAGCTGGCGTGCGGGATGTGCAGCCAACGGTAGTAGCGCGCCGCCAGTGCCGTGTTGGACTGGGCAGTAGACACACCCGGCTCCACGTTGGTGGTGCGGGTACGGGTGTCGTAGCGGTTGAATATCTGGTTTTCGCCATCAAGAATCCGCGCAGTAAAGCCGCTGGCTGAGGTGCAGGGGCTGGTGCGGTAGCTCTTGTCGTGGGTCATGTTGAGCTGGTTGCCTTCCGGAATGCTTGAGGGGAAGACAATCTTGTCGCAACGATCCGTGGTGCGGGTAAAGCGGTCAATCAGCTTCCACTGTGGCTCAGCCAGCTCACGCATGCCGTCTTCGTTGCTGAAGATGGTGTGCGTTTCATAGTAGGAGCGGTAGTCGACCAGGTTGCCGGTAAAGGTCAGGATCGAGGCGTTGACGTCCAACGAGCCGGTGCTGCCATCGTTGATCTTGGTCATCACGACGTTCTGGATCAGCTCGCTCTCGCCAAACCGGCTGTCGTACCCCTTGTAAGAGGCGTTACCGCTGACCAGCTCAGTGTAGTGACCACCGTAGTAGCCCGACACCAGGCTGCGCAGGTACTGGTGCTCGTGGCCTGCAACGTAGAGCACGTCATTCTCGGCAAACAGCTGGCGGTAGTCCTCATGCACCAGCAGGAACGCCTGGTCAGAGGCGGAGGGGTCATAGGCTTCAACCGCGCGCTCACGGATGTTGCCGTAGCGCGAACCAACCATGGTGTTGTGCGAGGTGACAATAATATGGTCTACCTCGGCGCGGTGGGTTTCGATCATCTCGCGCACAAAGTCATAGGCGTAGGGAATCTGCCCGTAGGAGACCACCACGATCAGCACGTTGTCGCGTACCAACGCGTAGTTCTTGTCCTGCTGGCCGGCCATCTGAATGGCATCGGCGGGGATTAGATCGCTGACGTTGTCGTACCAGTCCTGGTCGGTGCCCTTGATGTCGTGGTTACCCTGCAGTGGCAGCATCACGAAGTCTTCGCGGTAGTCGTCTACCACACTGCGCCACTGGGCGTACTCTGCGGGTGTGGCGTCTTCCGACAGATCGCCAACGACCAGCAGCAGATCAACATCCTGCTCACGGTAAAACTCCATCAGTGCGCGCATCTGCATGATCGAGGTGTTCTGGCCACCGCCCTGGGTGTCCGGGATCACCCCGATCTTCAGCGCCTGCACCTCGGGAGGTGTCGGCACCGGCTGGCTCGGGTTGTCGTCATTGCTGTCACTGCTGGAGGAGAGGCAGCCGGTCAGCAGACCGCCTGCGAGTAAGGCGAAAACACCTGTACGTATCGACATCATGCATCCTTTCAAGACACGGTTTTGGAGGAACCAAAACACTAGGTGCCGCGCATGAACCGCCCGAGACAGCGCGGTTTCATCGACATAACAGAATGTAACAAGACATTACGATCAGCGCGTACCGCACTCCGCGCCCAACTCGCAGCGCTCCCCCAGACCCTGGTCTTCCGGTTGCAGGGTGCTGTGGGTAATACCAAAGCGTTCGCGCAGCAGCTGCTGAATCTGCGGCAAAACGCGTGGCCATTGCGCCAGCGAATCGATGTCGACATGGGCCGCCAGTGCATGCTTGCTGGAGGACAGACTCCAGATATGCAGGTCGTGCACCGCCTGCACGCCGTCGATCTCGCCCAGCGCCCCGCGCACCTCGGCAGGCTCGATGCCCGGCGGCACGCCCTCCATCAACACTTGAGTAACGGCGCGCAGCAACCGCACGGCTGAGACCAGAATAAGCATGCACACCAGCAGCGACAGCAGCGGGTCCATGATCGACGGACCGCCCAGATAGATGATCAGGCCCGCCGCAATGGCGGCCACCGAGCCCAGCAAGTCGCCCATCACGTGCAGCAGCGCGCCGCGCACGTTCATGCTCTGCTCGCCGCGCATCAGCACCCAGGCCACGATGACATTGACCAGCAACCCCAGCCCGCCAACCAGCAGCACCGCCCCGCCATCCACCTCCGGCGTATTAAACAGCCGCTCCACCGCCTCCCAGGCAATAAAGGCGACCACTACGAACATAAAGATGACATTGAACAGCGCGCCCAGCACCTCGGCCCGTTGCAGACCAAAGGAGTGTTGCCTCGAGGCTGGCCTGCTGGCCAGCCAGGCAGCAAACGCCCCGACCGCCAGCGACAGCGAGTCCGTCAGCATGTGGCCAGCGTCGGACAGCAACGCCAGCGAGTTGGCCAGCAAACCAGCAACGACCTCAATCAGGGCAAAGGCACCGGTAAAGATCAGGGCAAACAGCAATACCTTGCCGCTGCCATGGCTGTGGCTGTGGCTGTGGCTGTGGCTGTGGCTGTGGCTGTGGTCATGGTGGCCGTGCTGGTGTGCAGACATGACAGGTGCTCCGCTGGCTCAATCGGGTCTGAATGTGGCTGGCCTGTGCCAGTAACCTCATTGAAAACCCTAAAGTGGCTACAGGGTCAAGCACCCGTGGCCGCTCAGCCGAACTGCGGATCAATCGTCAGCATCAAGCGCTTTTGCCCTGCCACCACCGCCGGGCTGCGGTGCACGATGCCGCGGTCTTCATTGCCAACCCAGCCGCTGCCTTTAAGGAAGCACTGATCAATTCCACATGCCCTCTGGCGTTCAGGCTGGGCTGCAATCAAGGCGTGGTTTCGAAGGCATGTCTAGACCTGTCGAGAAATCACAACGCAGAGTGCGGCCCAGCCTGAACGCCCCGCAGGGCAGGCGCTCAAGCATGCATCTGCTGCGTTGCGCTGCTTGCCAATAGAACCACTATTGGCTTCACATCGCGCCTTGCAGCTACACGCTTGAACACTCGCAGAGGGCGTGTGGAATTGATCAGTGCTTCCTTAAGCAGACACACATCACCCTCAGCCAGTTGCCGAATGGCGCTGGCGTCAAGCACGACCTCCGGCTTGCCCGGCTCGGGCTTGCCCAGGCCGGCTCGCTCCAGCGCCTGCTCGGGTAGCCACTCGCTGCCGGGGCCGCTATAGGTGGTCACCAGGCGCGCCGGCAGGTTGTCGCAATGAAAGCGCGGGCACATGGCGCCATCGAGCAGGCGCATGCGAATACCCACCGCCTCAACATCGAACAGGCAGGCCACCGCCTTAGCCAGCAGGCGCACATCGGCAATCAGCTCAGTTGCCTGCTGCGGCGCGGGCATACTGCGAATCAGGGCCTGCTCCAGCGTTGCGTCCGCCGGGCCACGCCAAGCCAGTTGCCAAGGCTGCGCGGCGCACTGGGCCGCGATGCTGGCCCGCATCGCCGAGTCCAGCTGACGCTGCATGATGGCAATGGTGATTGCCTCGTCGAACACCTCGGCCAGCACAGCGAGATCGAGGCCGCTTGCCCAATGCGCCACTGCATTCTGCTCCTGCGCAGTGAGTATCGGCATCACGCTCCCCATCAGATACCTCCCGCCCAGGCCACAGCATCGTGCGGATGCAGGCTTTCCATGTGGCACACCTGCGCCCTGGGGTCACGCCACTGTCCTTGTTGCAAAGCCGCCTGGATGCGCCGCGCGGCGTCTTCAACGAACATCAGGTTTTGCCCGTTAAGCTCGGCAAAGGCCTGCTCGTCGGCACGCTTGACGGCGGTCTGCAGGGGCGTGCCCAGTGCCGCCTCCACCTGATCGATCAGCGTCAGCAGCGGCAGCTCGGCGTCTGACGCATCCAGCGATACCGTCACCTGCGCTTCACTACGCTGGCTGTGTGGGGTGGCCAGCGAGGCGTGGCGCGCCAACCAGTCGCTGACCGCTGCGGGCGTTGGCGCCTCGCCATCGGCAAAGGCCTGGGCAAAGCCCTCCGCCACGCGCTGACGTGCCAGTGCAGCCGAGCACGGACACGTAGAGGCGTAGCCAATCTGTACCTGTATCTCCAGGCTGAACTGGCCTTGCTGCAGACTGGCATCAAGCTGCACGGGGTAGCGCTTCCAGCCGGCCAGATCTGGGCTAAGCAACGCCGGGCGCCGGCACAGCAAATCAAAGCGCAGCCCGATCCGCGCACTGGAGCTGCGGCAGTCTGCCTGGCTATCGACCATGTCCTGCAAGGCCGTGCGTATCCGCGCCGGGGTCAGTACCGCCGGCGGTGCCAGCCGCTCCAGCAGCCGGTACAGGCGCGACATGTGAATACCCTTGATGGCCGGGTCGGGCAGATCCACCTGCACGTCGGCGCGGGCATGCACCTGCACCTGATCCCGGGCCAGGCTCAGCGGCAGGTCGATGCCCTGCATACCCACCCACTGCAGCGCACCGGGGGTTGCGGCGGTGTCGGTCAGCGACACGTCCGGCAAGGTCAGGCTGCTCATTACTCCCAGCCCTCGAACGGATTCGGCCACGTCTCCCAAACGGCAGGGCCCTGCGCCATTTCCTCGTCGTTCAGCAGGCAGGCATCCAGCGCCGCGCACAGGGCGCTCTGGTCCATCTGCATGCCAATCAGCACCAGCTCCTGACGGGCATCGCCCACTTGCTCGTCCCATTTGCTGCGGATCAAGGCGACCGACTCAGGGTCATCCGGCCACTGCTCGGGTGCCACCGCAGCCCACCAGTAACCCGCCGGCCCGTGCCGTGCGACGGCTCCCGCCTGCGACCACTGCCCGGCCATGGCCGGCACGCAGGCCAGCCAGAAGAAACCCTTGGAGCGCACCACGCCCGGCCACTCACTGTTGACCAGAGTAAAAAAGCGCTGCGGGTGGAACGGGCGACGGGCACGGTAGACAAAACTGGAAATTCCGTACTCTTCGGTTTCCGGCGTGTGGCTGCCGCGCAGCTCCTGCAACCAGCCTGGCGCCTGGGAGGCAGCGCTAAAGTCGAACAACCCGGTATCGAGCACCCGATCCAGCGGCACCTGACCAAACTCGGCCATCTCGATGCGCGCGCGGGGGTTGAGGCTGGCCAGAATGGCGATCAAGCGGTCGCGCTCCTCCGCGCTGATCAGGTCGGTCTTGTTGACGACGATGACATCGCAGAACTCGACCTGCTCGATCAGCAGATCGACCACGTTGCGCTCGTCTTCTTCGCCCAGTGATTCGCCGCGTTCCTGCACGCTGTCCTGCGAGCTGTAATCACGCAGAAAGTTAAAGCCATCCACCACGGTGACCATGGTGTCGAGCTGGGCAACCTCGTTGAGGCTCTTGCCGTCTTCGGCCTCAAAGGTGAAGGTCTCGGCCACCGGCAGCGGCTCGGAGATACCGGTGGACTCGATCACCAGCTGATCAAAGCGCCCTTCGGCCGCCAGCCGGGAGACCTCTTCGAGCAGGTCTTCGCGCAGGGTGCAGCAGATGCAGCCATTGCTCATTTCCACCAGCTTTTCGTCGGTCCGTGACAGCTGGGCGGTGCCATCACGCACCAACGCTGCGTCAATGTTCACTTCGCTCATGTCATTGACGATAACCGCCAGACGACGGCCGTCGCGGTTGTTCAACAGGTGATTGAGCAGCGTGGTCTTGCCGGCACCAAGAAAGCCGGACAGCACAGTAACGGGGAGTTTGCGGGCTGCAGGTGCAGACCGGGCGAGATCATTCATCGGGTATTCCTCTGGACAGGCGTGAGCAGCCTCACCGCCGCACTCTGCTGGGCGTTTCGATTGAGACCACACAAAAATGTTACGTTATAACAATTATAGTGATCGAGCAATGTGGGCCGACACGCGGAACTGGCCAGGGGAGGAATAAAAGCACCTGCTAAAACGCAAACAGCCTCCATTGCGGAGGCTGTTTGAAGTCGAGTAACGCGCTGCGTTCAGGCGTTGCTGATATCGCTGGCGTCGTGCCGCTCGGCCACCTGCAGGGCCTCGTCGCCCCACACGCGGTTGACCCGGCGACCGCGCTGCACGGCTGGCCGCGCGGCGATCTCGGCGGCCCAGCGGCGCACGTGCTCGTACTCGTGCACCGAGAGGAATTCAGCCGCCTCGTACAGGCCACCTTCTACCAGCACGCCGTACCAGGGGTAGATGGCGATATCGGCGATGCTGTACTCGTCACCGGCCATGTAACGGTTGTCGGCCAGGTGGCGGTTGAGTACGTCCAGCTGACGCTTCACTTCCATGGCGAAGCGATTGATCGGGTACTCGAACTTTTCCGGGGCGTAGGCGTAGAAATGGCCAAAGCCACCGCCCAGATACGGCGCCGAGCCCATCTGCCAGAACAGCCAGTTCATCGCTTCGGTGCGCTTGCCGTGATCGGTCGGCAGCAGCGCGCCAAACTTCTCCGCCAGATACAGCAGGATCGAGCCAGACTCGAACACCCGCGTGGGCGGGTTGGTGCCGTGGTCCATCAGCGCCGGAATTTTGGAGTTGGGGTTAACCTCCACAAAGCCGCTGCTGAACTGGTCACCCTCGTTGATACGCACCAGCCAGGCGTCGTATTCGGCGCCGCTGTGGCCCAGCGCCAGCAGTTCTTCGAGCATGATGGTGGCCTTGACGCCGTTGGGCGTGGCCAGCGAATACAGCTGGAACGGGTGCTTGCCCACCGGCCGATCCTTGTCGTGGGTCGGCCCGGCAATCGGCCGGTTGATACTGGCAAACTTGCCGCCGCTTTCGCTATCCCAGGTCCAGACCTTGGGGGGTGTATAACTGCTGTCAGTCATGCGCTGTCTTCCTATGCTCTGAAATCAGACCCAAAGGGTAGACGACAAAGAATGTCGAGCCAGGTTCAGCAGGTCAATGCCGAATTCTCGCGCTCGCTGCACTAAAACACCAAGCGTGCGCCAAAGCCCACCAACAGCGCGCCAAAAGCCCAACGCTGCAGCTGCTGCAAGCGTGGGCGTTCGCGCAGCCAGCCGCCCATCAGCCTGCCGCTGGCGACGTAAACCAGGTCAAAGCACACACCGATCAGCAGCAAAATGATGCCCAGCAGGGTGAACTGCCACGCCACGCTGCCGCCATGCGGGTCTATGAACTGCGGTAGCAGCACCGAGCAGAACAGCAGCGCCTTGGGGTTGCTGATGTTGGTCAAAAGCCCGCGCCAGAATGCGGCCCACACGGTAGGCGAGCGACGCGCAGCGCCGACCACAGGCACCAGTGACGAAGCGCGCCAGATAGAGACGCCCAGCCAGATCAGATAGACCGCGCCGAACAGCCGCACCGCGTTGAAAGCCCAGGGTGCGGTCTGCAGCAGCGCCGCCAGCCCCAGCCCGGCCAGCGCCACGTGCGCCGCACGGGCCAGTGCCAGACCAGCGATGGTGCCAGCGCTCTGCCAGCTCGAATGGCTCGCAGCGGTCTGCAATAGCAACAGCATGTCCGGGCCCGGCACCAGATACGCCACCGCCAGGGCACCAACAAACATCCACAATTCGGTCATCTCAGACGCGCTCCGGCCGTGTCATCTCTCAGCAACTATCGTAGGGCCGAGTGGCGATACAGGTCATTGCGAGTTAGTGCGCCAACGTTTTATTTATTGGCATAAACTGCCAGTGAACATTCAAATAAATTGAGAATATGCCAATGCAATTGGATAACCTGGACAGACGCATCCTCGTCGCCCTGCAGCGCAATGCCAAACTGAGCAACGTGCAACTGGCCGAAGAAGTCGGCCTGTCACCCTCGCCGTGTTTGCGCCGGGTGCGCTTGCTGGAAGAGGCAGGCGTGATTCGCGGCTACCACGCGCAGCTGGATCGCAGCAAAGCGGGCCTTGGGCTGACGGTGTTTGTGGGAGTAAAGGTCGAGCGGCACCACGACGAGTCGGCCAACGCCTTTCGCGCCGCGGTGATTGATTTGCCGGAAGTGATTTCCTGCCACGTGGTGTCAGGCGAGTCGGACTTTCTGCTGCAGGTGGTGCTGCCAGATCTGGCCTCCTACGAGGACTTTCTGTTCAGCACCCTGCTCAAACTCCCTGCGGTCAGCGACATTCGCAGCAACTTTGCCATCTCGACCGTGAAGTCGCAGACCGCAGTACCGCTGGATCATCTACCGCAGGGCAGCCTGGGATAACTCAGGCGGCTTCTTCTGCTCCGGTCTCAGCGCGGCGGCCGTAACGCTCGGCCAACACCGCGCAGACCATCAGCTGAATCTGATGGAACAGCATCAGCGGCAGAATCAGCGTACCCAGCGCACCGCCGGCGAACAGTACCTGCGCCATCGGTACACCGGTCGCCAGACTCTTCTTGGAACCGGCAAAGATGATGGTGATGCGGTCTTCAACGTTAAAGCCCAGGCGGCGACCCAGCCAGGCGGTCAGCCCCAATACCAGCGCCAACAGCAGGCAGCAGGCGACCACCAGACCCAGCAGCTCGGTCAACGGCACGGTTTGCCAGATACCCTCGACTACCGCGTGGCTGAATGCGCCAAACACCACCAGCAGGATCGAGCCCTGATCCACACTCTTCAACCAGCTCTTGTTACGCGCGACCCAGTCACCGATCCAGCGACGGGCAATCTGGCCTGCAATAAAGGGCAACAGCAGCTGCACCACAATCTTGCCGATGGCGTCCAGCGTACTGGATTCCCCCGCCTGCGCGCCCATCAGCAGCAGTACAAGCAGCGGCGTGACAAAAATACCAACCAGGCTGGAGGTCGCTGCGCTGCAGACTGCGGCGGCGACGTTGCCGCGGGCAATCGAGGTAAAGGCAATGGCCGACTGCACGGTGGCTGGCAGCGCGCAAAGGAACAGAATGCCCAGATAGAGTTCATCCCCTACCAGCGGCACCAGCGCCGGCTTGAGCAGCACGCCCAGCAGCGGAAACATGATGAAGGTGCAGGCAAACACCAGCAGGTGCAGGCGCCAGTGGGTCATGCCGGCAATGATTGCCTCACGCGACAGCTTGGCGCCGTGCATGAAGAACAGCAGCGCAATGGCCGCGTTGGTCAGGCCATCAAAGGCGACAGCTGCCTGCCCGTGCACGGGAAACAGGCTGGCGGCAATAACGACAGCAATAAGGCAGAGGGTCATGTTGTCAGGTAAAAAGCGTGGTCGTGCCATGGCAATGTCTCGTTTTTCGTTATCAATGTTGCGACGTGCGGGGAGGGAGTTTACTGTCTTGGCCAACGACCGGCTAACGCGATTGGACAACACAATGTCGACAAACGGACAAAAGCGCCTGAATCACCGCGCCGTACCCGACCTGCCCGCCCTGCCCCGGCCGCTGTATGCCCGCAGCGAATCACTGCAGCGCGGCACCACCACGCTCTGGCACAGCCACCCCTGGGCGCAGCTGTCCTACGCCATCTCCGGGGTACTGGCGGTACATACCCACAGCGGCCGCTTTCTGGCGCCGCCGCAGCGAGCGATTCTGGTGCCACCCGACCTGCCGCACGCGGTCATCAGCTCGCCGGACACCGAAATGCGCAGCCTTTATATCGAGCGCGACGCCATGCCCTGGCGCGCCGACCAGTGCGCCGTTCTGGAAATCAACCCGCTGACCCGCGAGCTGATCAACCAGTTCGGGCAGATTCCCATCGAGTACGACGAAGGCGGTGCGGATGGCCGACTGGTTGCCGTGCTGCTGGACCAGCTGACCGCCGCCCGTGACACCGGCCTGTACCTGCCCTGGCCGGATGACTCACGCCTGCAGCAGGTGTGTCAGGCGCTGTTCGACAACCCCGAACTGGCGCTGACCTTGGGCGACTGGAGCGCACAGCTCGACTGCTCCGAGAAGACCCTCACCCGCCTGTTCCAGCGCGACACCGGCCTGAGCTTTCGCGCCTGGCGCCAGCGCCTGCGACTGCTCAGCGCCCTGCCCATGCTGGAGCGCGGAGAGCGAGTGACAGACATCGCGCTGGCCTGCGGCTACGACTCCACCTCAGCGTTTATCGCGGCTTTTCGCAAACACATTGGCGTCACCCCAAGCCAGTTCGCCGGCGGTGGCCACGCCTCCTCTCTCAGGGCTGCGCAATCTCCGGGCTGAGAATCCACTCGGCGCTATCATTCCAGACGTCCATGCGCGTGATCTTGCCGTCACGCACCTCAAAGCGGTCAAGATAACGGTTACCGCTGAAGGTACGCCCGTCCGGCCATTCGCCGTACAGGGTACCGTTGGAATAGACCACGGTGTGATCGGCATGCTCGGTCCAGTCAAACTGCCCCAGCTGCTTCTTGACCCAGTTATAACGGCCTGCATTGAAGGCGGTAATCTCGTGGGCGCTGGGCATCGCCCGGCCACCGGTAAAGGTGATGCGCACGTCGTCGGCCATAAAGGTCGCCGCTAGCACCGGATCGGGCGCCATGGACGCCGCCAGAAAATCGCTAACAATCTGAACCGCCTTATTCTCAAAACCCATCTATCTATCTCCACAAGAACGTATGCAGCAGCCGGTAAGCGCCTGCTATCGGTGCAGGGCGCACTCATAAAGTGCAATACTGATGAGCGCCACCTGCGTAACCCCGCTATTTCAGCGGCTTAAAAACATGGTCTCCATTTTGCTAGCAAATATCATGCGAATGCTAGCCATCTTAGGAGAAGACCATGTTCAAGGCACTGAAACCCTTCCGACGACTCTGGCCTCAGGCCGTTGCCGCCACCACCCTCGGCCTGTTGATGAGCACCCCGGCACTGGCGGTCGAGCCAATCAAGATCGGTCTGGTCGCGGCACTGTCCGGCCAGTCGGCCAAATCCGGTGAGGCGCTGACCCGCGGCCTGACCATTGCGATCGAAGAAATCAACGCCGACGGCGGCATCCTGGGCCGCCCGGTCGAACTGATTCGCCGCGACGATGAAAGCAACCCGGCCAAGGGCATGCTGGCCGCCCGCGAGCTGGTCCAGCGCGAAAAAGTCACCGTGCTGTTCGGCGGTCTGGACACCCCGGTATCACTGGCTATCGTGCCGCTGGCCAACCAGATGAAAGTGCCCTTTATGGGCGCCTGGGCCGCAGGCACCGCCATCACCCAGAACGGCGCCAGCGACAACTACGTGTTCCGCGTCTCGGCCATGGACGAAATCGTCGACGAAGCCCTGGTGCAGTACGGCATCGACGAGTACGGCATGCAGAAGCCGGGCATGCTGCTGATCAACAACCCCTGGGGCGAGTCCAACGAGAAGGGCTTCCGCCACGCACTGGAACAGCGTGACATGGAATGGGCTGGCATCGAGCGCATCGAAGGCAGCGATCTGGACGTGATCCCGCAACTGACCCGCCTGAAGAATGCTGGTGCCGATACCCTGCTGATGGTCGGCAACGTTGGCCCCTCTGCGCAGGTAGTCAAATCCCTCGACCGCATGGGCTGGGACGTGCCGGTAGTGTCCCACTGGGGCCCGGCGGGCGGTCGCTTCAGCGAACTGGCAGGCCCCAACGCTGACCGCGTGCACTTCATCCAGACCTACGTATTCACCGAGAACAACAGCGCCAAGGGCGATGAGGTCCTGAGCGCCCTGAAAGCCCGCTACCCAGAAATCCAGAGCCTGGCCGACATCACCCCGGCAGTGGGGATCGCCAACGCCTATGACGCCATGCACCTCAGCGCCCTGGCGATTGAAAAGGCAGGCAGCACTGACGGCACCGCGGTGCGCGACGGCTTCTACGCCATCGACAGTTACGCCGGCCTGATCAAGGACTACAGCACGCCCTTCACCCCCGAGCAGCACGACGCACTGGGCCCACAGGACTACGTGTTCACCCACTTTGTGGACGGCAGCATCGTTCCGGTCAAACCCTGATCTGGCAGTAAGGCGACCTGCATTTGCGGGTCGCCGCGAAGGAGTAGAACAATGATTACCGCCGCCCTTCTGACCGGCATCGGTCTCGGCAGCATGTACGCCCTGCTGGCGCTCGGCTTCCACATTACCTACGTGGTGTCGCGCACCGTCAACTTTGCCCAGGGCAGCGCCATGATGCTGGGCGCTGTATTGGGTTACAGCTTCTGCATCACCTGGGGCTGGCCGATCTGGCTGGCGATCCCGGCCACGCTGACGCTGTCTGCCATCTACGGGCTGGCGGTAGAACGTTTTCTGGTACGGCCCTTCAGCTCGCGCGGCTCCGACGCCTGGCTGATGGCCACCGTCGCTGCCGGCATACTGGTCGACAACCTGGCGATGTTTACCTTCGGCAAGGAGCCGCGCCAGTTCACCAGTTCGCTGACCGAGAGCGCCTTCAGCCTGCTCGGCACGCAAGTTTCACCACTGCAGTTGATGATTCCGCTGATCGGCGCTGCCATCGCACTGGCGCTGATGCTGGTGCGCCGCTACACCCGCCTCGGCAAGGTGCTTGAGGCCTGCGTGCAGAATCCACGCGCAGCCATGCTGATGGGCATTCGCGTCAACTGGGTGGTCGCTATCGCCTTTGCCGTCTCGGCTGTGTTTGCCGCCATTGCCGGCATGCTGATCGCCCCGCTGTTCAACGTCAGCGCCGAAATGGGCACGCTATTCGGCCTCAAGGCCTTCGCGGTCGCCATCCTCGGTGGCATCACCAGCGCTGGCGGCGTATTCGCCGCCGGGCTGCTGTTCGGTCTGGTCGAAGCCGTGGTCACCATCTACTTCGGCTCGGCGTTCACCCAGATATTTACCTTCGCGCTGGTGATTCTGGCGCTGGCACTTCGCCCGGACGGCCTGTTCGGCAGCAAGACACTGGTGAAAGTATGATCAACAAGATGTCGCTGGCGAATCTGCTGGCTACCGCCGCCCTGACCCTGGGCGGCGTGGTGCTGTCCTTCACGCTGGACAGCTATTCCCTGCTGGTCTTCAGCTTCTTCGCCCTGACCGTGGTGGTTGGCGCCGGGCTGAATATCCTGATCGGTCTGAGCGGCCAAATCTCCTTCGGTCACATCGCCTTCTACGCGATCGGCGCCTACGTATGCGCCCTGCTGACCATGGCTGGCTGCCCGCTGGGCCTGGCACTGATCGCCGCCGCGCTGGTCAGCGGTGCGCTGGGCGCGCTGCTGGCGATCCCGGCGCTGCGGGTCGAAGGCCCGTATCTGGCGATGATCACCATCGCCTTTGCGCTGGTGGTGCATCATGGACTGGTGGAGTGGCGCGGACTGACCGGCGGCGCCAACGGCCTGATGGGCATTCCCATGCCACAGCTCGGTGGCATGGACCCGGCGGTGCTGATGGCGCTGCTGGCCAGCCTGCTGATGGGCGCGTCGCTGCTGTTCTATCAGCGCCTGCGCAGCAGCGGCTGGGGCACCGCCATGCGCGCAGTCAAAGACTCAGAAATCGCCGCCCGCTCGCTGGGCTTTAACCCGGTGCAGACCAAGACCCTGGCCTTCGGCCTGTCGGCGCTGCTGACCGGGCTGGCCGGTTCACTGGTCGCGCCGCTGATGATGTTCATCAACCCGGCGTCATTCCCGTTCTCTCAGTCGACTCTGTTTGTGCTGGCGGTGATCGTCGGCGGCGCTGGCTCGATCCTCGGCCCGGTGCTCGGCGCCCTGCTGATCGTGCTGCTGCCGGAGATGCTGTCTGACATGGCCGAGTACCGCCTGCTGATATTCTCCGGCCTGCTGCTTGGCGTGCTGTGGATTGCACCGCGCGGTCTGCTCGGTACCGCCGCCCGCTTGTGGGTGCGCCCGCAAAACCTGCAGGCGCCAGCAACACCGGATATGGAACGCATCCGCGAGTTCATCGCCCGCCCGGCCAACAGCCCCGCGCTGGAGGTCAACGGCATCGGCATCAACTTCGGTGGCGTGCAGGCCGCAGCCAACGTCAGCCTGACCGCCCGCCCCGGCAGCATCACCAGCATCATCGGCCCCAACGGAGCAGGCAAGACCACCGCGCTGAACATGATCAGCGGTTTCTACGCGCCGGACAGCGGCACTATTACGCTGGAGCAGGAACTGGCCGGTCTGCCCGCCTGGAAAGTCGCGCGCGCCGGTATCGCCCGCACCTACCAGACCACCCAGCTGTTCGGTGAGCTGTCGGTACTCGATAACGTACTCGCCGGCATGCAGCGTGGCCGCCTTGGCCGCATTCTGTCGGCCGCCAGCAGCGCAGAACGCGACATCGCCATGCAGCTGCTCGCACTGGTCGGCTATCAGGGCTCGGTGAATACCGCCGCCGATGAACTGCCCCATGTCGACCGCCGTCTGGTCGAGATTGCCCGCGCACTGGCCTCTCGCCCGGCAGTACTGCTGCTCGACGAACCTGCAGCGGGCCTCAGCCGAAGCGACACCGATCAGCTCGCCGCACTGTTCCGCCAATTGGCCGGATTCAACATCGCTGTGATGCTGGTGGAACACGACATGACGCTGGTCATGGGCGTCTCCGATCAGCTGCTGGTGCTGGACGCCGGCAAACCGATTGCCTGGGGCGAGCCAGACGAAGTACGTCAGTTGCCGCATGTGATCGCGGCCTATCTTGGCGGCACCGAGTATCAAGCGCCGCCACGGGCCGAGCCGTGGGACGGCTCACGCGACGCGCGCCTGTTCATCAAGGATCTGGTGCTTGATTACGGCGCCGCGCCGGTGGTCGACCGGGTCAATCTGGTGGTCAACCCCGGTGAGCTGATTGCCATTCTTGGCGCCAACGGCGCGGGCAAGTCGAGCATTCTGCAGTGTCTGGCCGGCCTGCACCCGGCGACCTCCGGCAGCGTTCTGCTGGACAACGAAAGCATTCATCACAGCGACGCGGCCAGCATCGCCGCCCGCGGCCTGGCACTGGTGCCGGAAGGGCGGCAGATGTTCCCGCAGCTGACGGTACGCGACAACCTGATGCTGGGCGCCTACGCCCGCACCGACAAGGTGGATGTCGACGCCGAAATCGAAGCCATCCTGCAGCGCTTCCCGCGCCTGCGCGACCGCATCGACAGCCCGACCGGCCTGCTTTCCGGCGGCGAGCAGCAGATGGTCGCCGTGGGCCGCGGGCTGATGGCCAAGCCGCGTATCCTGCTGCTCGACGAGCCGTCGCTGGGCCTGTCTCCGGCGATGATCGGCGAGCTTTACGACGCCCTCGCAGCATTGCGCGATGAAGGCGTGACTCTGCTATTGGTCGACCAGATGGCCAACCTGGCGCTGCAGGTAGCCGACCGCGCCTACGTGCTGGAGACCGGCCGCATCGTCAAATCCGGCAGTGCCGAGGCGCTGCGTGGTGACCGCGAACTGGAAGCCGCCTACCTCGGCGAAGGAGCGGTCGCATGAGCTGTCTGCACCTGCGCAACCTGCGCCTGCCGGGTCAGCACGGCCTGCACGAACTGCTGATTGAAGACGGTTATTTTGTAAGCCAGTTCAGCGGCCGCCAGCCGATCAGCCAGCGCGATCTGGCCGGACAGCTGGTGTTGCCAGGGCTGATCGAAACCCACATCCATCTCGACAAGGCCTGCATCATGAGCCGCTGCTGCCTGCAGCACGGCACCCTGGCCGAAGCCGTGGAGCAAACCCGGCAGGCCAAGGCCGGTTTCAGTGAAGACGACGTTTACCAGCGGGGTGCCAAGGTGCTGGAACAGGCCGTCGTGCAAGGCACCACGCACATGCGCACGCACGTCGAGATTGACCCGCAGATCGGCCTGACCGGGCTGCGCGCGGTACAGCGCCTGCGAGCGGACTACGCCTGGGCGATCAGTCTGGAAATCTGCGTATTCCCGCAGGAAGGCATGCTGAACAATCCGGGCACCGAGGCACTGCTGTGTCAGGCGCTGGAGTCCGGCGCCGACCTGCTGGGCGGCTGCCCCTACACCGACAGCGACCCGCAAGGGCAGATTCGTCGGCTGTTTGAGTTGGCCGTGCACTACGACTGCGACCTGGATTTTCATCTGGACTTCGACCTCAACCCCGAGGGCATGACTCTCGGCAGTGTGATCGAACAAACGCGCCTGCACGGCTGGCAAGGTCGCGTTGCCGTTGGCCACGCGACCAAGCTGTCAGCGCTGCCGCGCACGGCGCTGGACGCGATGGCACATGAGCTTGCCGAGGCCGGGGTGGCGGTGACCTGCCTGCCGTCGACCGACCTGTTTCTGACCGGGCGCGAGCACTTTCACAACAAGCCGCGCGGGCTGGCACCGTTGGCGGCGCTGCACGCGCTCGGCGTGACCTGTTCGCTGTCGACCAACAACATCGACAACCCCTTCACGCCCTACGGTGACGCGTCGCTGATTCGGCAGGCGAACCTGTTCGCCAACGTCAGTCAGCTGGCGACCGAACAGGAGTTGCTGGATTGTCTGGGTTGGGTATCGACTACCTCAGCGCACCTGTTGAGGCTGCCTGAGTACGGTCTGCAGCCTGGCTGCCGGGCGGACTTTGTGGTGTTCGATGCGCCGTCAGCTGCGGCGGTGGTGGCGCAATTGAGTGCCCCGCGAATGGGCTTCAAGGCTGGCCGCCAGACCTTTGAGCGTGGCGCGGCGCAGCTGCTGCGAGCGGAGCTGTCAGAGCCCGCTCAGCGCCTCGCGTAGGTCAATCTCCGGCGCGCTTTCATCCTCCAGATCGAGCTGGCTTTCCAGTTCGTCGAGGTGTTCGATCATCACGCGAACGGCGCGCTCACGATCACCCTCGCTGAGCGCGTCGAGGATTTCTTCGTGCTCATCAGAGGCACAAGACGGCACATCGTTGCGCTGATACAAGGCGACGATCAGTGAACTGCGCACCATCAGGTTGGCAAGAATCTCGCTCAGCACCCGGTTGCCACAAATCTCCCCCAACATCAGGTGAAATTCACTCAGCTCGCGGACAATCTCACGGCGGTCGGTGGCGTTGGTGGCCTTGCGCTCGTTCTGCACATGGGTGGTCACGCGTTGGCGGTAGCGCCGCATAATCTGCGGACTGATGCTCTCGACGATGCCGCGCTCAATCGCCCGACGGGCAGCGAACACATCACGCGCCTCAGCCGCACTGGGCTGAGCGACCAGCGCGCCGCGATTGGGCTCGATGGTGACGATGCGCTGCAAGGCAAGGCGCTGCAGCGCAGACTGCACGTGATTACGGTTGGCCTTGAGGGCGTCGACGATCTGGGCTTCAACAAGGCGGGTACCGGGGCGCAGGCGATGCTGGGCGATAGCCTTCGACAGCGCATCGATGATGCGTTGCACTTCTGCCTGCTTGCTGGTTTGCGATTTACCGACCAAGGTGCCCTCTACTTCGCCGTCTGGATTGCGCGCTCCGCCACACTGCGCGGAGCAGACGCATTATCGCTCTGCCCGCTGGGCATATACAACCGAAGCGCCTAATCCAGCTGCCCCAACGCCACGCCCTGCCCGCGCGGATCGTGCATGGCCTGTCGTCGCCCGTCCGGATACAGCGCAATCGCACCCGCCTGACCGGTGAAGGGGCTTGCCGCCGGAATCATCTCGACCTCGTGCCCCATTGCGGCCAGTTTCTGTGCCACCCGCGGGTCGATATCGGACTCCAGCTTGAGATTGTCGGTACTGTCGAAAAAGCTGCGGCCCAGCAAAAAGCGCGGCGTGCGCAACGCCTCATCGATGGGCTTGGCAAAGTCGATCAGTTGGCTCGCCAACACCATCTGCGTCTGCGGCTGGCCATCGCCGCCCTGGGTGCCAAAGAACAGCTGCCGACCATCATCGGCCAGATAGCAGGACGGGTTAAGCGTGTGCGCGGGGCGTTTGCCCGGCGCCCAACCGTTGGGGTGCGCCGGGTCAGCATTGAATCCAGCGGCGCGGTTCTGCCAGAGCACCCCGGTGTCGCCCATGACACAGCCGGAGCCGAAGTCATGGAACAAGCTCTGAATCAGACACGCGGTGCGGCCTTCGGCGTCGGTTGCCGCCATCCAGACGGTGTCGGCCGGGCGACCCGGCTCGTTCCAGGGCGCGGCCTTGTGGTCGTCGATGATCGCGGCGTAGTCACGCCCACAGCCTTCCGACAGGCTGGCGCGGAAATCCCAGTCGGCAAAGGCCGGATCACACAGCTCGGCGTTACGACGCAGCAACCCCTGTTTAATCGCCTCGACCAGATAGTGGTAGTAGCGCGCGCTGCCGTTGCCACAGGCGCGCAGGGCCTTGTGCTGCAACGCCGCCATCGCCTGCAGGGTATAGAGCCCCTGACAGGGCGGCGCGACGTTGAACAACCTGCCGTCCCGATAACGGATAGAGATCGGCTCGACCAGCTCAGCGCGCGTTGCCAGCAGGTCGTCACGCGTCAGACCGCAGCCCAACCGAGTAAAGGACTCGGCAAAGGCCGCGCCCAATTCACCTTGATAGAAATCCTGCACGCCATGACGCGCCAGCTGCGCCAGTGTGTCAGCCAACGCAGGCTGACGCAGCCGGTCTCCGGCCTGCAACCAGCGCCCCTGCTGCTGGCACAACGCTTTGAGATCCGGCAGCGACTCGATCATGTCATGGCGCTGCTGCTGCCAGAACAGCTGCGAGGCCGACACCTCAACCCCGTCACGCGCCAGCACCGCCGCGTCTTCCAGCAAATCCCGCCAGCCGAGGCGCGAGCCCCATTGTTCGCGGCTGATCTTGCCGGCCAGCTCCCAGCTCGCCATGGCACCGGCGGTGGTTGCCACCGCGGCCGGGCCGCGCAGGGTAATCCGCCCGCCCTCCGGCAACCGCTGCCCGGCCTGCCCGATCCCCACAATGGTGCGCACCTGCCCATCGTGCAGCATCCAGAGTGCATCACCGCCCAGCCCAGTCATGTGCGGATACACCGCCGCCAGCGCCGCACTCGCCGCAAGCATCGCGTCGATGGCACTGCCACCGGCATCCAGCATGCGCATGCCTGCGGCACTGGCGTCATGGTGGGGAGTACAGATCACGCCGCGGCGGGATTCAGCCAACATTCAGAACACTCCTATTAACTAGCGATCGACAAATATATTGCTAGCAATTTAAGCAAGAAGTGTTCCGTTGTGCCTGACAACCGGGCGCTCCATTGACCTTAGACAACATCTGTCCCCTAGACAGCCCTCAGTATCCTCCTAAGCTGATAGGGCAAGACCTACAACAACATCCCGCAGAGGAATGCTTATGAACTTCAATAAACCGGTCATGATTGCTGCTCTGACCATGGCAGCGCTGTTCACGACCGCCGCACACGCAACATCACCCACGCCACCGCAACCCACCGCCGAACCCGGCTATGAGCAGCAGGCCGCCAGCGCCGCCCAGTTGCTGCACAAGGCCGTTGCCGCCTACCGCGAAGAAGGCAGTGCCGCGTTTGCGCGCTTCAGCCGTCAGGGGGAATTTGTCGATGGCGATCAGTACGTTTATGTCGTCGATGAAAACGGCTACATGCTTGCCAGCGGTGGGCCGTCTGCCGCATTGATTGGTCGAGATATAACCCCACTGCTGGACCCGGAGCTGCAGGAGGCATTCAACTCCGCGTTGCAAGCGCCGGAGTCGAATGCTGTCTCCAGCGCGGAGTATCGCTGGATGAACTGGAGCGACGGTAAGGTCGAACGCAAACACGTGTTCTATCAGAAGGTCGACGGCAAGACCTTTGCCGTGGGCTACTACCTGCCCCGTTCAAGTGAAGCCGCTGCCACTGCCCTGCTGAACGATGCTGCGGCGGCGATTGAAGCAGACCCGGACGCGACCATTTCCCGCATCAACCGTCTGGATCCCGAGTTCAACCGCGATGACCTGTATGTCTTTGTCGTGGATATGACCAGCATGAGCATGGTCGCGCATGGCTACAGCCGTCGCCTGCTCAACATCCACTTCCCGGAGCTGAAGAACCGGGATGGTCTGCGTGTCGGACAGAAAATTCTGGATGCCGTGGAAGCAGGTGAACAGAGCGTTACCTACACCTGGCCCAACCCGGTGACCGAGCGGCCTGAAGAGAAGAAGACCCTGATCCGCAAGGTCGGCAACTACCTGGTTGCGGTGGGTTACTACCAGGAAAGCGAAACCGAGTAAGCGATTCAGGCTGGTGGCGCCCGCTGCCAGCCCGCGTTCGGCTAACGCAGCTGGCTATCCTTGCTGGCGCTGCGGTTATAACCGGAGTCAAAGCGGGCGTCTTTCTCCTGCTCGGCCTGACAGGCCAAACACAGGCGCACGCCGGGCAGCGCCAGCCGACGACGTTCGGCAATCGGCTCGCCACAGGCTTCACAGTGACTCAGACTTTCACCCTTGGGCAGATCCTGTCGGGCCCGCTCCACAGCGGAGTCCAGCGTCGCATCGATCTGCTCCTGTACCGCACCGTCCTGCGCCCAACCACTGGCCATGCTGCCTCCCGCTTCACTCGTCGAAAGCTGCCTGCAACAACGATGGCAGCACTTCGCCTGCCGCGCCAGCCAGCAACCATTCGTGCTGACCACCGAGCCCCTGCGGCTCCGGGTTAACGTGGACAACCGTCGCCCCTGAGTGCAGCGCGATTTCGGGTACCTGCGCCGCCGGGTACACCACACCGGAGGTGCCCACCGACAGCAGCACATCGCAGTCGGCGGCAGCGGCAAAGGCGGCCTCAAGCGCCTCGACCGGCAAACTCTCACCGAACCAGACCACCCCCGGCCGCACCTGACCGCCGCAGTGCTCACAGCGCGGCGGCGCAAGCCTGCGCCCTTCTGCAGGTTCCACCGGCGGTGCCGGCGGCATCTGGAACGGCTGAGCGCAGCGACTGCAACGCGGCTGATGCAAACTGCCGTGCAGATGCAGCACATTGGCACTGCCGGCGCGCTCATGCAGGTCGTCGACGTTTTGGGTAACCACCGTGAGCTGTGGGACCCGTTTAGCCAGTTCGGCAATGGCGAGGTGGCCGAGGTTGGGTGAGCTGCCAAGCACCTGCATGCGTCGCGACTCATACCACCCCCAGACCAACTCGGGGTCATCCTCGAACGCCTCCGGGGTTGCCAGCTGCATGGGATCAAAGCGAGACCAGAGCCCGCTGAGGGCATCACGGAAAGTGGCGATACCACTCTCCGCCGACACCCCGGCACCGGTGAACACCACCACATGCCGCGCCTCACGCAACTGCGCCAGCAAACCCTGATCAAACACCATATTCACCACCTCCATTGCCTATTACCAACATCGAGCAGCATTACGGCAAAGCAGGCTAGCAGATGGTATCGCGTCACCTAGCTCGCTGTGGCGCTCTCGGGTGGCAGAAAGGGTAATTTGCCACACTCAGGGAGGGAGTGCGCACCGTCGCTCGTCCCGTTTACGCGGGCGAGTAGCGCAGGGCTGACGGGATAAAGAGTCATAGGATGTCTGAGGCTCGAAGAGCCGAGTTTTATGACTACCTCGCCGGCCACCCCCGTCCAACCGAGCAACGCAGCGAACCCGAAGGGCTGCGTAGTCGGGTGCCCAGGGGATTGCTAAGGGGGCAGGGCAAGCTGCCCCCTTAGCTCGCCGTAAAAGGCGAAACGCGGACTCAGGAACAACGCTGTGCCGGCTGAGAATCATCTCTTTCGTTCAAACAGCTGTCGGAGCCCCTTTGCAGCTAGTCAGCAAACACAAACCCGGCCAAAGGCACACCCATCGCCACCTGACGGAAGGTGCAAGCCCCTCTGCTCGCGCCAGCAGCACCCGCCACCACATGCAGCGGCAACAGGTGCTCTGCGTCAGGGTGCGCCAGACCGGCACCCGGTGCCTGCTGCCAATCGGCCAACGCGGCGTCGCGCTCTGCTTGCGGCAGCACGATGGCAGACTGCAGCCACTCGTCAAAGGCCAGCACGGCCGGTGCCGGCGTGGGCAAGCTGGCGCGCATCAGCGGGATGTTGTGAAAGCTCATGCCACTGCCGATGATCAGCACGCCCTGCTCACGCAGCGGTGCCAGCGCACGACCCAGCTCAAGGTGCGCCTGCGGGTCCATGTCAGCGCGCAGCGACAGCTGCAACACCGGAATGTCCGCCTCAGGGCGCACCAGCTTGAGCGGAATAAAAACACCGTGATCAAGCCCGCGCTGATTATCACGCGCGGTGGTGAACCCGGCACCTTCAAGCAGCTCGGCCACCTCGCCAGCCAACTCCGGCGCCCCCGGCGCCGGCCAGGTCAGCTGGTAGGTGTGCGCCGGAAAGCCGTAGTAGTCATACAGCAGGCCGGGCGCAGCCTGGGTGTTCAGGGTAAAGACCGGCTCCTCCCAGTGGGCGGAGATGACCAGCAGGGCACGCGGAGCCACGTTCAAGGCCGGCAACAGATTGCGCAGCCAGTCAGCCATGTCGCTCCAGGTATCAGCCGGCTGCCAGTCCATGAAAAAGCAGGGGCCGGCGCCATGGGGCAAAAATACGGTCGGTAGGCGAGTTGCAGACATCACTCAGTCCTCCTTACAGGCGTGATCAGAACGGCAGGCCGAAACGACGGTCCAGCGAGAAACGGTCACCGCCGCGCAGGAAAATACCAAAGGCAGTCAGGGCCCACAGCAGCGGGTATTCGACACCGCCGTCAGTCCAGAAGAAGCCGTTGGCCGTGTGTACGGTCAGCGCCACACCCAGCATAAAGGTCACCGCCAGCGCCGCGGGGCGGGTCAGCAGCCCCAGCACCAGCGCCAGGCCACCAAAGAATTCGACCAGACCAGCCAGCAGGGCAAACAGGATACCGGGGGACATGCCCAGCGAACCTTCGAAGAACTGGCCGGTGGCCTCCAGACCGTAGCCGCCAAACCAGCCAAACAGTTTTTGTGCGCCATGCGGCATCAACATCAGGCCGGCGGTGATACGGATCAGCGGATAGCCCAGCGGAGCCAGACGCTCGAAGATGGCCAGACCGGGGGTTACAGTGTTTTGGTTGCTCATGATGTGTCTCCAGACGTTGCGTTGAGTTGATGGAGAAGAGAATATGATGGTTTCCAAATCCACATAAGACAGCAAAACAGAAACCCATGGTTAACGAAACGGAAACCTTAGGCGGATCACTGGAAGACCTGCACGCCTTCTGCGCCGTGATTGAGTTTGGCACCCTGTCCGCCGCCGCGCGCGAACGTGGCGAAACCAAGGGCAGCATCAGCCGCCGCCTGTCGCGTCTGGAGCAGCGTCTGGGCGTGGCCTTGCTGGCCCGTACTCCCCGCTCGGTCAGCGCGACGGAAGAAGGCACGGCCTTCTATCTCAAGACCCGCGACGCCCTGGCGCTGCTGGCCGATGCCAGTGCCAGCGCCCGCGCCGCGCAGGACGTACCAGCCGGCCATCTGCGTTTGACGACGCCGGTGGATCTGGGCGTCGGTGTCATGCCGCCACTGCTGACCGCGTTTCACGCCCTGTATCCGCAGATCACCATCGAGCTACTGGCAACCGATGCCCCGCTGGACCTCAGCGCGCACCGCATCGACCTGGCTCTGCGCGCCACCCCCGGCAACCTGCCGGATATGAATTACCGCGCCTCGGCGCTGGCGCACTTTCGCATCCAGCTGTACGCCGCACCTGATCAACCACTGCCGGAGCATCCGAGCGAGCTGGGCGACTACCCGCTGCTGGCCAGTCGCGAGCTGAGCGGCGCCACCACCCTGGAGCTGGAAGACGAGCGCGGCCGCCGCAGTGCGCTGACCGTTCGCCCGGTAATGCGCACCAACGACTTTGCCAGCGCCCTGCAGCTGCTGCGCCACGGTGTTGGTATTGGCCCACTCCCGGACCTGATCGCCCGCGAATCGGTAGCACGCGGGGAACTGGTACAGGTGTTGCCGCACTGGCACCTGTCGCGCGGCACGCTGTTTGCCATCAGCCTGGGCGGCGCTCAGGCACCGGCGCGCGTGCGGGTGTTTCGCGAATTTCTGCGTCAGCAGTTGGGCCCGGATTCCCACACTGGTTAAACTGACGGATACCAACGCCGCACCGGAGTCACTATGCAGATCGAGCTGATCGAGATTCGCGACCACCTCAGCCGCTTCCCGCCGTTCGACGAGTTGCCCGAAGAGGTACTCGATGATGTCGCCCGCCAGGTAGAAATCGGCTACTGCAAGGCCGGCACCCAGATCCTGACCTTCAACCAGGAAATCCACGAACTGCACTACGTGCGCAGCGGCGCGGTGGAGATATTCCGGCGCAATGGCGACCTCTATAACCGCCTGACCGAGGGCGATGTCTTTGGTCATTTCGGCCTGCTGCGACGCAACCGCGTGCGCTTCCCCGCCAAGGCCATCGAAGATACCCTGCTGTATTACATACCCGGCACCCTGTTCGATCAGCTGTGCGAGCAACACGAGCACTTTGCCGACTTTGTCGAAGCCGAGGGGCAGTCGCGCCTGAAGGCTGCGGTGGAAAACGGCCGTGCCAGCGAGCTGATGAAGATCAAGGTACGCAAGCTGATTTCCCGCCTGCCGGTGACCGTGCCGCTGACCACCAGCGTGCAGGAGGCGGCGCAGGTAATGACCAGCCAGAGCGTTTCATCGCTGGTTGTGGTCGACCCGCACAGCCAGTGGCCCAACCCTGACCGCGTGCCGGTTGCCGAGCCGCACCACGGTGTCATGGTCGGCATCATTACCGACCGCGACTTCCGCACCCGCGTGCTGGCTGAAGGCTTGCCGCTGGAGACCCCGGTCAGCGAGGTGATGTCGCCCAACCCGATCACCGTGCAAGGCGACGACACCGTGTTCGAAGCCATGCTCAGCATGCTGCGCAACAACATTCACCACCTGCCGGTGGTCACCCGCCGCCGCCCAATCGGCCTGATCAACCTCAGCGACATCATCAAGTACGAGTCCCAGAGCAGCCTGTATCTGGTCAGCGCCATCTACAACAAGCAGTCTGCGCAAGAGCTGAAAAGCCTGCTGCCGGACGTACGCGCCACCTTTGTGCGCATGGCCCGCGACGAAGCCAGCGCGCACATGATCGGCAGCGCCATGTCCGGTATCGGCCGCAGCTTCACCCAGCGCCTGCTGGAGCTGGCCGAAGACCAATTGGGCCCGCCACCGGTGCCCTACGCCTTCATGGCGCTCGGCTCCATGGCCCGCGATGAACAACTGGTGGTTACCGACCAGGACAACGCACTGGTACTCGACGACCGCTTTGACCCGGCGCAGCACGACGACTACTTCTTCCAGTTGGCGACCATCGTCAGCGACGGCCTCGCCGCCTGCGGCTACAGCTACTGCAAGGGCGGCATCATGGCGACCAACCCCAAGTGGCGGCAGCCGCTGTCGGTCTGGCGTGGTTATTTCAACGACTGGATCGACCGGCCCAAACCCGAGGCGCTGCTCAACAGCTGCATCTTCTTTGATCTGGATGCCGTATACGGTGAAAGCGCGCTGGTCGAGGAGTTGCAGGAGCTGCTGGCCGAGCGCGCCAGCAGCAACGAGCCCTTCCTTGCAGCGCTGGCGCGCAACGCTCTGAACCGCACACCACCGCTGGGCTTTTTCCGCACCTTTGTGATGGAAAAGGACGGTCGCCACAAGAACGTGATCAACCTCAAGCGCCGTGGCACCGCGCCGCTCACCGACCTGATCCGCGTGCATGCGCTGGCCTGCGGCTCGCGCGCGCAAAACTCCTTCGACCGTCTGGACGCCATCGCGGCGACCAAGCTGATGCCCCCCGAAGCGCTGGAACGCCTGCGCTACGCCCTGGAATTCCTGTCATTGGTACGCATCCGCCATCAGGCCGTAGACCTGGAAGACGGCATGGACCCGGACAACGATGTGGAGCCGGAAAACATCCCCGCCGCCGAGCGGCACAACCTGAAGGAAGCGTTTCAGGTGCTCAGCAACGCCCAGAAGTTTCTGCGCTTTCGCTACCCGCACCTGCCCGTTACCCGTACGTTATGATTCGTTTTACCCCGGCCGCCCCGGGCGGCCCCGCCATCGACTGGACCAGCGAACTGGCGCGCCGCGCCGAGCGCAGCCGTCACCCGGCACTGCAGACCTTCTATCAGGCAGGCTGCGTCAGCGGTGATACACCGCTGCAAGACGCTCCGCTGATGGCCCTGGACATCGAAACGACCGGGCTGGATGCCCGCCGCGACGCCATTGTCAGCATTGGACTGGTGCCCTTTGACCTGCAACGCATCCGCTGCCGCGACGCCTTTTACGAAGTGGTCAAACCCGGCGCGCCGCTGAGCGAGGAGTCGATCACCTTTCACCGCATCACCCACTCCGACATCCGCCAGGCTCCGCCCATGACGGCGATCCTGGACAAGGTGCTCAAGGTTATGGCCGGCAAGATCATGGTGGTGCACTACCGGGCCATTGAGCGGACCTTTCTCGATCGTGCGGTGCAGCAGTACCTGGGTGAGTCACTGACCTTTCCGGTGATTGACACCATGCAGCTCGAAGCCCGGCTACACCGCGGCAACGCCCAGCCCGGTTGGCTGGCTCGGCTGTTCGGCCGCAAGATCGAGTCGATCCGCCTGGCCGACAGCCGACTGCGCTACGGCCTGCCACCCTACTCCGCGCACCACGCGCTGACCGATGCGGTGGCGACGGCGGAGCTGCTGCAGGCGCAGATACTGCATCACTACCAGCCGGACACCCCGCTACGCGATCTCTGGTACTGACTCAGCCCGGCAGCGAGCGCATCTTGCCCGGATTGAGCAGCGAGTGCGGGTCATTGGCCGCCTTGCTGGCCAGAATCGCCGGACTCAGAGTGCCGCCGTGCTTGCCGTCTTCGAGCATGAAGGTGTGGCTGTTGTTGATCTTGATACCGAGCGACTGGTGCAGCGCCATAATCTCGTTCAGGCGCTCGTCCGTGCTGTAGCGCACCAGCGGCAAGCCGGTGATCAGCGGCTGCAGGTTGCCCAGGCGAATAAACTCCAGATGCGTCAGTACCTCATCGCCTACCAGCGCATTGAGCTCGGCCAACTGCTCCAGCACCCGATCCGTCGCGTAATTGGTCTGCAGGTTGGTAAAGGCCTTGTCGTGCTTGAGCGCCTGCAGGGTTGAGTGATTCCAGCAATGCTCCATCAACGTCAGACCGCTGGCCTGCATCTGGGCAAAGGTCTGCATCCACAGCTGGCTGCCGCCATGCTCGGCCAGTAGCTCTGCCAGCGGCTGGCGGTTATGCGGTGCTACCAGCGCCATGACCAGAAAGTGTCCGGCGGGCTGCTCAAACGGGATATCACGGAAGTAGGATGCCGCCTTGCTGTCATACAGCGACAGCTCGCGCTTCTCGATACCAGCCGCGTCCAGCAGGGTGCGACAGAAGCCATAGGCCGCCTCAATGGTGGCAAAGTCCAGCAGATACTCATCCCAGTCCCGCGCCGGTGCCAGCGCCAGCTCCAGATCGAGCAGAATGCCATTGGTGCCATAGGTGTGGTGATAGGTCAGCAGCTCCTCGCCGCGCAGCTCCAGCACCCGCGGGTTGGCCTCGATGGTCAGCACGCGAATCGCCTGCACGGTACCGGAGGTCGAGACCGGTCCGTAGTTGATCGAGCCAATGCCGCCAAAGCCACCAGCAAACAGCCCACCGATACTGGCCGCGCGGTAGGTCGATGGCATGCAGCGCAGCTCCCAGCGGCGCTCACGCACCAGGGTTTCCAGCTCGCCGATTTTCATCCCCGCCTGCACCCGCACCAGCCCATCGCAGAGCCACTGCAGTTCGGTGCAGGCGGTCATGTCGATCACCACCCCACCTTCCAGCGGTACGGCCTGACCATAGTTGCCGGTACCGCCACCGCGCACCGTCATCACCACGCCAAGTTCGACGCAGGCACTGACCAACGCAATCAATTCCGCCTCGTTGCGTGGCTTGACCACCAGATCAGCCAGCTTGTCGGCCAATTGCGGCACCAGCATCGGGCTGAACCAATAGAAATCACGGGACAGCCGTTTGATGTGGACCTTGGAGGTGATCCAGTCCAGCTCCGGGAGCCTTGCCTGCAGCGCGCTATGCGCATCACTTGAAGTCATTTTTTCCATCCTGTTGCACCGGCGCACGCCGGAAGGGTTCCAGCGTGCACTGTCTGATTAGGGCATGACCGGGTTCTGTTTGACGAACTCGGTGGTGTAGACGTCCTGCAGCGACACCTTGTCGGTGTCCACCAGCTGGTTCTCCAGCAGCATGTCCCAGGTGGCCTGCATGCGCTCATCAGTGATCACGCCAATGCCCTGAGTCGCCGCATCACCGCCAGCGACCATGCCGCTGCTGCGCAGGCGCTCCAGTGCAAAGGCCAGCTGCTCGCTGCTCATCTCGGGATTTTCTTTCTGGATCACCGCATTACCGGCAGCAGGGTCGATGAGATAACGCTTCCAGCCTTCACGCGAGGCATCCAGAAAGGCCTGCACCTGTTCCGGGTGCTGCTTGATCAGCTCGTCGCTGCAGGCAATCGAGTTGCCGTAGGGCGGGTAGCCTTCCTGACCGAGCGAGAACACGTTGAACTCAACGCCTTCGCGCTGCAGCGCAAACGGCTCGGAACTCATGTAGCCCTGTTGCGCCAGCGAGTTATCGGCAATGAAGGGCTGCACGTTGAAGGTGTAGGGGCGGCTCATGGCGTCGGTAAAGCCGTACTGACTCTTAGCCCACGGCCACCAGGATGAGTGCGCGCTGGAGGAGATCAGCACCTTGCGGCCTTCCAGCTCGGCCAGCGAACTCACATCCTTATGGGTGATGATGACGGTCGGATCGTACTGAAAGCTGGCACCGACCATGGTCAGCGGAATGCCCTGCTGACGCGCCATCACGGTACCGATGTCATCCTTGATGATGCATTGCGCTTGCCCTGCCGCCAGCAGCTGCGCGGAGTTCACCTGCGGTCCGCCCATGCGGATGGTGACATCCAGCCCCTGCTCCGCATACAGCCCATCGGCCAGTGCTTGATAAAAGCCGCCGTGTTCAGCCTGGGCGTACCAGTTGGTGATAAAGGTGACCGGGGTCGCCGCCTGCGCGCTGGCGCAGCCTGCGGCTGCCAACAGCGTGGCCAGCGTTACGATCCGCTTGGCCCGATTGCGCGTGTTACCTGTTGCTTGCATGACTCATCTCCTTTCGCTTGAACGTTATGAACCTGACAAAACTTAGCTGCGTGACTCGATGTGGCCGCGGTACTGGCTGCGCCCCCATGTATCCACCTCGCGCTCAACCCAGCGCGCCTGATGCACTTCGGTAATCGCCTGCGCCCACTGGCTGCTCAGTTGCTCCAGCAGTTGCGCGCCCTGCTCCGGGGTCGCGCCGGTCGGGTTGCCAATCACCCCCGACGGCCCGAAGTCACGCGCGGTCCAGGCAGCGGCAGGCCGCGTGCTGGAGAGCGTTGGGCAGGGGAATGGCGGCGGGTAATGCGCCTCGGCGCGCTCCATGCGCAGGGTCTCGGGCGCCAGTTGCATGAGCAGCGCGGTCTCGCCGTGGCCGGCATGCATACCCAGCTGGCGCTCCTGCTCGGGCATGAAGCTGCTATCAAACTTCACACTCCAGGCCGAGCGCGGAATGACCATGAAGTCGCCGTGACGCAGTCGCAGCTCGCGCGCTGCCATCTCCAGCGGTTGCGGCTGGCCACCGTGGGCGTTGACCATGATCAGCTTGCGAAAGCCGGCGCGATAAACCGACTCGCCAATTTCCTGAATGGTGTGCAGCAGCAACTCGCCGGTCAGCGTGACGGTACCGGGAAAATGCAGGTGTTCATCCGACTTGCCATAGGTAATGGCCGGCAACGCGTAGGCCGGAATCTCGGCCGGCAGCCGCTCCAGCGCCTTGCCGACCACCCCAGCGGCAACAATGGAGTCCACCGCGCAGGGCATGTGCGGCCCGTGTTGCTCGATCGCGCCCACCGGCAGCACGATGACGGTGTTGGCCTTGTCGGGTAGCGCGTCGATATCGGTCCAGCTCAGGTACGGCAGAAAGCGTTCTGCGGGGGTATAACCGTGCAGCATCATGACTCCTTGGTGCCGCCCAGCGGCAGGTAGGCGGTGGCTTCCACTTCGATCAGGATGTCGTCGGTCGGCAGCATGGCGCTGACCTCAACGACCGTAGAGACTGGCGGCTCACCGGGGAAGAAGGTGCGGCGCACAGCGCTGTACGCCGGAAAGTGGTCGAGATTGCGGAAGTACTGCACCAGCTTGAACACATCGCTCATCTGGCCCCCCTCGCGCTCGATGATCTGGCGAATCGCATCCAGCACATACCAGCTCTGCGCCAGAATCGGGCCCTGCTTGATATCGCTGGAAAACTCGCCGGTGCGGCCCAGGCTGTCGGCAATCTCGCCCGGAATATCGTCAAAGCCGCGGACGATCAGTCGGCGCGCCGGATCGACCGCAATCACGCCGGACAAAAAGATGAAGTCGCCCACCCGCTTGGCGGCGGCATAACGCGCCAGTGGCGCGCCGTTGGTTGCATCGTTGCTCATCATTCACTCCTGAAACGCAAAGGGTTCAAAGCGCCAGCGTCATGCGCGGCGAGCGGCAGCTGCCGCAGCAGACCGCGATGTACTCACTGCGGTCCTCGTCATCCAGGCACTGGTCACCGTGCAGCGGCTCGCCGTCGCTCCAGGCCACCACGCAGCTGCCACAAATGCCCTGCTCACAATTGGTCTCGAGGGCCACGCCAGCCTGACGCAGCGCCGCGAGCATGGAGCTGCCGGCCGGCACGTCGATATCCAGCCCGCTGTCGCTCAGATGCAGCTGAAAGCCGGTTTGCACGCTGGTCTCACTGCCGACAAAGGCCTCTTCGTGCCACTGTTCGGCAGGCAGGCCAGCGCACTGTTCGCGCACCCGGCTCATCAGGCCCTCCGGGCCGCAGCAATAGACGTGGGTCTGTGCCGGCAACCTCGCCAGCAGGCCCTGCAAGTCGAGCGTCTCGCGCGGGTTGTGCACCAGCTCGACCGACCAACCAGAGGCCGCCAGTTGCTCGACGAAGGGCGAACTGCCTGCGCTGGAAACCGCCACCACCAGGCTGAACGACTGTTGCTGCGCCGCCAGCTGGTGTGCCATGGCCATCAGCGGGGTAAGGCCCACGCCACCACCGACCAGCAGGTGATGCTCGGACTTCGGCGCCAGCGCAAACAGATTGCTGGGAGCACTGGCCGGCAGCTCGCCGCCGATGCGCGCCAGCGTATGCAGCGCCTGAGAGCCACCGCGCCCCTGCGCCTCGCACTTCACGGCAATCTCGTAATGGCTCAGATCGGTGGGGTTGCTGCACAGCGAATAGGCTCGGCAATGCTGCTCATTGATCTGAATCTGGACGTGCGCGCCAGCCTCGAACGGCGGCAGTTGCTCCCCCGCCGGATGCTGCAGGCGCAGACGCATGACATCCGGCGTAAGCATCTCGCGGGCAGTGATACGCAGTGGCTTGAACTGGGCTGAAAACATTTATTGACCAAATAGACTGTACACTTGGTCAAACTAAATGCATAACGCATGCCAGCAGCTTACCGCAGGGCTATTTCAGACGGCGTTCAGGGAATTGAAGAAGGGAAAGTCAGGCGCGCAAGCCGGCGCCAGAGAGGACAAACTCGATAAGCTCCTGCTCGATTTTCTGCCGCACCTCAGGCACCGTCAGCGACGACTCCAGCAGCATTTCGGCCTGCAGGGTGTAATCGGAGTAATACTGGGTCAGCGCCCAGATATGCATGATCAGCAGCCGGCCATCGAGCGGACGCAGTGCGCCGTCGGCCACCCAGCTGTTGATCTTCGCGACCTTGGCGTGGGTCGCTTCCATTGCCCCCGGCCAATAGTTCTCCAGCCGCGCGCCGCCGCTGAGCACCTCCATGGTGAAGATCCGCGACAGCTCAGGCTGCTCCAGCGCATAGTCCAGTTTGACCCGCACAAACTCGCTAAGCGCCTCGCGGGGCGTCAGCTCCGGTTCGGCGTCGAACACAAAAAAACTGCGCCAGCTGTCCAGCACCATGCCCAGTACCTGCGAGTAAAGCGCCTCTTTGTCTTCAATGTAGTAGTGCAGTTGCGACTTCTTGAGCTGCGCACGTTCCGCGATCGCCTGGGTCGATGCGCCCTGAAATCCGTGCTGACTGAATTCAGCAATCGCCGCCTCCAGAATCTTGCGCATGATTTCCTGGCGGCTCTGCTTGGAGCGCTCCGTTCGCATGTCTACTTTTGCCACAATTGCACCATTTCAGTGAATAACAGATGCCTTCTGCACCAAGGACAGGCCGCTCGCGGACCGCGTGCAACACTGCCAGGCGCCTATCCTACCCTGCCTACTGGCAGAGCATAAGCGGAAACAAAAAAGGGCCGCACGCCGAAGCGGTGCGACCCTTTTGTCAGGCAACCAGACTTAGCGCGGTTCGCTCATCAGGCCCTTGATGATGGCAATACAGCCCACCAACAGCACGATGGTGAACGGCAAGCCGGTCGACACCGCCATAGCCTGCAACGCTGCCAGGCCACCGCCAAGCAGCAGCGCAATGGCAACCACGCCTTCACCGATCACCCAGAACACGCGCTGCGGCACCGGTGCATTGACCTTGCCCCCTGCGGTAATAGTGTCGATAACCAGCGAGCCGGAGTCCGAGGAGGTTACGAAGAACACGATCACCAGCACGATCCCGACGAACGAGGTGATCGCGGTCAGCGGCAGCTCACCGAGCATGACGAACAGCTTCAGCTCCAGCGCAGCATCCTGCACACCGGTAAAGCCGTCGGCAACAAACTGGCCGATAGCGGTGCCACCAAAGGCGGTCATCCACAGTACCGATACCAGTGAAGGCACCAGCAGTACGGCAATCAGGAACTCGCGTACGGTACGACCACGGCTGACGCGGGCGATGAACATGCCGACAAAGGGCGACCAGCTGATCCACCAGGCCCAGTAGAAGGCAGTCCAGCCCTGGGTAAAGTTGGCGTCTTCACGGCCCACGGGGTTGGACAGCGCCGGCAGGTTGGTGACATAGGCCAGCAGGTTGTCGAAGAAGCCGGTGGCAATCGCCACCGTCGGGCCAACAATGATGACAAAGCCCATCAACACGATGGCCAGCACCATGTTGATCTCGGACAGACGCTTCACACCCTTGTCCAGACCCGCGACCACCGAGAGCAGTGCCAGGCCGGTGATACCGATGATCAGCAGCACCTTGGTGACGTTGCCGGTACCGATATCAAACAGGTAGTGTAAACCGGCGGTTGCCTGTTCTGCGCCAAAACCCAGCGAGGTGGCCAGACCAAACAGCGTGGCGAATACCGCCAGCGTATCGATGATATGCCCCGGCCAACCCCAGACGCGCTCACCCAGGATCGGGTAGAAGATAGAGCGAATGGTCAGCGGCAGACCTTTGTTAAAGGAGAACAGCGCCAGCGCCAGCGCGACCACGGCGTAGATTGCCCACGGATGCAGGCCCCAGTGGAAGATGGTCGCCGCCATGCCAAGACGACGAGCCGCCTCGGCGTCGCCCGCAGCCGCGCCGAGCGGAGCCCAGTCGGTGCGCAGACCATCCTCACCTACCGCCACACCACCAAGCGACGAAGAGAAATGCGACATCGGCTCGGATACGCCGTAAAACATCAGGCCGATACCCATACCGGCCGCAAACAGCATGGCAAACCAGCCGATGTAGCCATAGTCAGGCTTGGCTTCCATGCCACCGATGCGCACCTTACCCAGTGGCGACACGATCAGGCCGAGGCACAAGAGCACGAAAATATTGGCGGCGCCGATGAAAAACCAAGCCAGGTTACCGGTCAGCCAGTCACGCAAGGCCGAAAACAGCGGTGCCACTTCAGCCTGCAGGGCAAGCGTCAACACCACGAACAGCACCACAGCCAGTGCCGAGATGGTGAATACCTTGCCGTGGATATCCAGGCTGAAAACAAAATTGCCAGAAATATTGTCCTGACCGATAACGTAGTCAGTGTCGATCAGATTGGCGTCGCCGGTCGGTGCCGGGATGCCATCGTGAGGGGCCTGAGAGGCCGCGGGGTCGTGCTCATTCAATGGTTCTTTCGCCATCTGAGATGCTCCGATACTTCAATGCGGGCAGTAAGCCCGGTGACGTGTCAGCCGAACCGCGCAGCGAGACGGGACACCAAAATGAGTCCCTGAGGGGACGCGAGAGCGCCCCTTGGGGCGCGCGGCGACGACATCGTTATTAGCCCGAAAACGCAGGTTGAATCACCGTTATTTTCAGTCGACGCGCGCTAATGATAGCCAGTTGCCGGGCATTAGTGAAATTGCCGCCTCAAGGCGGTGGCGCTCAGGAACGCAGATCCCCGCGCTGTTGCAGGGTGACGGCGCCGGTAAACAGCATCATCACCTGATCTTCGGCCAGCGCCAGAATTTCGCTGCGCCGGGCCGGTTCACCCAGGTAATCCAGGGACTGGAACAGCATGTTGCGGTTGACCATGCCGGCGATGCGGCGAACCTGGGAGGCGGATACCAGAGGCGGCATCAGGCCCAGTTCATGAATGTCCTGCGCCATGTCATCGGCAAACTCATCCATCTGCCGTTGCAGCTCCAGGCGCAGTGCTGGCGAGGGCCCGTGCAGCTCGCGCACGGCTATCAGCACACGGGCACGGTTGGCGTACACGTAATCAAAATACAGACGCAAGGTCTGTCGGCACACCGCCCGCCCCTTGCTCACGCCAGCCTCACCAGCCCCCTGCTCCACCGCACCGGCAGCCTGTCGTCGCAATGCGCGCAGCGCCGCACGCAATTCGTCCTTGGACTGGCGCAGCAGCTGCAGGCCAAGGTCTTCCATGTCGCGGAAGTGACGATAAAAGGTATTGGGGTTGAGCCCGGCTTCACGGGCCAGCTCACGCAGGCCCAGGCTGGTCAGACAGCGGCTGCTGCCTGCCAGACGCTCGGCAGCATCCAGTAAAGCTCGCTTGCCCGGCGGCTCTGCGTTCATGGCAAACCCGCGGGGGTTTAAGGCGCCGAGCGCAGAATTGACAGTACCTGACGCGGCGACATCGCGTACGCGTCCATCAGCGCCTTGAGTTCTTCGTTAAACGCCAGCTCTTGCTGCAAGCCGCTGTCCTGCTTGAGTTTTTCAAGGTGTTCCAGCTGCGCGGCCAACTCACGCTCAGCGGCGCGAAACTCCGAAAGCTTGCTCATGTCATACCTGTGTGCAAAAAAGGTTGTTAAGGAAGTGCTGCTTGATTTGGCATGCCTCTGACGTCCGGGCCTGATGCCCGCCGCCAGTACTTGCTCAAGGATTCTACACCAGCGGCGCGCCCGGGACGCACACATCATGCAGCCTACCCGTTGACGCGCAGCTGCTTACGCCGCAGGAGACAGGCCCTATGTCCACCCTAGTGATGCCACCGCGCACCCGGACCAGCGACGGCGCGTTGCGCCGCGTTGGTGTCGAGCTGGAGATGAACGGCATCGATATCGACAGCCTGAGCCAACTCGTCGCCGGCGACGGCAACTACCAGATCGAAAAGCCCGGTCGCTACGAGCGCCGCCTGACTGGCGATGCCGCCGGAGACTGGGTGGTCGAGCTGGACTCCAGCCTGGTCAAGCGTTTGGGCCGCAAACCGCGCCCGGAAGACCCGCGCTCGGCCGAGCTGATGAGCTCCGCCGAAGACGCCCTGATCTGGGTCGCCGAAGCACTGGTGCCCGCAGAACTGGTCAGCCCTCCGCTGCCGCTCGACCGCCTGGATGAAGTCAACGCACTGATTGCCCGCCTGCGCGAGGCCGGCGCCAAGGGCACCGGCGACCGCCTGACCAACGCCTTTGGCATGCAGTTCAACCCGGAGATTCCGGATGATCGCGCCGAGACCATCACCGCCTATCTGAAAGCCTTCCTGTGCCTGTATGACTGGCTGGCCGAGCGCACCGAGGTCAATCTGGCGCGGCGCATCACCACCTACGTAGACCCGTTTCCGGCCGCCTACGTCAAACGCGTCACCACGCCCGAGTACTGGCCCGATCAGTCGCGACTGATTGATGACTACCTGGAGCACAACCCGACCCGCAACCGCGCGCTGGACATGCTGCCGCTGTTTCGTCACCTCGACGAGCAGCGCGTGCTGGCCCGCGCGCCGGACCCGTTGATCAAGGCGCGCCCGACCTTTCACTACCGCCTGCCCGACTGCCGCATCGACGAGCCCGGCTGGGACATGACCCCCGCCTGGAACGACTGGCTGCAGATTGAACGCCTGGCGTGCGACCGCGAACGCCTGCAACGCTGCTGCGAGGCCTATCAGCAATGGCTGCACCAGGGTCTGGGCAGACTGCTGGAAAGCTGGCCACGGCAAGTGGAGCGAGACTGGCTCAGCAGCGACGCGTCATGAAACGCCCACGCATTGCCATTACCGGCCCCCGACGCGGGGCCTTTGGCCCACGCTTTCTGGTGGCACGCGCAATCCGCTACTACGGCGGTGTACCGGTCCAGCTCGGCCCCGGCGATGAACGCCGCCTGCCGCGCTACGACGGCGTGGTGGTGACGGGCGGGCACGACATAGACCCGGTGCTCTATGCCGCCGAGCCGGAGGTCAAGCCTCGCTATGACACCGCCCGCGATGCCCTGGAAACCGCCGTCATCGACGACGCCCTGCACCGGGGCCTGCCGCTGCTGGGTATCTGCCGGGGCGCGCAATTGCTGAACGTACGCTGCGGCGGCAATCTGTTTCAGGACCTGCGCTCACGCCGCAAGCTAACCTCGCACCGGCGCACCATCCTGCCGCTGAAAACCCTCTGCGTAGACGCCGGCAGCCATCTCGCCCGACTGCTTGGCGCGCAACACGCGCGCATCAACAGCCTGCACAATCAGGCCATCAACCAGCTTGGTGAGGGGCTGGTGGTCAGCGCCCGTGACCTGGACCAGATCACCCAGGCGGTCGAAGCACCCGGGCGGCGCTTTGTCATGGGCGTGCAATGGCATCCGGAGTTTCTGCTGTTTCTGCCGCGCCAAAGGCGGCTGTTCAAGGCGCTGGTGTCGGCGGCGCGGGAGCTGGGTTAGATGTTAAGCGCACGCGCGCAATAACCGAGCATCAACCAGGTCGCTCCGGCGGCCGCACCGCGTTTGTCGATAACGGCCGGGCCCCATACACTGGTCAAACAGGCGCGCCAGGCTGCTGAACGGCGCTCACCACTACTGCGGCTGGCTCCGCTGGCCAGATAGCTACACCTCCCCTTCCCTTCAAATCGGAGTCCCCGTGTCCGTCGATCCGTTGAAAACCCTGTCCGATCTGGTCAACGATGCCCACACACAGATTCAAGCCGCGCATCAGCACATCAACCCGGTAGTCGAGGTGCGCCAGAGCATGCGTGATGTCGGCATCCCCGCCGACGTGCTCACCCTGGACTGCTTGCGTACCCAACGCCGTATCACCCTGATCCTGCATGACCAGCATCCGGGCGTGGTGCTCTACCAGTTCGTCACCCGGGAAGAAGAAGTCGGCGGTGAGTTCAAGCAGATAGCGCTGGCGGAGATGAGTAGCCAAACGCTGTTCGACTGGATGCAAGACTACTTCGCCTAGTCCGCGGCTAATCTGCCGCCCAACGCTTACGCGCATGCAGATAGGCGGCGGTGTCCCCGTAGCCCAGCCGCTCCCCGACTTGAGCGCGGGTCAGGCCTTGCAGGCTCAGGTACTGATCCAGTTCGGCGCGCACCAGATCGAGCAACTGGCGAAAGTTCAGATCCTGCTCCTGCAGTCTGCGGCGCAGGGTGCGGGGGCTCAGGTGCAGCAGGTCGGCAATGCTCTCCAGCGCCAGCAGCTCGCCACGCAGCATCCCTTCGCGCAGCTGCTCGGCCACCTGTCCGGCGGTACCGCCAAAGCGGCGCTGCTGCGCGAGGCGGCGGTCCAGTTCAAAGCAGACCAATTCAAACATGCCCTGATTGGCACCGGGGTTGGGATGCAGCAGGTCGGCACGTCGAAACCACAGCTGGTTGTGCGCGGCGCCAAACTCCAGCTGCTCACCCAGCAGCGGCTGATACTCGGCCCAATACGCCGGCTGCGGATGACGCAGGCACACCCGCACGGGAATCAACTGACGCTCGGCAGCGGCGTTCAGTTGCGTGACGGCCATGGTCATGTAGTGCTCAACCAGATAGCGCTCAAGCGCCTCGGAAGAATGCACCCGGATGCTGACGCCAAGCAGGTCATCGCGCTCCACCTGATCAACCGCATCCAGTGACGACGCCAGTCGCTGATAGCGCACCCAGCAGGCGGTAGACTCCGCAGCATTGGGCGCGTAAAAGCCGAGACAGGCCAGCACGTGCCAGTCCTGCCGTGAAAACTGCGAGAACAGATGCAAACCAATAGCCGGATCGTGCGCTGCGGCCCTGAGCCAGAGCTGCTCCAGCGCCACCAGATCAAAGTCCTGACGCTCGCCACGCTCATGTAAAAAGCGCTGCAGCACGCGCCCTAGCGGGCCATGGTGATAGAGCCGCATCGGTTTTTTGGCCACTTCAGCGGTGTTTTTGTCCTCTGCGCGCATGTTGGATCGCTCCGGTTTGGCTTCTTATTAAAGGGCAATCGAATCACTCAAACGCCCGCAGAGGTTAGCATGCAAACAATAACAACAAGCCTGAACCCGGCAGTCATTGTTGCCGGCATATTCCTGTCATTCATTGTCATGGAGCTGATCGTTGGTCGCTTCTTCCAGCGCGAAGGTGACCGCCGTGACGCCATTATCGAGACGGTAGGCTCAACGCTGCTGCTCGGTGTGACAGTCCCCTTCATCACCTTTGCCACCGGCGCCATCATGGCGACCCTGGCACCAGATGCACAAGGTGCGCTCAGCGGTATCCCCTGGCTGGCCGGCTTTGCCCTGTTCCTGCTGTTCGACGACATGACCCAGTACTGGTGGCATCGTCTGGCGCACAAGGTGCCCTTCCTCTACAGCCTGCACCGCGCGCACCACTCGGCCAAGTACATGAGCATCCGCATCGTGTATCGCAACAACAGCTTCTACTACCTGCTGATGCCCGGTATCTGGTTCTCCGGCATCCTCATTTATCTGGGCTTGGCGCACGTCTACTTCGTCTACCTGATCCTCAAGATGTGCGTGATCTTCGGAGCGCACAGCAGCGTGCCCTGGGACGCTAAGCTGTATGAGATCAAATGGCTCAAGCCGATCATGTGGGTGCTGGAGCGCACCATCTCCACCCCGTCGACGCATTCCGCGCACCACGGCCTGAGCGCAGAAGATGGCGTGACCAACTACAAGGGCAACTTCGGCAACCTGCTGTTCTTCTGGGACATCCTGTTTGGTACCGCCAAGATTCCCCGCCGCCGCCCGCCGAAGTACGGCATCGAAAACCTCGGCCCGGTGAGCTGGCAGCACGAACTGTTCTGGCCGCTGGTCCGTAAACCGAAGAAGGCCGCGAAACCCGCGCTGAAACCCGAGGTCGCCCAATGAGCCGTCATATCGCCCTGATCGCGGGCTCCAGCCAGCCATCCAGCCAGAGTGCCAAAGTCGCGCACTGGCTGGCCGCCACCCTGCAACGCCAGGGCTGCGAAACCAGTGTTATCGAACTCGGGCAACAGACGTTGCCGCTGTGGCCTGAGGCCGACAGCAAAGGCGTGTGGCCCGAGCTTTCCGCCACGCTGCGTAGCGCCAATGCGCTGGTGGTGATCAGCCCTGAGTGGCACGGCATGGCCAGCCCGGCGCTGAAAAACCTGTTCATGTATGCAGGGCGCCGCGAGCTGGCACACAAACCGGCGCTGCTCGTGGGTGTGTCCGGCGGCCAGGGCGGCAGCTACCCGCTGGCCGAGCTGCGCGCGTCCAGCTACAAGAACTGCCGCGTGTGCTATCTGCCGGAACACCTGATCGTGCGCAACGCAGAGCAGGTCATGAACCCGGGCGAGCCCGCCAGCGACGACGATCAACGCATCCGCGCCCGCGCCGACTGGGCCATGGCCCTGCTGCTGGATTACACCGACGCGCTGGCGCCGCTGCACGAACGTCATCGCAGCCCGCCGGCGGACTGGATGAACGGCATGTAGTCAGTTGGCTGCCGCGCTCAGGTCCAGCCCGCTGATACGCCGCACCGGCGTTTGCACCGCCGCCTCCAATACGCCGGGGCGGCTTTCCAGCAGGCTGAAGTGTTGACTGGCGCGGGTAATGGCGGTGTAGACCAGCTCTTTGGTCAGCACCGGGTTGCGCGCCTCCGGCAGCACCAGCACGGCGTGCTCGAACTCCGAGCCCTGGGACTTGTGCACGGTCATGGCGAACACCGTTTCCACCTCCGGCAGACGACTGGGCAAGACAAAGCGAATACCGCCTTTGCCGTCGTTGCGCGGGAAGGCGACGCGCAGCGCTTCGGTTTCCGCCTGACCAGCGTGCAGGGCCGGCTCGCGAATTCGCAGCGCGATGCCGATATCGCCGTTCATCAAGCCCAGGCTGTAATCGTTGCGGGTGACCAGCACCGGGCGCCCCTCGTGCCAGAGCTTGTCGGCACGTAGCAGGCCGCGGCGGGTGAGCAAGTCAGCGACGCGCTGGTTGATACCCTCGACGCCCCACTCGCCCCGGCGTACCGCACAAAGCAACTGAAAACGATCAAAAGCACTCAGCACGGCGGAAGCCCAAGCCTCCCAGCGCGGATCATCAGCAGGTACATCTGCTCCCGGGCGCAGATCCTTGAGTGTGCTCAGATAGGCGCCATAGCCGGGCAGCGCCCCTTCACCACCCAGCACCAACGCGCTGAACGCAGGGTCGTTGCTGCCACTCAGGCGGCGACTCTGGATGTCGTCAAAACCACCGCGTTGCAGCAGGTCGCGCGCGGCGGTGGCATCGCAGCGATTAACCGCACGGGCCAGTTCACCGATGCCGCTGGCTGCGCCAAAGCGGTGAGAATGACGCAGCATGGCGGTCTGCTGCTCCAGTAGATGGGTCGCCTCGTCACCGGCCTGCAGGCCTGCCTCCAACAGTGACTGACCAGTAACCTGCTGCAACCACTCCAGCGTAGCCGGTGAGTAGCACCCGGCATCGGCGCGGCGACACAGATCGCCCAATACCGCGCCCGCTTCAACCGAGGCGAGCTGATCCTTGTCACCGAGCAACACCAGGCGCGCCTGCGGCGGCAGCGCGGCCAATACGTTGGCCATCATTTCCAGGTCGATCATCGAGGCTTCGTCCACCACCAGCACATCCAGCGCCAGCGGGTTGCCTGCGTGGTGGCGGAAATGGCGGCTGTCCGGCAGGCTGCCGAGCAGACGATGCAGCGTGCTGACCTCGGTCGGAATCGCATCGCGCACTGCATCATCAACCGGCAGCGCGCCGACCTGACGGCCGATCGACTCGGTCAGCCGCGCAGCGGCCTTGCCGGTCGGTGCAGCCAGACGAATACGCAGCGGCTTGCCCGCCTCCACCGCTGGCGTCTGCAGCAGCGCCAGCAGGCGAACCACCGTGGTGGTTTTACCGGTGCCGGGACCGCCGGTGATGATGCTGAAGCGCCCGCGCGCCGCCAGCGCACAGGCGATGCGCTGCCAGTCCGGATTCTGCTGGCTGCCGGCAAACAGGGCATCGAGCCGCGCGGGCAAATCCCCGGCCACAGGCAGCGGTTGCTGCAGGCGCTGATGCAGGGTCGAGACGACGTGCCGCTCGTGCTGCCAGTAGCGGCGCAGATACAGGCGTTGGCCGATCAGCACCAGCGGGCAGCTACCCTGCTCCGGCTGTTGGCTGTCGACCACCCGGCTGGCCTGCAGCGCTTCGCACCATCGCTCCAGCGTAACGCCCGCCAGCACCGCCGAGGGCAGCGGCGTGTCGAGCAGACTTTCGCCCTCCGGTGGCAGCGACAGGGCAAAGTCCGGTTCGGCCAGCGTCGCCGCCAGATCCAGGCAAACATGCCCATGGCCCAATTGATGGCTGACCAGCGCCGCCGCCAGCAGCACCGCCGGGCCGGTGTCCGGCGCCTGCTCCAGCAGAAAGCCGGCGAAGGCACGGTCCAGCGCGCGCAGCCAGCCGTTGGCCTGCCAGTCGTCCAGCAGTTGCAGCAGCGCGGTTGCGCTATCGAGCTGCGCTGGGGAACGGTCGAGCGTGCCGAGCAGATCCAGTTGATCACCCTGCATGGTCAATCTCCTCAACCGGCTGACCGGCAAACAGGCGGTCCAGTGTTTCAATCAGTTCGCGCGGCGGGCGCTGGTGGCAGATGCCGCCGTTCTCTGCATCCACGCCGCGGACAAACCAGTAGAGCGCACCGCCAATGTGGCGGTCGTAATCGTAGTCCGGTAGCCGTGCCTGCAACTGGCGGTGCAGCGCCAGCAGATAGAAGACGTATTGCAGGTCGTAGCGGTGCTCCAGCAGCGCCCGGCTCATGGCCGCCTCGCTGTAGTCGGCCGGGGTCGCGCCCAGCCAGTTGGATTTGTAGTCGAGCACGTAATAGCGCCCTTCATGCTCCAGCACCAGGTCGATATAGCCCTTGAACAGGCCGTTCAGGCGGTCACGCTGCAGCGCCGGGCGCGGCATGCCATCCAGCGTCATCGCCGTGACCAGCCGATCGATCTGCTGCACGTCGACCTTGCTGGCGGCAAACATGAAGGCCATTTCGCTCTGGTAGCGCGACGGCGGCAGCTCACCCAGCGCCAGCGTGCTCTCCGGCACCAGCCCCGGGCGCTGCAGCAGCTGACCCAGCCAGTCGCTCAGGCAGTCACTCCACTCACCCCAGCCGCGACGCTGGCAGCGCGGCGCCAGCCAACGGCGGCAACGCTCGGCATCCTGCAAGGCCGCAAAGCCCTCCTGCGCCGCCAATTCCAGCAGGCCGTGCAAAAAGGTGCCGGGCTGCGGGCCACGCGGGAAGCGGTGAATGCTCGCTTGCTCGCCCCGGCGCAGCGGCACAAAGCGACTCTGGCGCTCGTCGTCGGCAATCCACTCAGCCAGGGCACTGTCGGTACTCTCGCCGCTGAGCGCCAGCGCACTGTAGGAGCCGATCCACCAGGAATCGAAACGCCCATGGGATGGGCTACGGGCATCGACCAGCGCCGGGCCATCATTCAGTTGCGCCAGCCGCTCGTCACAGACCTCTGGCGCGGCCTGCAGCGCGACCACCTCGCCGTCCGGCTGCCAGCGGGCCAGCCAGTCTTTCAGCTGGCCCGAGGACTCCAGCGCCGCGCCACCACCCAGCAGCCAGGCGATCGCGCTGTGGTGCAGCACCGACTGCTTGTTTTTGCCGCTCTTGAGGTCAGCCATGCCCAGCCAGCAGGCGTGACGAGCGCGGGTCAGCGCCACATAGAGCAAGCGCAGGTCCTCCCCGAGCCGCTCGCGGTCGGCCTCGGCCACCTGATCGGCATCCGGCTTCAATACCCAGCCGTCACTCAGGCGCAGCGGCTGATCCGCCCGCACCGGGCGACTCAGGCAAATGAAGGGCAGAAATACCAGCGGATACTCCAGGCCCTTGGACTTGTGGATGGTCACCACCTTGACCAGCTCGGCGTCGCTTTCCAGCCGCAGTACCTGCTCTTCGGCAGCACCTTCGTCGGCCCGGCGCACCAGCTCGGCCAGATGGCGGATCAGTGCCTGCTCACCATCCAGCTCACGGGCGGCGCGTTGCAGCAGCTCGGCCAGATGCAACAAATTGGTCAGCGCCCGCTCGCCATCGTCCTGCTGTTGCAGCCGTGCCGGCAGTTCAAAGTCGTGCAGCAGGCGGTGCAGCATCGGCAGCACACCCTGGCGCTGCCAGATACGCCGGTAATCACGGAACTGGTCGACCCGTCGCTCCCACAGGCGCTCGTCCTGGTTCAGCTGATCCAGCGCCTGCCAATTGAGGTGCAGGCTGTGGCTGGCCAGCGCCGCGCGCAGCAGACGGTCGTTACCCGGCTCGGCACAGGCGCGTAGCCAGCGCAGCACATCCTGCGCCTGTTGGGTTGCCAGCACCGAATCCTTGTCAGACAGATAGACGCTGCGCACACCGCGGGCGGCCAAGGCATCACGGATCAGCTGTGCCTCGCGGCCGGTACGCACCAGCACCGCCATATCGGCCGGGCGTACCGACGCAAACGGCTTGTCGCTGTGAGCAAAGCCGGCGCTGCCCTGCTGCCCGGCCTGCAACAGGGCGGTCATTTCGCTGGCGCAGCGCTCGGCCATTTCCCGTCGGTAGACATCGCCAGTCAGCGGCTCTTCCGACTCCAGCAGCCAGGCGGTCAGCGCCGGCGCCCGCTCGCCATTGCACTGCCAGACCTCAGAGCGCCCGCGCGCCTGCACCGGCAGAAATGGCATGGGGTTTTCGTCGCCCTGACGGAACAGGAAGGCGCCGGCAGCAAAGTGCTGCTCGGCCTGCTCGAACACCCGGTTGACCGCCGTGACCATCGCCTGGCTGGAGCGGAAGTTGGTATCCAGATTCTCGTGCCGCCCGGCGGTGTCGCCTCGGGCCCGCAGGTAGGTGTGAATATCCGCGCCGCGGAAGGCGTAGATCGCCTGCTTGGGGTCGCCGATCAGCAGCAGCGCGCTGTCCTGATCATTTCCTGCTACCCGGTAGATGCGGTCGAAGATGCGGTACTGCAGCGGGTCGGTATCCTGGAACTCGTCGATCAGCGCGACCGGAAACTGCTGACGGATGACGTCCGCCAGCCGGTCGCCATTAGGGCCCTGCAACGCGGCGTCGAGGCGGGTCAGCATATCGTCGAAGCCCATCTGCGCACGGCGGCGCTTTTCCTGCTCGAAGCGCACCGACATCCAGTCCGCCGCGTGGCGCAGCGCATCACCCTCGGGGTTGGGCAACGCGGCCAGCGCCTCGCGCAATTGTGGCAAGCCGCGCAGTGCCGGGTGATCGGGTACAGCTCCCTTCTTCCAGGCTTCGCCGAGGCCGTCTTCACTGAGCCGCGCCCAAGCCGCCGGCGGCAACTCCAGCTTCACCTGCTCGGGCGCCAGCGCCCATTGGCGCAGGGTTTCGAACCAGGGCGCGTAGTAGCGCTTCTGAATCTTGCGCTTGTCGACCACGCCCTGCTGAACCGCTTGGTCCAGCAAGGCTTCCAATTCATCGGCCCACTGCACGCAGGGCACCTTGAGTGCAGCCAGCTCAGCATCGCGCTGGGCCAGCGCTTCGTCCAGCAGCGCTTGCAGCGCCGTTGCCGGTTCAGCTGCAGCGGAGTTGAACAGCAGCCGCGCCTTACCGAGCAGTGCTTCCGGCTGCTGCCACATCTGCTGCACCCAGCTGAGCGCTGAACCCTGCAAGTGATAGCAATGCAAGCGCCAGTAATCACGCGCGACCTCGGCCAGCAGGTCGCGCTGGTCGGTTTCCAGCGTCTGGGTAAACAGACTGCCGCTGTCGAAGGCGTGCTCGCGCAGCATGCGCTGGCACCAGCTGTGAATGGTCGAGACCGCCGCCTGATCCATCCACTGGGCGGCGATATCCAGCTTGCGCGCAGCGCTGGCGTGTTCAGCTTCGGGGATATCCGCCAGCAGCCCGGCGAGGATCGGGTCCGGCTCATTCAGTTCACCACGGAACGCCTGCGCGCCCTCGACCAACCGCGCGCGAATGCGGTCGCGCAGCTCCTGAGTCGCAGCTTCGGTAAAGGTTACGACCAGCACATCCGGCGGCAGCAGTTCACGGCTGAAGGCGCTGTCGCCCTCGCCATGCCCCAGTACCAGCCGCAGGTAGAGGGCCGAGATGGTGAAGGTCTTGCCGGTACCGGCGCTGGCTTCAATCAGACGGCTGCCGCGCAGCGGGCAGCGCAGGGCCAAGGGGCGTTGATTGCTCATGCCTCGCCCTCCCCGGCCACCGTAATCATCAGCCATTCATCCTCAACTGCCTGCGCCAGCGGTTGATAGAGTGACTGCGCCCAGCCGATAAATTCATCGCTCGCCTGCAGGCTGGCAAAGTCGGGATAGCTGCGCTGCAGTGCCGGGCTGCCGTCAACCTCGCCACGGCTGAAGTCGTTGCCTTCAAAACAGAGTTTGGCAGCACCGAGGCGCTTCTCCTCCTTGCCCTCGGTCAGCCAGGCAAAGGCGGTTTCTACCGCCACGGGCAGCGGTCGCTTCAGGCCTTGGAGGTAGCCAAGCAACCAGTCATTCACGATGCGCTCGGCACGCTCCTGCTCCAGCGGCAGCAGCTGAATGCTGGCGTCGGCGCTGATCAGGCAGGTAGTGAGTCGATGGCCCGAGGCCGCGGCCAAGACATGCTGGCACAACTCACTCAGCAGCTTGCGCCAACGCGGCACGTCTTTCTTACCGAGCAGTTTGCCGGTCACCAGCTGCACCCGCATCAGCCCGTCCAGCTGGGCGCAGCGGCGCACACCGGCGAGCCAGCTGACCACCTCAATGTTCGCTTCCGCCGTACGCGCCGACGCCTGCAACGGCAGCGGATATTCCAGCGGCTGATCCCACAACAGCAACTGCTCACGGAAGCGCTCCAGCTGCCCACCCAGCGGCTCAACCAACTGGGCCAGCGTCAACTCACCAAAACCGGCCAGCGGCAGGCTGCCACGCTGCTGCAAGCGGCTGGCCTGTTCAACCAACAATGCCTGCCAGTCATCCTGCAAGTCGGCCTGTTGCACCTGCTCCAGCAGCCATTGGCTGAGTTGGTGTTGCTGCAGACCGTCGAGCGCAAAGGGCTCGTCGTCTTCGGTATTGCTTTGCTGTTCCTGCAGCCAGACTTTCAGCCGGGCGGCAAAGAAGTGCTCGACCGGATTGCGCAAAAAGCGCTGCAGCGCCAGCAGCTCGATGGGGGCTTCCAGCGTGACCGGCGCCAGCGGCTGGTCTGCATCATCGCCAGCCCGGGAGTCGTGCAACTGACGCCACTCGCGCGCGTAGCTGAACAGCGCGGAGTCGGCGCTGAAATAGGCGCGGCTGAAGGGCTGCAGCGGATGCTCGACGGTCAGCGCGTGCAGCAGATCTGAACCATCTGCCGTGTGCCAGCCAGCGGCCAGATGATCACGCAGCTGGCCAATCAATACCGACGGCGGCCGTTCGCTGTTATCGCGAATGCTGCGACCCACCCAGCTGATGTGCAGGGCGTCGCGCGCTGATAGCAGCGCCTCAAGCAGCAGGTAGCGGTCGTCCTCACGGCGGGAGCGGTCACCCGGGCGATAGTCCTTGCCCATCAGGTCGAAATCCAGCGGCGGCTGCGCGCGCGGATAGTCGCCGTCATTCATGCCCAAGAGGCAGATACGTTTGAACGGAATGGCGCGCATCGGCATCAGCGTGCAGACGTTAACCGCTCCGGCGAGAAAACGCTGGCTTAGCTGGCTCTGACCAACGCCGTCGAGCCAGGCCTCGGCCACCACGTTGAGCGGCAGCGCGACATCCAGCGCGACGCTATCGCACAGCTCCAGCCAGTTAGCCAGCCCTTCGTGCAGCTGCGCCAGCAGCAGCTGATCGCGATCACTCTCGGCGATAAAGAAGTCATCCAGCAGCTGACGCAGGCGTTCGCCCCAGACTACCGGCAACGCCGCTTCGGCCAGTTGGGTTTCGTGGCGATCCAGCGCGTCGAGCAGGCCGCTGAGCGGGCCGATCAGCGCGGCATCCAGCCCGCCGATTTCATCAAAGGGTTCGATCTGCTGCCAGGCGTCGGCGCCGCCGCTGGCGTAACCCAGCAGCATGCGCCGCAGGCCAAAGCGCCAGCTGTTGGCTTCTAGGCCCGCAGGCAAGCCCAGCTCAGCACGGCGCTGCTGATCCAGCCCCCAACGGATGCCTGCGCCCTCGACCCAGCGCTGCAGGGTCGGCAAATCAACCTCACTCAGGCCAAAGCGACTGCGTAGCGCCGGTACATCCAGCAGATCGAGCACTTCGCTGACCGGCAGTCGGCTGTCAGGCAAACGCAGCAGGTGCTCCAGCGCAATCAGCAGAGGCTCCTGGCCGCGCTGCCCCTGGTCAGCCAAGGTAAAGGGAATCGCCCGCGGGTCGTCACCACTGTGCTGGCCGAACACCGCCTGAATGTGCGGTGCGTAGAGATTGACGTCCGGCACCATGACGATGATGTCGCGCGGCTTGAGGTCCGGGTCAGCAGCAAAGGCGGCCAGCAGTTGATCGTGCAGTACTTCCACTTCGCGCTGCGGGCTGTGTGCCAGATGAAAGCGGATGGACTGATCACGCACCGGGTCGACCGCCGGCCACAATGCGCGAGACTCGGCCAGCGGTCGCAGCTGCAGAATGTCCTGCTGCAGTTGCTGCAGCAGCGTGTTGCCGGCGGGTGCTTCAAACAGGTCAACCCGGCCACCGGCGATAGTGGCGAAGCGCGCTTCGTAACTGGCGCGCTCATCGTGCTGGTCGAGCAGGTTGATGTAGTCACGGCCCTGCTTGCCCCAGGCCGCCAGCAGAGGATGGGCGTGCTGATGCAGGGTGCTGTCGTCCAGCTGAATCGGGCTGCCCGGTCGCCGTTGCTGACGGCGGTATTCGTGGCGCAGCAGGTCCTGATCGGCAACGATATCGCCCCAGTGGTACTCGCAGGGGTTTAGCACGCAGAGCAGCACCTGCGAGAAGCGCCCGATCACCGCCAACGCCTCGAGCGTCTGCGCTGGCAGCGACGAGATACCAAAGACGATCACCCGTCGCGGCAGGCTGGCCGGTGGACTGTCGCAGTCAAGCAGGTGCTGGACAAAACGCGGATGAATACCGGCCCGGCTGTCGCTCAGACGTTCCGCACCAACGTCCGCCAGCACCGCGCGCCAGAGCGCCGGCTGCCAGCGTTCCTCGTCATCCAGCGGTCGCGGGCCGGTGCGCGCCAGGCCGATATGGTCGCGCCCGGCGGCCCAGTCGTTCAGCCAGTCGGCGCGGTAGACCTGATACTGGTCGAACAGATCGGCCAGCCGCACCGCCAGTTGATAGCGCTTGCGGCAGTCGTGGTCATCGGCAAGAAAGCGTTTGAGTGGCGCGAAATCAGGCTGGTCTTGCAGCGCGGGCAACAAGCGCATCAGCCGCCAGGTCAGCGGCAGTTTATCCAGCGGGGATTGCTCGGGCACGCTGTCGCGGCCCAGCACGCCGCGGTAGCTGTCCCAGAGAAAACGCGCCGGCAACTGCACATCCAGCGCCGCCGCGATGCCGCAGCCGCCCTGCGCAGGGTCTGCCGCCAACGCCATCTGCAACCATTGAGCAATGCCGTTGCTCTGCACTAGGATGACTTCGTTCTCCAGCGGCGCCAGCGGGTGCGCCCGCATCCAGTCCACCGCCAGCTCGCGCAGGGTCTCCAGGCGGTTGCCGTGGATGATCATC
>MDSY01053327.1_pt1 | contig 75056 bp, 62 predicted proteins | sample 811131 | NCBI WGS metagenome assembly MDSY01 (sample SAMN05326643, study PRJNA326480) | marine metagenome | isolation source: seawater | place: Atlantic Ocean: South West | collected 2010 | reverse complement strand
TTCAAATCCGAATGGCAAATGAAATTTTCAAATGGCAAATGAAAAGTTCAAATCCGAATGGCAAATGAAAAGTTCGAATGGCAAATGAAAAGTTCGAATGGCAAATGAAAAGTTTGAGTCGAATGGCAAATGAAATTTTCAAATGGCAAATGAGAATTTCGAATCCGAATGGCAAATGAAAAGTTCGAGTCGAATGGCAAATGAAAATTTCAAATGGCCAATGGGAAATTCGCATGAACATGAAAAGACAAGTACTTAAATGAGGTGTGTCATTTAAGAATGAAACGTGAAACTATTGATGCATTGTACAGTGCTGTAAGAGCATATTGTAATCTATTCTTAAAACCGTCACACAATGTCCAGAATCCGGAAGCCTATCGTCTTTCACACTACATCGTCATGGTGAACGAAGTTTGGAGCCAACCACATTTCAAAGCATTATTTCTGAGAACTTCCAAAAAAGCTGAGACAATCAAGTCAAATCTGTTAACCTATGTGGACGCGGAGTGGTATTCCTGGTCAGAGCGCGCCATTTTGGACAAACTGTTTGAAATGAAAGAAGACATATTAAAGTTTATAAATGCAGGGATGCCTGGAAAGGTCATTGAATTAACGTCTAATGTCATTAAACAGATAAACGAGGTTGAAACTATAGTTCGCGAAGATTTTGAAGATAAAGGCTGGTGTTCATGCCAAATAAGTTAATCTCCCAAAGGTTAGCACATATGAGAGTTTTATCCAACATATGAATGTAACATCACTCTCGCAATGAATCGACCGGCATTGATTCCCCATCATTTGAAAGAACATTTTCACAGTAAGCACAGCTGCATTGACATTCGCGGAAAGAAAGCCCATGCGATCAAGGCAAATACGAATAACCGAAGTTGGCACAATGTGATCACCTCAGAATGTGCCGCCATTGCCATCAACTATCGTACCAAACATGCGAATACTGTCGTACAAACGTCAAAGGATCCGATCCATGTATTGTCTTTTGGCTGTGGTGCAGACACGTTTTACTGGGGCCGGTATCGCTTTAGCAGTATGAAGACGTTCCAAGGCCAAGAGTGTTTTGTGTTGAAGTTTGTCGACGACGGCGATCTGCACATGTGCCTCCCGAAAGACACGCAACAAACTCGTTCGCGACTTGAGAAACAGTGGCTCGACGCTTTTGACGTCTCGGGTACAGAGCACGTGTACGAGCCGGCAACCCTCCATCTCCCGTCGTCGAAATTACTGCCCGACAAGGAGTACACGCCGGACATTTGGCTTCCAGCAAGTCATGAATTCATCGAAATCAAAGGGCCGAAGCCGTCTAAACTCGAACTGGAAAAATGTCGTTTGACGACACAACTTGGGTTCAAGATCAAAATGTTTCGCGGAGCCCCCGACGGTTTTGACTGTTATGATTGGGACTCAAATGGAAAATACACGAAGAGCCACCATTCGTCGTGGTACCGTTACGAACACCCGCATGGTGCTAGAAAACGTCGTCGCGTCCACAATGTGACGTAATAAGAGTATATAAACACCCGGGACGTGGTCGAATGCACTGTAAGTGGTGCAATATTTCATACGAGTATTATTCGAGCCCAGAGCACGCTGGCCGGCAAAATTGCATGGTTTCTGACTCTGGTTATCATTTTTTCGTATCTTCAGTGTGTTGTATGAATTGGTTTCGTAAAAAGCCGACACATCGCTCACTTTTAGAACACAGGCGCATAAAGCGCCCACACACTATTTAAGTTTGTTCAATTGTTAAGAAATGTCAGCCATCAAAACACACGAACAATTCCAAATTGTAACCGGCGACAACATTGAATATTCGAATGAAGATGGCGAACATTCGCTACAACCGACATCATTGGTCGTGTCTAGGCAGACGCCGTCTATTTGTCAAATTTTCACGACAAAGGAGAACACTGGAAGCCTACAGTCTTCCGAGACTCAAGTGTATCATGGTAAAATTGAGACCATTTCGCCCGGAACCACAGCGACAGAGTTTGTAGTCAAAGTCCGCGTCGGCGAATCGTTTCAAAACGTAAAGTTACAGTGTCAGCGTTCGGAAAGTTCGGAATGTAGTATATGTTAAAAAATGGATTTTGAATTATTCATATTAAGGTCTTCTGTATTCAACGAAATGTTATTTCTTCTCTATATTTTCCTTTCTTTGGTCCTTGTATCAGCGGACTGGCCGCCGTCCAACTGTAATTTGGCTTTAAATGATAGATACGTTGTTTTGACGTCGTCTTCCATGGGGGTATCTGAATGCGTTGTTCCGGATGTCTTCGAGCGTACTATGTATGTACAATTAAGTCGTACACATATGCAGGCCGGTGCAGAGAGCGAATCAGTACTCGAAATAGACCTGGTCAATGACGATGAGTTTGCATCCATTCAGATTTCAGACAGTCAAATAAGTCTCGACGCTGACAATAAATGTGTATTTGGATCCGTGAAGCGCGTCGAAACACCCTTTTGGTTGCGAGTCCAATTGAGAACTATGCTTGACACACAAAAAACACACGTTCGAGTGGCGTTGTCGGACAGAAACGACGGCGTGTTTGAAGATTGTGCGGTCATTACGACGAGTTCTCTGCAACATCAATTTCAAATGCGTTTTGAAGGAGAAACAAAGAACGGCATGCGTCAGTTGGTGCACGCAGTGACAGCGAAAAAGCCTATTGTAAATAAGATAGATGTGTCTGTTTTGACGTCTAGAATGGACGGTCTGGAGACACGTCTTCAGCGCTTGCAGTCCGTCGTCACGCGTTACATCGATTCACACGACCGTCATAAGTCTGAGACCTTAGACCAGCACACATATTTGAAAAGTGCTATTGCCGGCGCGCATAACCGCATAGTTACGCGTTCCAACGCGCACGGTTTGCTCTACATGTTTCTGTTTGTCATTGTCATATTGTGTGGATTCACGTACACCAAGCTGCAATATATCGAGAAACAACGCTTCCATATGCCTTGAATCCATCTTTGTTATGGAATATGTGTGTATTTAAACAAATTGGATGATATGTGTAAAAAATGTCCGAGTTCAACTACCAACCTTCAAAAAGTTCTTTGCGGGCTGATACTGTCGTCGAGTTTGTCAACCGTTCCTTGTTGGACTTTAAGATGAGCGATATTCCCGGCATGGGTCCCGCGTCGATTCAAAAGTTTGGCGATCATGGCATTTATACGCCAGCTCAAATCGTCGCCAAATTCCTGTCGTTCGTCGACTCGGAGGAGGTTTCGGCACAGGATGTTTGCGAACGGTTCTATAATTGGGCAAACCCTATTATGGGTAAGGCGAACACGCACAACCTGACGTTTGCTCTGGCAAATTACTCTGGCGAGCACGGCCTCTTTCATTACGAATAGAGTTACATTTAACAAAAATACATATATCATTCTTACATGTTTTGCGTATATATGAATTTCAAACGAAAATACTATAACCGCGAAATGATTTGTAAATGATTTGTTTCAATAACGATGACGTTATTTTGTTTGTTGTTATCGTTGGGTTAACGTTTGTTCTTTCTATTATATGTATTTGTGTAGCGAAGTGTAGGCGAACAAACACGAAGCGTGCACAATCAAGCGTGACAACGGAACGTTCTCATTTGTATTCGCCCCTGGGTGTTCGTCCAACACAATCCCCCCCGTTGCCTCCTATTACGAGTCGGACGGATACTCGTCAAAGTTTTAATTATATATTACCCGTAATAAAATAACACCATATATTACACATACGTGAGTTTTTAGTTGACCCATGCCTGAAAGATGTGTCCACCATGAACGTCGACATGCCGTCCATTTCCGCCGCGGAGTTCGGCGATATTAAAAGGGCGTACATTGACGATTCGGTTGTGGGTGACGCGCTGAAGCAACAGTTGAAAGTCCACAATAAGGTTCAAAACGAACGAAAAAAGAAGATCCACACGTACATGAGAGATAACAACATCATGTCGGAAGACATCGGTGGTCACACGTTTGAACGCGAAGAAAAAACATCGGTGAAAGTGAACATGAAAACACTGGAGGAAATTATCGATAATCCCGCAGACCTGGAACAATACAAGCGCGAGCACTCGACTACGACGGAATCGTTGAAAATACGCAAACCGAAACGCCAACGCACAGAAGAATAATATCTGCGTTCACATTTACAAAATCGCATTTGCGTGCGAATGATATATAAATATATAAAAAGGATACCATTTGATTGATATGAAACGTAAACGTTGTACTAAATGTAAACATACTATGAAAGGTCACAAAAAACGCAACTGTCGCGAGGACGTACGTTTAGAAAGTGACGGGCGAGTGTACATAGGGTCTGTGTATGAGGGTGTGCCATCTGGTCGCGGTCGCCTTGAAATGGAGAATTCTACGTATATTGGTTTTTTTTTGGCGGGAAAGAAGCACGGTACGGGTACGGAAGTTACGAGTGTGGGTCGTACATACACAGGCGAGTGGGAAAACGACAAATACCACGGACCGGGTCGGTTGGTCTATGGCGACCGTCGCGTCCGAGAAGGAACATTTTATCACGGGAGGTTGCACGGCTTCGGCACGGCGGTGACAACTGTGAGTTCGTATGTGGGTCAGTTTCATCATGGTATCCGTCAAGGACAAGGCACACTGACGACACATTCTGGTGTGTATGTGGGTACTTTCCTGTACGGTGAACAGCACGGTCGTGGATGCTTTACGTGGACCAATGGTGACATTTACAGTGGGAATTGGAGACGCGGAATGAGATATGGGATAGGCCTCATGACGGATGCTACGAGCACGTACACTGGCAACTGGAGACGCGATTTAAGGCACGGGTTGGGTACGTGCGTGTGCACACAAACAGGTGTCTACGAAGGACAATGGAAGAAAGGGCGGCGGCATAACCAGGGTACCCAGACCTATGCCAATGGTGTTCAGTATGTCGGAGGTTGGTGTCGTGGCGAAAAGACCGGCCATGGTACGCAACGTTGGCCGAACGGTGACCATTACGTCGGATTCTGGTCGAGCGGTACGTATTGTGGTCGTGGTATGTTAACTCTTCACGATGTCACGTATACTGGCGAGTGGTCTGATGGAAAGCGGTGGGGTATGTTTGTGGAGACGCGTGTCGACGGGACGCGGTGGTCCGGTCCATGGTCTGACGACGTACGCCTCGGCATATTTTATGGACCCGACAACAAACGTCGAATGTATATTCGAGATACGTTGATCTCGTTCGACCACGTGTACGAGGCCAAAGAAGCAATCAAGCGTGCTATCGGTGTTGGCGAGATCGAGTGTGCGATGGTCATAGGTGAGTTTTATCCATCGATCGTGTCTTGGTCCTTTCTTTTCGACTGTGATCAAAACGGCCGTCTGTTGGAATTGGCGACTCGAGAGCAGATTCATTTGTGGACGCAGAAGCACTCATGGACATTGTACAGAAAGGGCAGATACGCTTTCATTGAAGCGCTGGTATCTCGTTCAAGCCACGAAAGGATACAGCGTGTGGCAGAGCGGGTACCGGAACTTTTTGATCAGATTACGCACGATTTTGTTGCTGACCCATGGATGGTGCACTCCGTGTCGTACTCCGCAGCGACAAAAACGAAACTACTGAGAGGATTGCACCTTGGTGAATTCGGACGGTGCCCGCCAAAAGATCCATTCACAAGGCAGTTGTTGACCGAGAGTTCCGGGACATATTTGCACGAAAAGGCCGTATCCGTCGCGAGGAAGGTGTATTGTGCGTTTATGGGAGCAAGCGAAGATATGCCCACAATGCGTGAAATGGCGTACAGTTTTGATTTAGAAGATTTCGAGTTATCTCTGAGAAATGCACGTGCCGCGAAAGACACGGCTACAATACGTAGATTAATGAAAGAAAGAAACCTGTTCATTCAACAGGGTCACTCAAACCCTGAATAAATTTTAATATATCTTTAGGCGAACATGTATCGATGGTATGTGCAGATTTTAATGTTGTCACGGTGATCGGTTTGGTTTGACCAATTCTCCATGCACGGCCAATGGCCTGTTTTTTCAAATGTTTATTGTGGCACGGCTCCATGAATATGATGTGTGAGGCCGCAGTTAATGTCACGCCTACGGACGCTGTTTTCGTCGTCATGACAAACACTCGTGTGGATTCGTCGCTTTGAAATGTTTCGATAGATGTGGCACGGCGCTTTGGAGTCATTTTGCCGTCTATGGACACGTGTTTTATGTTGTGCTCCGCCAAAAAACGACATACTTTGACCCATGCATTATGAAACTGTGTAAAGATAATGCACTTTTGCCTGTCGCCTGTGATCGTCTTTAATAAGAATCTGAATTTATTTCCTATTTTCCCTCGCGCCTGATGGACTGATTCGTACGTCTGCATGTCCATTTCAATGGGGTATCCGAGCGTGTCGTGCGATCTCCACATTTTCGCCCCAGCCTCTTCCGGCATGATTTGTTCTGTAAGTTCGCGCAAAGGTGCTTCGTTACAACATGTACGGCATAGTGGACACCTATGCATGGCGTCGTGATGAAAAGATGTCTGAATGCACTCGAAGCAAAACATGTGATTGCACGGGGTCACGGTGGGTCGGTCGAGTGCGTCCATACAGATAGAACACATTTCATTTCCGTCTCGACATGATTGAACGATGGCTTTGAGCGATTCATCGTAATTCGTCGTACCCAGAGATTCAATGAAAGCGTCTACTGTATTGTACTCGCTGGTCACTTCGTCGGTAGATGACGGTATGGCAAAGTCAGAGACTCTGTTCAGGCTAATATGAATCGCCAGTAGACGCAACCATCGTGCATAGTGGAGTATGCGCGATTGTGTGGTTTTACGCCCGAGAATCCCGTCCAATTCTAATCGAAACTTGATAACATCGCGCATGCGGGTATACAACTCTGGATTGTCACACTGTACGAGCATATCGTGTTCACTTACTGGCGGCAAAGAAAGGCTGACATGCCGCTTTTGTTGCCACCACGTGCATTCGGTCATGATTTTTGAGATGAGGGTCGGGTTCATTTCTCCGTGGTGTCGAAGCAGTAACTGTGCTGATGAAAAGTTACCCATGGTCGGGGATTCGTCAAACGGGTGGACACCCATGAACGTCAGTATAGATGCTGCGTGAACCATACCTTTTGGCCACGGCGTTGCAGAGACGCACCAACGAAGTGGGGAAAAAAGTCGACAGATGGCTTTTGTCGTCTCCGTGTGGACATGTTTCAATTCGTGAGATTCGTCCAATATAATCCGCCCCCAGCGAATGGCCCCGATGGTTGGGATGTGACGTTGCGTTTCGTTGACGACAATACGGTACGTTGTCAACACAATATCAGCAGCGCGCAGATCGTCCATGTTCCTCGTCCGACGAGCACCATGAAACTTGACTACCTTGAACGTCGGGCATCGCTCAGCAGCCTCGGACTGCCACACAGACAACATCGTTGTAGGCACGACGACCAGAGTGGGTTCTGCTGTTTTGTTTGTTGCGATCAGCGCGAGCATTTCAATCGTTTTGCCCATACCGACGTCTTGTGCCAGAAGACCGCCCCGCACCGTGTTGTTGGGAGGCGTCAATGCTATATGGCCGAAGACAGACGTGTGAAACACAAAGTCATCAGCGAGACGGTGTTTCGTCCAACCCCACGAAGACGTACTGTTGCTCTTCTCACGTTTCAAAAGCCAACGAAGGCAGCGTTTTTGATATTTGAACAACGTGCCTTGAAAAAGTGCGTTTGGTTCGGCAATGTCGCCCGACGTTGCCTTGGAAGCGCGCAGCACCATGTTCAGAAAAGTGTCGTCCATAGGGCCTTGAATTCTGGTTTGGGGACAGGTCTTTGGAAAGAGAACGAAGAAGAGCCGCTGAAGCTGCAAGTGAACACCAGCATCGTATCTCATCGGTTGTACAAAGGTCATGTTATGTACTTGGACATCAAAGGTCAATCGGAAGTTCACCCTGTCGATGTCTTTGCACAAAAAACGAATGAGCGGCAAACACTGTTGGCGCCATTCTTCGTTTCGTTTCGCCAAATAAGGCTTCGGATGCTGCCAGTGGCTAACTTTAACCTTCAAGTCACACCGCAAGTGTTCGGGAAACATGTCGAGCACCTTTTCTAGAGAAGAATTGTACAGTCTATCCATGAACGTATCTTGCGACAACCCGTGAACGTCACACAATGCGTGGAAATACGTCATCCATTCCACTCTGAAACGGTGCACTTCATCAGACGACACGCCTTTTGGTCGCGGTCGGGACGGTTCGTGTACGTATTCTCGACTTAATGTCGACACGGTTCGCCATATAATCCAATTTGCCCCATGCTCGCTCGGTCTCCCATGTTTAATGTACATGTCAAGTATGTTCGAAGGCGTTGCTTTTTTAAGACGTTGTGGGTCCAACCATGCCAATGAGACGCTGAACTCACCCACGTTGCGGGTCCATGCCGCCTTTGGAACAGCGTTCGACGCGTCGTTGTGTCGAATGTGAATCCACTCGATGCGCATGTCGCTTATATGTCCCCAGCGCGCCGTATTGTTGGCACTCGTCATACGGATGAGCGCATGTTTGGCATCGAAATCCGTGATGGTCCAATTCAACCCGGAGAGCCGAATGCTCGTACCAATGTACGTAGTATCCGAAGGAGTTTGTGTCGTCTTGAGTCGTTTTGGGACGCGACCCATCGTTTCGCGCATCATCAACCAATGACAACCCGCGTGCAAATCGTCTCCAAAACGATCACGCGCTTCTTGGGCGAATTCCTCGGAATACCCCATGTCCGCATATTGTTCAATAATTCCAGTGCTCGCCATAGTTGTGCTTATTTTGTGTGACCTTTTATATTCAAACCGACATGATGTCTACATATGTTAGAAAAAAAGATTCTAGGTACATTACATTAATATGTCAGCGCAACGCGCCACAAATCCTACAAATATAAGACGAATGGTGATCCCGGCTCGACCAGTCTCTTTCCCATTCGTGAGAACACGCACGCTCCAGTTTATTCTTCTTCTTGGCAATCAAACGTTCCAAGCGGTTCAAGTCGCGGTGCCTGGCCCGATAATGCTCATGCAGTATGTTCAATTCTTCCTGCGCGCCTCTTTCCGGATACGAACTCTGATACCTTGGAAACCGCGCGGACAGGCCGGCATCTCGACAGTGGACTTCCGACTCCAACTGTCGTAATATTTGCATCATCGCAAGATCAAGTTCTACAATATCTTCAGCAGTTGGCGTCGTGTTCGTACGGAACGCGTCTACAGTTTCCCAGACATCTTCAAGTGACATTTTCCACTTTTACCGACACTTGCTGTAATCAAAAAACACTTATGTTTAGACGACTGCACACTTTAAATAAACAAATCTATATAAGTCTTTTTAAAAATGTCATATGGATCGCACCGCGTGGTTCGCCATGATGAGAGCCGAACATATTAGTGTACGTTTTGCAAAAGAAATTGAATCAAACTTTGGGGAATATCCTGGCATTTCGATCGTCGAGACGCTTTGGGACTCTGACTGGGGCCGCGGATGTGCCGAGCACTTTGGCATTGAGAATTTGCGCGTACCGGAGACCACGCGGGCCATGTTGAAGCAATTTCAGATCGCGAGCGACTCTGGTTCGGATTGACCGGTCCTTTTATATACAAAATACATGGCGATGAGACAAAGAGATTGGGCGAAGCAGGCGATCCCCATGTAGAACACTGGGTCGTCGTTGATGTACACGCCGTGAACAATGTAGAATATGTACGACGTAGCTTGGACACACATTGACAGGAGTGAGAGGCCTTCGTGTTTTTTTTGACGAAACAGCAGGTATATCTGCGGTAATTTATAAATGAGTGAAATGCTTGAGGCGATCCATCCAAAGACGGTCGTCATGAAATATGAATGAATGAAACATTTAAGTAATACAAAGTACGAGATTCGTTAGATATTCGTATAAACGCTGTCGTGTGCGAGTGTACAAAAATGTCACTCCATCTTATTTTGGGTTCCATGTACTCTGGTAAGTCTACAGAGTTGATGCGACACGTTGACAGGCTCAAATCGATTGGTACACGTTGTCTAGTCGTGAACCATGTGAGCGATACACGTGTTTGCGGAAACTTTGTGCAGACACATGCTGGCAAACGCACCGCGGCAAAAAAAACGGACGATTTGCTGTTGGTGGACGTCCGGCCTTACGACGCGATCGCCATTGACGAGGCGCAATTTTTTACCAACTTGCGAGCAGCTGTTATGCTTATGGTAGAAAAGCATGGTAAGCATGTGATTGTGGCCGGCCTTTCTGGAGACTATCTGCGCAAACCTTTCGGCGAGATTCTAGACTTGGTCCCACTGGCAGACGACGTACAGTTCAAGCGGGCGTTGTGCGCCCGATGCCAGCACCCGGACAGACTCGCGTCATTTACCAAAAGGGTTTCGGACGAGACGGTTCTCGTGTCTGTGGCCAGTGAGTACAAAGCCGTATGTAGACAGTGTTATTTATTATCTAGATAACAAAGCAATTGCCATTTGACATTTTCGCAAACGCAATTGCCAATTGAAATTTTCGCAAACGCAATTGCCATTTGAGATTTGAGATTCCGCAAACGCAAATATCGGTTACGTGGATTTCAGTTTAAAAAATTAATTTAATTTAAATCACTATATCTCGTGGTCAGGCTCCAAGCCCTATACATACCGACCCCGGCACATAACATATTATTCTACACATATTAATATGTCGAAGCGCGAACTTAAATGTTCGCTTAAACACTACCACCATGAAGTATCAGATTCGCTTCTCGTTGGCACAACCCCAGTACGATATTCCCGAGGAATATCTGCAGCGGTACGCAACTCTCAAGGAAATGTGTGAAGCTGGTGAGTCTCAAAACGACTGGATAAGCCGTGCGTGGCTCGACAAGCTTGACGTCCCGACACTCTCTATACTGAATCGCTCCGAAGGCGGTATTGGGGGCAATAACAACACCACGGACCGTCAAATTCGATATGAAACCGCCTTAGGAGCGCTTCTTCGACACAGTGACATTGTGCTGAATGCAAATAATTCGTCAGACGGCTCGTCCATCTGGTCTGTGGACGACTTGCTGTCGCTTATTACGCCGCTTCAGGACGTATTGGAAGAATATTTGGGCGAAAACGCGCTCCTGTCACGCGTGGCCGTGTCCTATGCAAGTCAGCAGAATCGCGAACTACTGGAGGAGTTTCGAATCACCATGTGGAAGCCTGTGCTGATGGAATTGGACCCGCAGCGCTGGCCGACGGCGGCCCATCTAAATAACACGTGTGCGACGGAGCTCAAAGCGATGTACGAAGGGCACCCATCGAATCTCGACGTCGCCCGCACACGTGCATAAACGCAATTGCCATTTGAAATTTTCGCAAACGCAATTGCCACGAGACGGTTCTCGTGTCGGTAAGCAGCGAGTACAAAGCTGTATGTCGCCTTTGTTACATGTTTAAAGGCTAATCGATACACATAAACAACACATATGTTCATTTCAAAATACACAAAAGTATTCAATGTATCTTACTATGCAGCGCGAAGTTGTCGACGCGTTTTTCCGCGATACTCGCTTGACCAAACAAGCGTTGTATTCGTATGACGATTTTGTGTCGCGTATTGTTAAAGACGTGGTGGATAATCACCGACCCATCGAGCTGCGGCCAAGTCTTAACATCTTTGACGAGTCCTCACCCCCGCACAAAATCCAAATTTCGAATGTGCGGTACGACATCCCGTCCTGTGTTGAAAAGAATGGAGACATTCGTCGGGTCGCACCGATGGAGGCGAGGCGAAGAGATCTGATGTACTCGAGCCCAATGTACGTGACAGTGCGATATACTAGAACGGTCGGGGGCAAGGCACTGACATCTGTATACAAAGACGTGTTTTTCGCGCGCATGCCCGTGATGGTACGATCGTCGTTGTGCATGCTCCATAACACGGAAGATTACGCTACCGACGAGTGTCCGCACGACCCCGGCGGATACTTTATTGTCAACGGTCGTGAAAAAACTCTCGTCGTGCAGGAACGCATCGCGCCCAACATCATTTTTTGCTTTGGACCAAACGAATGCATTTATCATGCAGAGTACGACCCTGTCGGACATCGCGTATCAACCCTCCGAATCAAAGTTCGTAAATTTGGATCCACACCCTTTAGAGTATCACTACCGGGTCAAGAAACAGAGATCCCAATATTGATTCTATGGAGAGCTCTCGGTGGTACAGACGACGAATGGCAACTGTATATTGAAGCCGAAGACGCACGTAGTTCTGTAGAGGACGCCTCAGTAGCGCTGACACAAGAGGCGGCTGTGGAATGGCTCGGTACGTACTTTGAAAACCCGACCAAACTTATCTCAAACAAGGTTTATCCCAATATGCGGGACGAAATGAAGCCATTGCATCTATGTCTGCAGTGGTCCAGGTATTTGGAATGTCTGCACAAACACCAGAATTGGAAGAAAGGCGAACCGAGTCCGTTTTGCGATCGCGATCACGTGCGCTCCAAACGATTGGATACGGCCGGAGCCATGCTTGGGACGCTGTTCAGTGCTCTGTTTTACCAAATGCTGGCCAATTTGAAAAAAATGTGTATAACTCTGCTCAATAAGAACAAAAAACTCAGGCCACACAAATTGATACAACCACAACACATTACCGACGGAATCAAATACGCTCTCGCCACTGGAAACTGGAAAATAAAGTCGTCCACGTTTGCCGGGCGTGTCGGCGTGTCGCAAATGTTGAACCGCAATACGTACATTTCGTGCATCTCCCAATTAAGAAGAGTCGACACCGGCATTGATTCGCAACAAAAAATTATTGCACCAAGAATGCTGTACGGAAATCAATGGGGATACATGTGTCCATCAGAAACGCCAGAAGGTGGTCCAGTCGGTCTTGTCAAACAATTAGCGTTGTCTGCTTACATTACTACACAGTGCGACGTAGGACCCATCCATACCATCATTGAAACACATTTATCATCGGGAGGCAAACACATTGTGTTCCACAACGGGGCTCCAATTGGCCGCACCAACGACAAAAACTCCCTAGTGTCGACAATGCAAAACGCACGTCGCTCGAGGACCATTTCGTCGGACGCGTGCATAGCCGTCGACGGCGATCATGTACACGTATGGACCGACTCTGGACGTGTCTCCAGGCCGGTGTTTGTAGTGCATGCAGATGAATCTATGGGGTGTACTCCGGAGCAAGTGACGGATCTCAACGCCGGACGTCTGCGCTGGGATGACCTCTTTTCGCTCGGCATTGTCGAAAATCTATCCATTTACGAAGAGGAAAATGCTTTGATTGCGTTAAAACCCGAGCAAGTTCACAGAGAACACACGCATTGCGAACTCGACCCCGCTCTCATTTTAGGAACACTCGCGTCCACCATTCCGTATCCAGACCACAACCAATCGCCTCGCAATGTTTACCAGGCGGCCATGGGAAAGCAGGCCATGGGTGTGTACGCGAGCAACTATGCAAAACGTTTTGACACCAATGGTCACATCATGCATTATCCACAAAAGCCATTGGTCACAACCCGTGTTGCGAAAGCACTCTGTGGCGATAACCTACCCGCCGGTACGCAAGCCATTGTTGCCATTATGTGCTTTGGAGGATACAACCAAGAAGACAGCCTTTTGTTCAATAAATCGGCCATCGAACGAGGCTTTTTCAGATCCACCACGTACAGGACATATGCACAGTCGAATGCTTCGTCCAGGCAGGCGCCAGCGTCAGAATTCAAAAAACAAGACACGTACGGAAGCATATCGTCGCCGCTCGACGCGGACGGTCTCATGTTCCCGAACCAAAAGATCAAAAAGGGAGACGCCATCTTTTGTACCGTCACACCCGGAAAGAAGCATCCGCACATTGTCAAAAATAAAAAGTCCGAGGGCGTCATCGATTCCACCATCCTCTTTCAAAACGCAAATGGCGGCCAAACGGCCAAAACGCGCATTCGAGAGCAGCGCATTCCGCAAATCGGTGACAAATTCAGCAGCCGACACGGCCAAAAGGGCACGATTGGCATGATGTATCGTCAAGAGGATCTGCCATTCACAGAAGAAGGCATCGTGCCGGATATCATTGTCAACCCGCACGCTATCCCGTCTAGAATGACGATTGGACACGTCTTTGAATGCGTGGCCTCGAAACTGGCCGCAATGTTGGGCACACGCATCGACGCAACAGCGTTTTCACACAAACCCGTCGACGAAATATGCAGTATGCTGAAAAAGGCAGGCTACTCCGAAAACGGCAAAGAGGTCATGTACCACCCACACACCGGCAAAAGGCTCAAGGGTCGTGTCTTCATTGGACCTACTTTTTACCAGAGGCTCAAACACATGGTGGAAGACAAGATTCACGCCCGCGCCAAGGGTAAAATCGTAGGACTGACGAGGCAACCCGTCGACGGTCGTGCGAATGGCGGAGGCCTTCGATGGGGCGAAATGGAGCGAGATTGCGGCGTGGCCCATGGCGCATCGGCAGTTTTGCACGAACGCATGATGATTTCGTCGGACGCGTACGATGCGCCTCTTTGCAAACATTGTGGTCTTATTGGCACCGTCGTGGCGAATGGCCTTGGAGAACCGTATTGCACCAATTGCGAAAAGAAAGACATATCTAGCGTACAAATGCCTTATGCCGGGAAGCTCTTGATGCAAGAATTAATGTCTATGGGCATATCCCCTAAAATTGTATTAGAAAACAACGATAAGAAATAACTATAACGATATATCAATATATAATCCACAAAATAATATAAATTTGGTTTTAATTCACGATCCTAACATGTTGGGAGAAATGAGCCCGTCTGTTTGAAGCTCGGGGTTTTTTAGCCGCTCTAGACTTTTCGTGGGGATTCGTTTGCTCATTTCTCCTTTTCTTTTCTAGTCCACCGAAGTCGTCGATGAGTTGGTCCATCAAGCGTATCCAGTCCTCCAAATTAGTTTGGTTGAACATACCACACTTTTCGAAAGGAACATTTCTGCCAGGCCTTTCAATTTGGATAGCTTCCCCTACCATGCCAGCAGCAATAAGGGGTTGCACACTGTGAATCTCGGATTTGGAGTCGTCCAAGAATATAAATGGTCTTTCCTCCCTCTCGATGTACGCCGCTTTCGTTACGTCCTTTTCAATTTGTAATGCACGAACCGGACTCGAAATCGTCGTGCCGTCCTCTTGAAACAACGGTACACTCAATTCGATTTCCGCGGACAGTATATCGTCAACACGGACTCTAAATTGTGTTGCTATTTGTTCAATTGGCTTTTTTTTATTATCAGGTTTGTCATCATTTTTGATTTTCTTGACAACCGCTCCGAAAAGATTCGGGTTCATACCCGCGACAGTACCTTTGTTGTCAAAGATCGATACAATTCGCAATTCTCTAATCAAACGATCGTGGGTCTGTTCTGCAAAGTGCAGCAAGATGTCTCTGACATTTTGAGCGCTGTTGGCTGTCAAAATGGTAATGTATGTATTATACCGTTCTAAGAATGGCATCAGTTTTATACGAACATAATCCCGCACTTTACCATAATCTTCGTCTTGTCCCGCTACATTATCTCCGTGGTTATATGTTTTTGCAATTTTGCGCCTTATTGCACCATCTCTGGAAGCCAAAGCTTCGGCATCAAAGGAAAACGGCGACGCGCACAGGTCAAAGTCCAGATAAATTGCAGTTTCCATCTTGATTAACTCTGGGAGAATACAACCAGGTTAAATACAGTAAAATACGAGACTGGTGCGTTTTAAATGTCGATGTTTTAAATACCACAAAAATCGATTTGGCTTCAGGAGCGTCGTTGCTGGCTGGGGCGTGGGACTATCGTATCAACTGACGCGCGCAAATGGCATCTCTGGCCTGTCACACGTGTTATCTCTGCCATAAAACCTTGAAATTTTGGTACCACGAAAAGACTCCACAAGTATTGGCGGACATTGCCCGGGAAACGCGTGCCCAACTGGAAAAGTTCAAGGACTTGATGGGATACTATCCCACGCGCGTGGACGGTCATCAGCACGTACACATTGCTCGGCATGTCCCTGAAACGATAGCACCGTTGCTTCAAGAATTTGGTGTTAGATGCGTTCGCATTCCGGATCAAGACCCGGACCATATGGATTGGCTCGACGCACAAACGCGAAGTCGGTACGAGAGCAGATATGTCCCGTCTGTCATGGCGCGTCTCGTGTACGGTAGACATGGCCTGAAATCACCTATGTCGTTTGTCGGCCTTGGTATTTCGGGTGGACAAATGACGATGGAACGTATTCACGCGTGCATGCGCAAATGCACCGGCACCACCGAATTCATGGTCCATCCCGGATTCCTAACACCCGATTCCGAATCGAAAGACGCGTTCGATTCGGACCCTGGCCGCCTGAGAGAGTACCACGTACTGAAATCTGTCGCTCGAAAATATACGCTAGTGGATTGGTCAACGATAAAGTAATATGTACATATCGTTCATGATCGAGTGATACGTAAATCAGTTATTTTAGTGTATATTAGTCTTAAAGCTAAGTTAAAAAAGAATAAATGTTTAAGCAATATGCCCCTGTCTCGAGTAAAAGCGAGAAGACATCGGCTAGGGAAGACCGTATAGACATACGTGTTGGCACGCCTAAACAACGCATTGAACACCTATTTGCTACCAATGATTACAACCCTTCGATTAAAAGACATAAAAAGTTTGTGAAAGAGCTCTGCAAAAACCCTATGAGAGTCTATTCTATGATGCGTCAACGTCTACAGAATGAAGGCGAAACAGTCAGTTTTCAGTACGAATTCGAAGGTGTCGTGGGGTTTCTTATTCAGTATTTGTTTCAAGACGAAAAATGTGCTGCCTGGTTTTCTTTGCCAGAACAGAAAGTTGTTCGTGACCAACTAATTCCTGCTTTGGCTGGCATCCAAATCGAAACACGATATATGTATCCATACAGAGCAACAATATATGTCATCCAAAGAATGTTGTCGATAATTGACAGTTATCATCGCTCACTTAATGAATATCCTGATTATTATCACAATTTCAGATACGAATATTACTTGACAATGTTGACAGATGTCGATCGAAATGATATCGTACTTTTGCCAACTTGTTCTCACGTTGGTTCTACGGTACTAATAAAACTTCGGTGTGTTCCTGTTCACATTCTCGGAGTTGTTTGTGAACCAACATACGCTGACCAATATGTGAACTCTCCCCTGGATTTCTGGGCACACGACGTGAATCATGCGAGACGTACAATGTTGGAAACTGAATGGTATTATGATACATTTGTTAAACATCGCGCGTATCGCACTCAGCGTAATTTTTGGTCGAATCCATCTTTGTTGGATTTTTACAAAGAAATGCAAAAATTCACAATGGAAACACTTTTGCCTATATTTACTCCCCAAAAGGGTACCAAAATAATTCGCGATATGAAGGCGTCAGAGCGGTCCGTGTCACAACAACAATTGCATGAGCGCGAGGGCTATAAGGCGTTAAAAAGATTACTTATATTTGAAATTACACATGAGAAAGCGTGGCCTATTACGCCATTCTCGTTACTTCGAAACATGGTCCTAGGATATGACATCTATCCTGTGGAGTCACTTGGCGTAAGGAGGGATAGTATTGCAACCAGCGTGGATATGTTTGACGACCCCACCACGCTATCTATCACAATTAATAAATTACGCGGTGGATTCTATGACGACCCAAAAAACACAATCGAAAGTATTGTGCCTGCGAACTTCCGAACGTCGACACATTTGGTAACCGCTGCACTGGAACTGTTCGATGAAATCGCTGAGAAGTTCGCGCCCTCGATACAGAGACCTTCTCGTGAATTGCTATTGGCCCTTGCAACAGATAGGCACGGTACTGAAGAATTTCACGACGGCGCCACGGTAAACGCGGCCGACGTGGCTCCAAACCAAAAATATCCAAAAGAAGATTATATACCTCCACGGCCGAAAGATTTCAAACTCTATGAATTCAACTCTTGAATTCCGCAAACGCAATTGCCATTTGAAATTTGTGCAAACGCCATATTGCACCACTTGCGAAAAGAAAGACATAGCTAGCGTACAAATGCCTTATGCCGGGAAGCTCTTGATGCAAGAATTAATGTCTATGGGCATATCCCCTAAAATTGTATTAGAAAACATCGATAAGAAATAACTACATTTTAGGTATCTAATCCAGCAGACTATCACATTCAGTAGTTAATACTATTAGCCACCGCACGTGTCGTTGCTGGCTGGGCGTGGGACTATCGTATCAACTGACGCGCGCAAATGGCATCTCTGGCCTGTCACACGTGTTATCTCTGCCATGAAACCTTCGTCGGTGAGGGCCACTGTGGCCCAAACGACCCGGTGACGGCCACGACGCTCGGAGACAGTCGCATTTGCGACGATTGTCACAGTGCGCTCGTAGAACGTGGTCGTGGGGCCGACGCGCGCCTTGCCGACGCGTTCATCAAATGTGGAGATAAACGACTTTTACCTGGCTACAAGCCAATGTCTTTACCTTTAGGATTTACGAAGCGTGACCTCGACGTGAAGCGCTTGAGCATGTGCCGGCACATCGTACAATACGCGCACGCAAAGGGGCTCGTCGTAGAGTTTCTAGACAAGCGCGTGCACACGTCTGCTGAGTGGCAACAGTGGTGCTGCGCGTACGCGCGCGCTAATCCCAACAAGGTTTTAATGTTGAAGTGGGATTTTACCAAGCCATGGTGTATTTACCGAACAAATTATGAGCTGACAGTGGGTAACCACGAAATACTTTCGTGCCATTGGGTTACGTATCACCGCGACTCGTTTTTGCGCATGTGTATGGTTCAGCCCCTGGACATATGCAAAGACGACTTTGAGCGCTTCATTCAGAGAATTCACGACAGTGCGGGAGAAACGGAGAATTGCGCAGTGTGCTACCAGAAAAAGTTGTCTGAGCGTTTCTGCAATACATGTCACAATTCGGTGTGTTATACATGTGCAAAAAAGATTGCAGATTCTCGAAACAAGACCTGTCCGTTTTGCCGCGACGACTTTTTGTCACCAGAGGCGCAAGAATTGCTTCGCGGCGCGATGCCTTCGCTAGACGTGACGAGCGTTCCGAAACCGAGAGCCTATCCCCTGCGTGCCCAAATGTCAGACGGGACTGTAGTAGGCGAATGTCACAACGATGACGCATTGGCTGCTTTCATGGGCCAAGTAGGAAACAAAGTCGTCGAGACTGGTGAAAAGGTCTTTGTATTCATTATTGAACAGGGTTGGACCACGAGTGAAGCGTTTCAATATTGCGTGGGTAGCCCGCACATAGGAACAAAAGTGTCCCTCGCATTTCACGCGCCAAACAGCGTGTTCGAATAGAATCTTTACGTGTAGCATTCTTTGCTGGTCGCATTCTAATAAAATTAAACAAATGAAACATCTTGGACAGGGGAATTTTTAAACATTTATATCATCTGTACCACGAGTATTCAGTTCTTCTTCTTATCTTTCTTCTTCTTATCTTTCTTATCCTCTTCGGGTTTGGGTACAACCTTACATATCGGGGTCGCACCCTTTTTCAGTTTGATGCCGGTCATTACTACGTAGCACGGTGGCGTATCCAGAAGGAAAACCGCCTCAGCGCGATTATCGTTTGCGCGTTTACATATGTTTGCGAGTTGCAGATGAGAGTCCATATCATCAGGCAGGACATGCACGGTCGCCGATATGCCGGGCGCAAACGCAGACGCTGGTTCAACAGGGGTAGAGCCTAAGACAACGCGTTCCATCACCACCAAACACGGGCTTCGATCTGTTTCACGAATTGTGTCCACAACAAGCTTCCCCGCCGCGGAGGGAGTAACGGAAGCGCGACACGACGGACATTCCTTCGAAACGCGGCCCTCCGCAATGTTGAAGCACTGAAGAGCGCATTTCATGTGCAACGCGTGCCGTTGGTCCCCGCAGAATGAAATGCTGTTGTCCTTATTCCTGCCCCCCTCCTGACAAATGACACACACGTCGTCAGGGTCAATGGGGGGTGCGTCCTCGCCCGGCGTGGGCAGAAAAAGCACAGGACCGTACACTATGACTCCTCCTGCAATCTTGGATGCCACACTGTTGAACATAGCGGCGTCCTTCGGGTCCGGAATTAACATGTATTTTGGCAGTTCACGGTACTGGCTCATAATGTCACGGTCGGCGAACATGTCTAGCATGTCTTTGCCATCTAGGTCTTTGCCAAACTTGCACACAAATTCAAGTTTCTCTACAAGGATACCCGGTGGAGGCTCGGTGGCTCGCTTGTTCACGGACACCCCTCGCGATCGCAGGAACTCACTGACTTTTAATGTGCCCGCTGCGTCCGCGAGACGCTCCTTGTGCGTTTTTTTGCTGTGCGTTTTTAAGTGCGGACTTACCCAAGGTTCAGACCGAAGGTGTACTTTTTGACGGGACTTTCCATGCTCCATAGTCACGCCCTTGCCGCTCTCGTCATCCCGTAGGAGCTTGCGCACCTTCTCCAGTAGTGCGGGCTTGCACCAGTTGCATCCTTGCTTGTGCTTGCGCCAGTCCTTCGCCTGACAGTTCTTACCGCAGTAGTGCGTCCGTTTACAGCACCCGCACGCGCGCGCGGGTGCTTTGCCGCACATTGCGCAAGAAGGCGCCGCCATATTCTTTTGCGTCGTGGACATGGTGAGAGAAGAAGAATAATTCCTGTTCAATGGATGGCTCCGACGACACTGGATGGCTCCGACGACACTGGTACTTTAGTGTATTAGCGGGCTCAGGCCATACTGTACAGCCATACCGTGATTTCTTTCTTACGCACGCGAGGATTGGCCATTGTAACAGATTGCATACAGTATTGCGGCTTTGGTGAAATATTGCCCGAATCTAACAGACATGTGCCCGAAGGCTATGATTCATTCATTTAGAATGTGACTTACGCCTCGACCTCTCGGCATACAGATTTGTATTGCCGATTCTACAACCACGAAACATATTTGTTTAAATCAGCGCCGCGGGCCAAGACGTTCAATTTATTTAAATCCGTGTTCTTACATCGCTTCGTCAAAAGTCAGCTCCTAAAAAAAAAGTACGCTAGTAATCCACATAGAAGGCAACAATAGATTACATGTATACCTACCAAATTAACGTCGCTGTCTAAACACGTATCGGGTTCTGAAAAGTCAGTGTACTCGGAACCACATAACTCGCAATGTGTAGCACCGGAGACTGATATCCACTTTTGTAAACACTCGAAATGGACGTATTCCACCGTTCCGGTGCATTTGCACACGCTTACGAGATTGTCGGGTTCGTAACAGATGCGGCATGCGTGGACATGGTCCGAGTCGACGTGGTCCGGGTCTGACGTCATTGTTCTAATCTTACTTTAAGTCATGCGTGACATCTCATTTAAGTCTAACTTTTTTGAGTCGGAAGTTAAATTCCGATTTGATTTTAATTTAAAGTCACTGCCCTTTGCGCAATCTTCACGCGACATGTTGGACATTTCCATTGGAAACCTGAGTTATTTATGCACTGAACACACATAAAATGGCCACAAGAAAACATTTTATGTGTCAATTCTCTTGTGTCCTCCAGGCAAACGGGACATTCGCGCGCCTTCTCACCGGTTAATGATGTCCACTGTACCTTGCACGGCCACGGCTTGCAAATGAGCTGTTCGTCTTCTTCGGCTTCTTCTTCTTCGTCTTCCGAACCGGGTCCTGGCCCTACACGTCTTCTTTGTAGAGGCCTTGTTGATAGGGTGAGGCCGCCTGGGCCAAAAAGGTCGACTACTGGAGCCCCCCCACTGTGCCGTATCGCTCGCATACGGCGCCGGCTGCCGTCGAAGCGACACGCACAACCCGGAGACGAATGCGTGAGTTCCAGACGCAATAGATCCTCGCTTTCTTTATAACGACGCCACTGGTCTTTAAAGAAGACCTTTACCGCGTCTGAAACGACGTGCGGGCACAGACATATTCTCGAGGGGAAATAATCAACATATTCTTCTTGTTCCAAACCTACAACATGAATGCAACCATTCATTCTCCAACCACAAGGACCGTAAAATGCCTGGATCCCGTGTGCTTCCAGCGCGTCCGTCCCTCCCACGTGCAGACAAAAGCCAAACGAGTCTGAACACAGCGTAACCACCGCCCGCTCGTGCACGTAGCCTTCGTAGATGTTATTGTACTTGATGAACATCCAGGGTCGGCCTGACAGTACAGTGGATATTAAATGGTCCACAAAAGGGTCGCGCTGAGGGTTTGCAAACGCAGGGAAGTCCAGAGCGACGGTCGTCGCTCTCAGTTCACTGAGAGCGCTAGTCCACGCCGCCCACTTGGCCCGGAAGTCGGCGGCACTGCTTATGACGACGTCGTCGTTCTCGCACGGGTCTTCTACACGCCCGCTGGTCTGACCAGTCAACGCCGCCATGGTTTTAATGATAAGGGTTGGGATGTTTATAATGACTTGACATCCACGATAGGGGTTCGGGCGAGCTCCGTATATAAAGGTGCGACTTCGTGTAAAGATGACGAAGGTGGCTAAGAAGGATTACGCCTACCGTTCGACTTGGAAGCATACATTTTCACGCGCGCGCAATTTAGCGCAACGCGGCGGGCTCACGAAAAAAGAGATGATGAAAAAGTACGGACGGTTTCCGAAGAAGAACGAGTGGTGGGGACAAGACGATAGCTACCTAGTGTGGAAAGAGGCCTGGGTGAAAGCCAACCCAATTCCATCGGAATTAAATTGAACTCATCAAATCACACATTTATATTGAAATGCAATATTCAGAATGAATATATGTAACATATATTTTAGTTTGTTTTTTTTCATACGGACCGTCTTACTGGGCAGGATTCGAGAGGACGGGTTCAAGAGAGATTGAAAAAACTGACAGTCGAGCGATTATTCGTAACTACGTGCACGAAAATGACAATATTATACAGATGGTTTGTCGAGGTATCTCAAAATATAATGGAAATTTGTCACAAACAATAGCAATTACTCGGACGGTTTCGGAATGGCATTAATCTTTATTTATTTTTGTGTAATGTTTATGCCACTTTTTATGCGACCGCTTCCAATGCTCTAATTGGCAGACATTGTTGCAATAGCGCACCGCCATACACGGACACCAATTTCCAGTCCCGGGTTTGCGCGGGTTGCCGATTTTATCCACGCCAGGCGTACCGTTGCCCATGATGTTTAATACGTACTTGGAATCGCAGTTTGCACAGCCAACAGGAATCATCTTTTTTTGACACGCTTTCGCCACACGCAGCCAAAGTGGCAAGGTGTGGGCATGGCTCATGTTTCGTGGCAAAACATCGGCTGTCACATATAGTTCTCGCGTAAAAAGACACAATGGCTGGACGAGCATTTCAGTCGTCATGAGAGGTTTGCCCACACAGCGCGCGAGCAAATCGATGGCCTCGCGAACCAGAGAATCTTCATTGTTTGCACGCCACTGTTCCACCAATCTTTGGGCCTTCATGTGCATTGCTCCTGGAAAGTTTTGTGCGATAGACTTTTCCATCCAAAAGTGCGCTTCCGGTAGGGTCTCGGGCGTGTTGACTTTCGTAAGGAGATACTTGGCGAGCGCAAATTGTTGGAGCGGGTCGCCTCTCTCCGCCTTTTTACGCAGCATGGCGGTGATCTTTTCCGTCATATTCTCGGATGGAATGATAGCTCGACAATAGGGACATGTTGGTGGGTCAACTTCTTCGAGAGTACCATCCTCATGCAAGACGATCTTGGTCTTCTTGCCGAGCGACATTCGAAAATTCAACGCGCACTGACGGTCCGGGTTGCCTTCCTCCCAGCACACGAAGCCCTCACAACACGGGAACACAAAGCCCTTGTTCGTACGTGTTTGGCAGATGGCGCAGAATTTCTCTTCGAGTTCCGGCCTGGCTTCAGGTCTCGAGACTTGTACTAAGGCGGGTTCCATTGTGCTGTTCAAGTGTCCACGTATGCGCGCGGCCATCACGCGCAAGTTGCACGTGTCGCAGCACTTCCCCTGGGCCATCGGCGCGGCGTTGTGACCGTGACCGACGATGGCTGCGCCGCACAGGACGCACGGGGGCGTCGTCGCGCCGTCGTCGGTAAACGCCGCCATTATAGACACAAAGACAAAATAGAATGAATGGGCGATATACGAATGAATGCGTACAGTAAGAATACACTCGCGAATGTCCCGCTTGTAAAGTGGCTTTCTCGCGAATGTATTCTTACTGTACATTGCGATAAGAAAAGTGTGTGATTTTTTAAACTCAAAAAATATAGTTTACGCCACACTTGGTGTCAAGTGCACACAGGAGAAGAATCTATTTAAACACTTTGACTGAATGAATGAATGTCTACTGTATTTGTTATCTCAGCTTTAGTTATTTTGGCGATTTTCATAATCCTTCGTATCTTGGAATGTGTAGTTCGAAGAGATAATAAAAAGAAATTGCGTGCGGTTTGCGAAGAAACCGATACAGAGACTCAAGAAAATCCCTTAGAGTTTTAGCGCGTAATTCTTGGTGTCAAGTACACACGTTGTAGTTAACACATATGTGACTTCGAGTTTGTGATAAATGTTTACGTGTACCAAATGCCATTCCGTTGGCAAATCAATGCGTCGTCCGTGGGTAAACTCATCGGTGCTTTCAAGTTGAAAAACGACCCAGAGTCAAAGCGGTCCGACTATCAGCGAGAGGCTCTTGCAAAAACATGGGCTTTAAATTTGAAGCGCATGCCAAGATTCGGCGTTCAGCCGTCGACAACGATACAACGAGAACTGGCCAAACGTCAAAAGACCGAGACGACCGATGAGTCTGTTCAAAAGGTTTTGGAGAATTCGGTTCAGATGAAAACACTCGTGCGCGATGCTGTCGCAGGCAACATGAACCAGAAGGCGGCCATCCAAGCCATCGAGCAAACGGCCAAAACCTCAGCCAAAGATGCCGAGGCCGCCGCTACGAAAGCCGTAGAACATACGGCGCGCGCCGCCGAAAAGGTCATGAAACATCGCATTCAAGCGCAAACGACGCACGTAATGCTTTCGTTCAATACGGTCAAGTCGGGTGTCAAGAAAACCCGGGCCATTGGTTGGTTCTTTGTCGAACGAGGCGACGAGCAACATGTCTATCGTATGTCGCCTACTGGTAAGTCGGCCCGTAAAAGTACTGTGGAAAAAGCCAGACTGAAAGGTTGGATATTGCCCAAAACCATGAAGACGCTTCAAGAAAAGGTGAAAGAAGCCACGGTGGCATTCGAAGCGTCTAAAGTGACACAGCTGCGGAAAGTGGCCGTCGCGGAAGAGAAAGCGTCTGTCGCCCAAAATATTCGAAAGGTGGCAACGTCTGCCATTCAAACGACCAAAGGCATACAAGCGGAAGATAAAGATTTAAAAAAAGTGCAGCAATCGCGGCCGAGTGTCCGTGAGGGCAACCGCAAGGCGCACTTTCACAGTATCTACGGTCGTCCGTTCGGTGCTTTTATTATCGGCTACATTGATGGCTTTGATACAAAGACCGGCACTGTGATTGAACTCAAACATCGTACGCGAGGCCTATTCCGCGAATTGCGCGAATACGAACGCGTGCAATGCTTCGTGTACATGAAAATGCTCAAGGTCAAGCGCGCTAAACTCGTTGAAACCTACGGGGATGAACAGCGCGAATACGTCATTGAATGGGACGATGCAACGTGGCGACGCATCGAACAATCAATTGTGCAGGTCGTGCGCGATCTGAACCGGGCCGAACAAGACGTGGAATTGCGCAACGAGCTCATTGCCGAAATTGTTTAATATATATTTATGAACAAAGAATATCTTTTTTATTATTTTGAACTATTTACTTGGATGAATGTTCATAGATGTCAAATACATTGGAGGCCACCGCGACTCCAGTACCGGATTATGTTTGGGACGATGCCACGAAAACGCTGACCATCAACGCCAACACCAAAACAACATTCAAAGGAAGGACGGATATTATCATCAGGGAAGTTATCATCAAGGACGGCGTTACGACCATTGGAGCGGAGGCATTCTATGGGTGCAGGAGTTTGGCCTCGGTGACCTTTCCGGATGCGTTGCAGACCATCGGAGAGCGTGCATTCGAAGAGTGCAGTAGTTTGGCCTCGGTGGCCTTGCCGGATGGGTTGCAGACCATCGGACGGGGTGCATTCTATGGGTGCAGTAGTTTGGTCTCTGTGACCTTTGGGGATGGGCTGCAGACCATCGGAGACGCTGCATTCTTTAAGTGCAGTAGTTTGGCCTCGGTGGCCTTTCCGGTAGGGTTGCAGACCATCGGATCGTATGCATTCTGGGGGTGCCGAAGTTTGGCCTCGGTGACCTTTCCGGTAGGGTTGCAGACCATCGGCGAAAGTGCATTCTATGGGTGCAGTAGTTTGGCCTCGGTGGTCTTGCCGGATGCGTTGCAGACCATTGGAAACAGTGCATTCTCTGAGTGCAGTAGTTTGGCCTCGGTGACCTTTCCGGATGCGTTGCAGACCATCGGAGGGTGGGCATTCGAAGGGTGCAGTAGTTTGGTCTCGGTGGCCTTTCCGGATGCGTTGCAGACCATCGGAGGGCATGCATTCGAAGGGTGCATTAGTTTGGCCTCGGTGACCTTTCCGGATACGTTGGAGACCATTGGAAACAGTGCATTCGAAGGGTGCAGAAGTTTGGCCACGGTGACGTTGCCAGCAGGGTTAACGACCATCGAATACGGAGCATTCAAAAAGTGCAGTAGTTTGGCCTCTGTGACCTTTCCGGAAACGTTGACCAGCATCGATAATTATGCATTCTTCTGGTGCAGTAGTTTGGCCTCGGTGACCTTTCCGGATGCGTTGCATACCATCGGATACAGGGCATTCTTCTGGTGCTTTAGTTTGGCCTCGGTGGCCTTTGGGGATGGGTTGCAGGACATCGGAGAGAGTGCATTCGGTGGGTGCCCTTATGTCATCATATTTTGCCGCCCGGGTCTCACGATTCCCGACTTTCCGGAAGAGCGCGTGGTGAATCGGACCGTCCATGTTGCGCTGACAGCCTTTTTAGACGCGGCGTTGTCGGCCCGTCGTCCTGAGGGCCTAATGCGATACGCGATGCGAAACAGACTTGGCGGCAGAATGTCATTGCTGGTGGCACGTGCCTCGATAGATACAAACCGGCCCACGCTCGCCGATCTGCGACAAGCGATTGCCGACATTGAACACGAGGCCACGCGGCGCAAGATCAAAGGCTGGGCATTGGCAAAGCTTCGAGATGTAGACGTACACGAGTATGGTGGTTTGTAAATAAAAATAGAAATTTGTTATTAAACATTGTTTTTAGACTCACCCCCGCCCCCACCACCGTTGTCTTTCGCATCGCGTCCTGCAATTAAGTTCAACTCTTCTTGTGTTGGTTCGTAGAACTCGTCGGTAGGATGTTGTATGCCAAAGTCCGCGCGAACTTGATCCAATGTTTTTCCGCGAACTGCTATGGCGATTTTGGCCAAGCATAAATCGACAAGAGGTGGTATTTCGAGGAAGTTCGCCGCTTCCAGAATGTCGAAGACATTCGCGTCACCATTCAGGGGGAGATTGTTGATAAACCCTTGATCGCTGTCGTTAACGACTGCGTTTAGATTATCCCCAATGATTGGCTTGACGATCTTTGGTGCTGGATTGTTTTGGTGCAAAACAAGGTATTCGAGTATTTTTTCAAATAATAATGTCGGAATCGTCGGAATAGGGATCTTTCTTTCTACCGAATCGTCGTCCGATTCCGACTCGGAATCGTCCATTAAATCTCGAATAATACCAATTTGTAGGGCGATATTTAGTGGGACGCAGTGTTTGTCGCCATTTTCGGTGACGATTTGAATGTTGGGGGCTTCACACTGGTCTATATGTGCGTGTTTACGCTTCGGTTCGGCACGAAGAAATGTCCGAAACATGTGTCTTGGGTATGGCCACCGTGTATATACGACGAATTCGTTAGATGGAGGACATATAAATAAAAAAACTACAAATTCAATTAGACGAATGTTTCTATTTAATGTAGTGTTCATTTAAAAAAATGTCGTCGCTCAAAAGAAAAAGGTCGCACCACATAACGTTTCGCGACCAAGTGGACGTCTGCGCGCAGAGACCTGATGGTAGCTGGACCTTTGAGCGACACCCTCTGAATACCATTCCGTTCACGTCCGTTTACAACGCGTTGTGGAAGCATTTCGACAAGACCATATACCATTTGACTGTGGATAGGGTGTTTACGATTGTGGAAGAAATGAAACCAAAAAGCATGACTGAGGAACATCTGCTTCAAACACTCATTGATGAAACGGAGCGGCGCGAGCAGCTGCTTATACGCCGCGGATGGGTCCAACTTGGCGCGATCAAATGCATGAATCGTTTCAACATACGCTTAATCGTCGACGTTTTGAAGGAAACCCTTGAAGATTTGGAGATATTGAAAGACCTCTATGATTTTTCCGACGAGGAAAACACTTCAGTCGCAAAGCCAGCGGCTCAAAAGCCAAAATACAAACTTTTTACCGTGCTAACTGTTTAAAACCGCTAATCGGTACTGGTCCAGTCCCTCTGATTGTAGCCATGTATCTGTCCGTACCGGATCCGCCGACTCTCTGACCGCTTTCCGAAAAATGTCTTCATGTGTCTCGAGCCATTTTAAAAAGCGCGGGTCCTTGCCGGAGTGTCCTCGTTGTTGGTTGCAGTTGGCACATGCTAATATTTTGACACGTCCGCCGTAACAATGGGGTACTACGTGCTCTTTGGTCATGGGTCCGTAGAAACCACAATATGCACATTGTGCATACACGCCACAATAAACGCACTGTTTCATCCCAATGATCGTGAACCGTTTAAATAGTGACAAGCTTAGACTTGTTTACAAAAATGGTTCTATTTAAGCCTTGATGATGAAGACCGAATACATGGGCAACGTCCTCCAAACCGATGTTACGTGGTATGTCTACCGTAGAGTGCTCTCCACAGACGAATGGGTGCAAGAACCGTTACAGAATTGGACTGCAATTACGATGGAAACGGCCCTGTCGCGGTTTAAACATGAGGCTTACACGTTTGCGTTGGCGTCACACGTAGAGTACGAAGACACGAAAGCCATTTACTTGTACCAGGGTACTGGTCGTGTGGCCAAGGCCCTTTTGGATGCCGACACTTGTCAGATGGAAATTTGGTCGACAGCCATTCGCGAATGGCTGTCTGTCCCCGAGCAGTTGGCACCGAAACGCTATCCAATTATAGAAAAGACATTCTTCTCCAAGTACGTGAAACAGCACGCTTGGATAAACACGCAGACGGTGACATTCATTAGGAAAGATTGAGTATATAAACTAAAATAAAGTTGTACATAAAAGAAATGCTATATCGTTCGTTTTGGTTGTGTGGTCTTGTTTTGCTTATCGGACTGTCACTGGTGGCCCTGTGGGACGTATCGTTTCAGACATGTGGTGAGCAAATACCAATACTTTTATCTCGTGCACTGACGACGGATCCTTATCGCGGATTGACACTTGCGTTCTGTTTAATCGCTGTGGCGAGCTCACTTTATCTCAATTCAATATTGATCATCGCCGGTTTCTTTGGATTTTTCAGCGCGTTTTTAGTGTCCATGTTCCAAACAAATGCACACAATGCCCTCATACTGGTCTCGGCCACCTTTATTATGTATGAGTGCTATCCAACGACTCAGAACCGCATCTGGATTGTCCAGTGGTGGAGCACGGTTTTGGTGGGGGTCGCGTGCTCTATATGGCTTGTTTGTTCAGTGCATGTTTGCAAACCAGAAGAATACGACGAGACGGGTCCACTGCCCGACTCTGTTCGTTGTGCAAGATGCTCCTATTGGTACATTACGGAATACTTGTTTTTTTGGTCAATGTTCAGTCTTGTATACTGGCGTATTCCGAAAGACCTTGTTTGGCGCGACCAAGTGTCGATCGTATCTGCGAAAGTAGGGTCGGGTGATCCAGAGGAAAAGAAAAAACTTTTGTTTTAAGTGTATGTACATAATTCAATCAGAGACCAATATGTATTGCTCTGCGGTTGATTCTTTGTCAATGATGACGACGTTGAACTCTTTTAAAAGTATTAAAATAAAACCCGGCCTGCATTGTAAACAGACAGGTACGCGCTTCGTTTTGCGACGATGCTTGATCGTAGTCAGTCTGGACGTGATGATCTGACAGTCTTCGCATCGCTGAAACCAACCACACTTTGGCAACTTTGGCATCCACATTAGTAAGCGAACTTATATAGCTAAAATGCTTTCATGTTGTGGTATAATATAACCCCCCAGTATTTTGTAGTATGGCGTGTACGTGTCGTTTCATTTCGTGTTCGCGGCGGACGATCTCTCGATACACGGCGTCGTACGTAGCCGCCAAATCGAGGTTCATCTGTCGATTGAAGCACCAACAATATCGCGCTCCTCTGAAAGTACAGTATTGGCGCCATTTCTTAATTTTGCTGTATAGACAAAAACGACGCGCATCGCACTGAGTTTCTTCTTGAGGCGTCAACACTTGCCACCCTATGTTCTTTTTCCAACCGTGCGTCTTGGAATAGTCAAATATTTTGAAGCCAGAATTTTTCTCTTTGCGTACCATAACCGTGTTCCATTCGGAATTGCCCCCTCGAAGGCCGCCGTCATGCCAACCTGTCTTGCGATTCTTTTCGTTTCCGTACGCATTGCGGACAGGAAACACGTGATCGACAGACAAGCCCTTCTGCAAGCAGTCTCCCGACCACACGCATGTCGTCTTCCAATGTTCTCCAAATATTTCTTGTTTTTTTAACGCGGCGGCGTCGTCAAATGGCACGTTGTATGGCTCTAAATGTTTGCTAATATAATGAAGTTCAACATGCTTGGCCGTATCAAACTTGCGCTGCTCCAACGGGTGTCTATTTGCCCTTTCTGCGGCGAGTTTTGATTTGCGTGCCATATTGACGATGAAACGCCATTTGGACATCAATGTTCGCCAATGCCGAATTCGCTTGCGTTGATATGTGCGCATCGACTTCATCCATCGTTTCCAATGACGCTTACACGCGCGGTCACGGATTCTTTTCCGTTTGAGTAGAGTGTCGGTCATGCGGCACCAGGCAGTTTTACTCCTTTTGTGCCGGAGCTCAGACTGACGCACGACTTTTTGTAGAATTTTATCCAAGACGGACACAATAGTTCTCGTCCCCTTTGGCAACGAAGATCGCTTCGAAGCTTTTGGGGGAACAATACACACTGGTTGACAAAAACCAATCAAACTCATTTTTTGTCGTTTATGAGGCGGTTCCATGTGCGATTCTACACAAACATGCCCGTATAAGATCGGGGTGAATCCCTATGTATCCTCCGGTATGGGAGGTGGGCGGACAATCATCGGTGAGGATCGAAAGGACACGGGCTGCGCGGTCACCACATGAACCATTTTTGCTTTACCCGTCTTTCTCCCATGCACTGCTGTCGCACAACTTGACAGTGCCATTCCAAACATCAGTACACCTGAAATCACCGATGAAATGGAGGGAATCGACTTGGCACACACCGAAGATGGTACGTCAAGCACTTTGGAAGAGTAATGGAAAGTCGTATTCGAGTCTTGTAGAAAACACGTATGATTCCCCGCGGCAAAAACGGGCGCGCAAGTCTCACAAACCATCGTCAGACTGACCAGGGCAAGCACCAACGAACCCAAACTCATCATATTCCAACATCCCAGACACCCCTGCACCCCTGTGAACACGGCCAAGATTCCAGAGCCCGGCTTTCGAGCCGCGTGCATACCGCACATTGGCAAAAGAAAGGCCAGAAATGCCGTGGTAATGGCCAGATGCAACCACTGTACCGTCGACGAATGCTGTGAGGACAATTGGGTAAACCCCCACGCCGAATGTACCATGTACACAAACGACACCAGTTTGATCCGACGATACAACGAATGGCTGGGTTCTTCTACCAAGTGGCCTGTTACGACAACGGGTACAGACGTCATGTGTAAAGGTAATATGGCTTTATATACTTCGATATTCATGGCTTTAGAACGCGACAAATGAAAACGCTTTTTCTTGTTCGAAACGTTTTGCCGTCTCTGTGTATCCACCTACAAATTTTCCGTTGTAAAACACCATAGGGAATGTACGATACTCTCGCCCTGACAGTCGGTCCATTTGTTCCAAAAATTCGTCCCTGCTCGATGTCAAGTACGCGTCGCACGGCACTCGTTCAGCCTCTGGCAACAATGCTTTGGCTTTGTCACAATATTTGCAATGTTCTTTCGTGAAGAGAACCCAACCCCGGTCAGAGACTTGTAGGTCCATATATTCGCCAAGACAGTGTCGGTTATAGTCAAAAATTTCACACTACTTAAACGACCATTCGAATCATAAATGAGATCTGTTCTTTTTGCTGTCTTGACAATGTCGGCGACGGTGAGTGGCGCCGTTCTTGGGAAGCCCAACCCTCTCCTGTCCCAACCACATTTGAGAAATAATGTGTCGGAAACCGACGCGCCTATATGTGGGGTTCCCATGTCTACGTTTACACAAGAAGACCCGAACGATAGCGTGTGTTACGAGATGATCTCGGACAAAATCCCATGTGCGCAGACGTGTGGCGGACTCCGCTCATTATTACAGGTTGTCGTAGACGCGTGGGCTGCGGATATACAGTATGTAAATTGCACGAGTGTCAACTGGGATATGGTTCTACAGCTGAATGTCACAGCAGATTTGACTGAAGCCCAAGGTTATGAGCTGGGTGTGGACATGACCTGTACTGTTGACGGAGCGTACATTGTTGCGTCAACCGCGACTGACATTGTTTCTCAAACGACGACCACCAACGTCGAAGCGTCCGGCAACGACGAGCCCGTTGTGGACAACGACGAGCCCATTGAACCGGTAATGGTGGTCGCTGCTTGTATTGGCAGCTTCGCACTTGTTGTGTTCGCAGCTAGTATCTACGAGGGCCGTGGGCGAAATGCCAAACGACGAAACGAGAAAGAAGCGCAGGAGGAGAAAGAAGCGCAGGAGGAGACACTTTTGTCCGACATATTCTTCTAAACATATATTAAACATATATTAAACATATATTTTCATTGTAGTTTGTAGTACGAATCATATGGAGCACGCGACATGTTTGCTTTGACGCCGACGTTGTGCCAGCAGGAAGCTTTAGACGGTCCCGAAACCATCGAGTCTTTGTGCGCTGCCGATTTTTTGGGGAAACAAGATTACATTGATCAATGGATAGAACATTGGTTAGTGAAGAATGACCAGTTGCCCAGCGAGTTGCCCCTGTGTGTTTCCGAGTCGATCGTTTGTGATTCGAAACTCAAACGTAAGTACCGAAACGCACTTTCTGCGGCAGTTGTTCGCGGAGACACTGACTGGGTTCGTGGCCATCATATCGTACCGACGAGGGTGTGGAACTTTGCCGACTTTGAGTCTATGTCTTACGATATGTTTGACGCACTGTGGGGAATGAAGCCGGTGTCCTTCAAGTTGTGTGCATTCCTAGTCCAGGCGCGACGACTGCGTTTCTGGAAACGTTTTGTGGACCACCATGGCCCGACACCGTGTTTGCGAGATGCGGTGCAGGGCCTCTGGCCAGAAGGCACGGCGTACTGTTTGGCGGAAGGTGCAGACGTGTCATCGCAAGATTATGTGCGCCTGTGCATTCGCAACGCAAATGTGTTTCGACAAGTCACAGAGTGCAACCCATCTGCGACAAAAGAGGCGTATCAAGAATTTTTGCTTCAATTGCAATTGAGGCGTGTCCCCGACATTGCATTGGTTGAACAATGGTTTTGGATCCATGGGTTCAAATAAATCCAGTATTGATTAGCATATATCATACAAAGGTTGATCGAATCATGCAAACATGGCGACGAACACTCGTGCCTCTGCAGACGTGATGATTGCACCGCAGGCCCTTAAAAGCCAAATGCCTGTTCCACAACTGCTGCAGGCGCACATTGAAACTTGGCGCCAAACGATTCTCAATATTTTATCGGGCAAAGATAGGAGACTGCTCATGATCGTGGGCCCATGCTCGGTGCATGATCCTGTCGCAATGCTGGACTACGCGAATCGTCTTTTCGCACTGTCCAAAAAGTGTCCGAAAATGTTCTTTGTGCTTCGAACGTACTTTGAGAAGCCGCGCACGCGGAAAGGATGGTCCGGCTTTATGCACGATCCGAAACTAGACGGCAGCAACGATATGCAAAACGGTGTCATGCTGAGTCGCAAACTCCTATTGGACATCGCTCGTATTGGCCTGCCCTGCGCCACCGAAACGTTGTCCCTCATTGCGCCCCAATACATTGACGACGTGATCGCCTTTGCGTGCATTGGTGCACGAACAACCGAGTCCCAGCCACATCGGGAACTGGCGTCGGGTCTGTCTGTACCGGTCGGTTTCAAAAATGCGACGAATGGTTCTGTAGGCGTTGCCATACACTCTATTCATTCCGCGGCCGAGCCCAAAGTTTTCATGGGCGTCACACAACAAGGTCGCGTCGCTGCTATACATACAACGGGCAACCCCAATTGCTGTGTTGTTCTGCGCGGGGGTGATCGTCCGAATTACGATGAAGCCTCTGTAAACTCGGTGGTGACGAGTTTGGAGCGTGAAAACATGCGTAATGCTATTGTGATAGACGCGTCCCACGGCAATTCTGGGAAAAATTGGGAGACTCAGCTGGAGGTACTTCAATATTTGGCGACGCATCGTCATCCGCGAGTGCGGGGGTTTATGATGGAATCTTTCCTGCACAACGGCAATCAGAGTTTAAGCAACCGTCCATTAGTGTATGGGGTCTCTGTGACGGACGCGTGTATTGGTTGGAATTTGTCTGAGCTCTCACTAATAGACATACACAACTGTTTGTAAAGGTGAAAATAATCCTTTTTTTTTAAATTAAACGAATGGGTTTATGGTACATTTTGTGGGTGCTTGTTTTTGCATCGAAAATAAGCAGGTGTTGCAGTTGACAATATATAAAATGTCGCGGCTAAACGCTCTCGCGACGTGGATGTCGAATGATTTCGTGTTCTCCGTGCACAAATATATACCAGCGGGTACCTTGAGCCCAGAGTACTGTCTAGGCCGTACGACAGAAGCGTTTCCAGTGTCTCTGTCGCTATACTGAATTTTGGCTTCTTCATAAAGTGTCGACGTGCGAGCGTCCCTGAGGGTTCGAATTCGTTTTGGCTTTGTCAGCCACCGCCTGCCAGTATCTATATCGTCTCTAGATGCTTCTGAGAAGCATTGGACAACCTTGTGTTTTGCGACGATTTCAGCGACGAACGTGGCGATGTCTGTGGTTTGTACGTGTACAACATGGTCTGTGGCGGCGTGGTATCCTCGTGAGGCGTCGAATTTTTTGGAAGTAAGCATGTCTCTGAAAAGTTGGCCACGACCCGACGGCCATAGGTCTATTCGGCCCATGGCCGTGACGTGTGTCGGTTTGTATGTCGACAGTTCTAGCCACTCGCGTTGTCCCCACGTGTGGGCCCAAGGCACATATACGCTCTGATTCTGTAACAATTCTGCGGCATCCGCCACGCCCAATTCTTTGCGACGATCCGACGTAAATGCTAGCGTCATGACGAATAGCTGACCATAGTCTACTTCGCACTTCCACTTGTAAACGTCTTCCAGATTTTTAAAGACTACTCGCGCGTCCTGTGGAATATTCATCGGACAAGGCGACCCCTCAATGAGAGTCACGTTGTCCGGTCTGTACGCCGCGCGAAGAACCCGTGCCTCTTCAATCAAATAGGATGTCGTCCACAGATCCTGGTAGTGTTCAAGTCGTCGAATATGTGTGGATGGTTTCTTCCGAACACCCGTGTTGTTCGTCATTTCGAGATGCCACGCACGTCGTTCTTCAAACCCTTCCCAATCGTCGTACGGCATTTCTCCCATTTGACGTAATGCCCGCTGCACGAATACTCGTGTCTTCGCTATAGGTTGAAACAAAAAGCGTGGACGACTTGCTTTGGATTCGGGCTCAATGATCACTTCGATGTCACTTGACAATAGTGCGAACACACGTTCGGTGTTCATATGGCGTAGTTCCCAGTGCGTATACAATACAGTACAGGTCCAAAGCGCGACCGACGAATACGAGGCCATCGCCAATGCCTTGTACTGTTCGGCATCTTCTTCGTCCTTTTTCTTTTTTCTCCTTGTCACTTGCAACATGGCTTTGTTTCTATTCTGGATGCTTTTGTCGATCTGCAAATCATGGACTCTGGTAATGCGGCCGTTTCTGATCTCTAGATGGTACGCAATGTTCGTCTGATGACACGGCAACCATCCTTTCACCGATATTTTTTCCTTTCCTTGCACAAGTATAAATTCCGCAGACGGCAACAGGTGCTTTTCTGGGAAATAACACCGGTCAATAGAATGAATGTACCACATTTTCTCGTCCAGCTTTATAAAAAAATGTTATTTAAAAAACACATATGTATAATTTATTTCGCTTGTACATTTCTGGATACCATAACATACTTACTTTTCTGTCCGTTGTATTCCGTGTCGATAGCCCAGCACCCTGTCTCCGAATGTGGTTTGGAAATTTGTTCGATAAATTCTTCCCAGTTGGTGGCCACTGGGTTGTCGTTGATATGAGTGACCACGACGCCGGCGTGCAGAGCGTCAATGCTGTACGCGGGAGATTCCGGTGAGACGTTTTCGACAACGACTTTAAACTCGTAGCGTTTTGTTAACGGCATATACTCAAAGAGTTTAAACGCGGAGACGTGGCTCAAGCGCAGTGGTGCAAAGATAATGCCTTGCACTTGTGCCTTTTGTTTCGCTTCGTATTTGCCCTCGTCGCAAAATGCGTACGTCTGGCGAATGGGCGGCAGTTCGTCATACGACGGCTCGCGATTTTGAAAAGACACTTCGACTGTTTCGCCCCCCATGCGCAATGCGGAAAGGGTGATCTTCTCGCCGATCGGCACGTCGTTGCACAAGTCGACGAGTGACATGGGCAGATCGCGTTTTTTCGAGTACCATGTGCCACCAGGTGTCAACTCCGCCACGGTGTCAGTGGCTTGAAAGCGATATACGATGTCACCCTCTTGACCGCCCGCATGTGCGTACAATGAGTTTGGAGCGACGTGGGTGACGACAACACCGCCATTCGCCACCCACGCTTGCTGTTCATTCTTGGGACATTGATAATGAACCAGAAGGTCGGGGGCAAACATAGGGTGTGATGTGATGCCCAACTGGGGCGAGTGCACGTGTGCCGTTGTCGGAGGCAAAAATCGAACGACTGCTGGCATCATTTCGGGTCCGTTCGTGGGCGTCGTGTCAGCACGTACTTCGTGCCAGCGTCGCTTGCCTTTCCATTCAGCGAGTGCGTTCCAATCGCCGTTGGATGCGAATTCGAGCACTTTGGAGACCAGTTCGGGCCCTCCACGGTGCAAGTGGGTCGATTGTGGATTGAACACGTGACGTGCGACCCACGACACAAATGTTCTGGGTTGACCACGCGACAAACCTCCAAAATTCTTTTCTGTCCATGTCTTTTCAATATTCGACGTTTCCAGGGTTTCGAGATCCTTCTCTGTCAGATGATCCTGAAGTGCCTGCACTGCTGCGGCAGACGTTACCGGTGTCGATTGCTTCATGACTTTTTGCAAGTTGGACATGACTTTCGACTCGCGCTTGTATCTCGATTCCAGCGGTTTCATCAGTGTCGGTAGCGCCTTGAGGACAGTGTTCGCATGAATGAACCCATTTTCCCCGTCCACATTGGCGCCAGTTAATTTGAACGTATTGATGCCCATTAACTTGTATCTCGAAGGAGTAAAGTAGTGGAGACCGTCGTATTCGACTTCTTTCACATCTTCTTTAATGAACGTTCCCAGTAACGGCCCGCCCGAGTTGCCCCCATTAATCGTGGCCGACGTCAGTCCACGAATTTCACTGTTCAAATGAACAGGCCCTTGGTACACCCCCGTAGTAAACTGCTGATCCACCAGTCCAAGGGGGTGGCCAACAGCGTGTACCTGGAAACCGGTGCGCAGCTGATCAGAATCGCCAAACCCAAGGGATGGAATATGATCGAGGCCATAGCGATCGCGAAGCGTGCGTTTCAACCATTGCTGCACCTGGGGCTCCACTTTCAAAAGGGCGAGATCGCGATCATGGCACAAGGATACGACAGTCACCGGCAGTGCTTGGTGCTCAATGTACGTCGTCATAATTTTTACAACTGGTGAGTTTGTCACAACATGAGCATTTGTCAGCAGCAGACCTTCTTCTTTGATGTGTACGCCGTCGACGTGAAGGAAAAATCCAGTCCCGATGGCTTTGCCTCCCATCGGGCCTTGAACATGTGCGGCGATAATGCGGACAACTTCGGGTAGGTACGGCATACTTTACTCAATTAATTATCCTTTATATACTGTTAGATGGTTGTACCCGTCCTATTGTATTTCACAACACTCTAGTCTATGTTCGGACGACTTTTCTTCTGGAAAGAGGGCTTCCGGTTGTATATGTGCACAGTCCCTTTCAACGGCTTGCCATAACGCGATCGTATCTTTGACGCTGCGTGCGGAGACCGTATAATAATTTAATTCTGGAAATTGACACACTCGTTCCCGCACAGTGGAGTCGTCGCCTGTCAGATCTTTCTTATTGCCAATGAGAATATGAACTGTATTCCGGCGTGGAATCGTGTCGATAATGTTGTCATACCACCCTAAAGCTTCTTCCAACGTGTCTTTGCGCGCAAGATCAAATATGTACATGAATACGCTGCAGTCTTTGGTGAACATCTCCGTAACAGCCTTAAATTTAGGATTTCCAGAAGTATCCCAGCATATGAAGCGAGTCCCCTGGCACAGTATCGTACAATGATTGACGCCTATCGTCGGAACCACCAAGCGATACTTCCTCTCGTTCATGGTCGTTATGAGCGTAGTTTTGCCTACGTGTTCCGAGCCCAAGCAAATACCACGCAAACGTTTCATACGATGCGACCGCAACACACATAAATACCCCAGAACCCTAACCCGAAGCAACGTCGCTCCACGTCCGTAATGCCACACCAACATTGAAATCTTTGAATACGTTCCATTCGTGAACTCTCCCAATGTCTACATCAAAGGGATCGCAAAACTCCCGAGAGGGGGGTGAAGTTGTCCGAGGTGTGCCGGGATGTACAAGTACTTCAACCACACCGCTTTTTCCCGCGAGACATCGGCACAAACGCCCCACCGTCAAGCTTTTGCCCGACATGGCCATCGCCACCGTATGATCGTTCATCTTAAACCCAGCACGCCCATACACAACGCGGCTGCCGACGGCGTCAACGTAGCGAGTATGATAGTGTACACGCATCTCACGACTGAGCCATTCGTAATCCTGGACCCACTCTTCTGGAATACGCACGGACTTGACACCACTGCTTCTGAGCACATCGCTCAGAAGGGCTGGCATATTCGGCGCCACATGCACATGCTGATGTCCATCGACGTGCTGAGCGGCCTTGCCCGTCATCTCCTCGAATTTTTCCAATTGGGCTTTGACTTCTGCTTTGACCGCTTCTCGAACACCATTTGAATTTTGTCGAGCAAGCTCACGAAATGTGTTTTTGTACGGCATCCGGCCATGGGTCTTGAGAGCATTACACGGAGTCAGTGGAACACCCTCTGTGAGATTTATATGCAGGCCCATTGGCAGTCCCACTTCCAATGCCCTTTTGACAGCGGCCTCGGCAGAAGGCCCGTTCACGATGAGAGATGCCCCAGATATTTTACCGCGCTCGAACAAATCGAAAATTGCGACATCGCGATGATGACTGTATCCAAGGTCGTCAGCATTGATAATGATGAAAGCGGGAATCATGATTTAAATGGTTACATCGATTTAAATCAAACATTTATACACCATTGTTCTTCGTCCATTAAAGCATTCCAACACCACACACAACCACATCATCATGCCCAACGCGTTTGTTTCAGAGGTCTTGGATGTGGTTGAAGCCGCCCAGAGTCTCCAAACGCTGAGCACGGTCACATTGGCGGTACGTCCGGTCTCTCGGTACCAACTGCGCGCGCCAAATAGCATTGAGATCGCCAATGGCATTCCGCTGGATTTTATTATCAAAGAAATCCCAAGACTTGACGGTTCTAGAGTGGACAAGTATTTTATAGCACGGTCGGGAAAAGTGCTCAGATCCACAAGGGCCGTCCTCCGAGCGTTTGCATAGGTTGTCAACACGACCAAAAACGGGCCGAGACACGTAGTGGCTATACACATGTCAAAAAGGAGGCCGAACGAGTCCGTACGAACTCTGTCTTTCGAACGCGATATTACACCATTTTGTTTTTGTTTTGTAAAAGAATGCCACACGTAAAGAATACTGAAAGAATACTACGACATAGAACGTTACAAAAATACAAAGGGTATGTATGATTAGTATTTAAGTTGTTTTGAGCATGGGTACAATGGGATCGCTGGTCAAGTTAAATGTTGGCGGTCGTGTGTACTGGACAACACACGACACACTGACGTCACATGGTCCAAACATGTTGTCCGCTATGGTGCGTCATAACAATCCGGGCGAACTCGTCGACGATGCTTATTTCATCGACCGCGACTCGGGAACGTTCCGATGGATTCTGAATCATTTGCGTGGGTCTACTACGTTGCCTAAAAAGAATTCTGTAGATATGTATTTGTTGAAAGAAGAAGCGAGTTTCTTTGCGATGGACGATTTGCTCGTGCGTATTCAACACGTGTTGTGTCCGAGTTATAACAAGGGCGATTTTGTGCTCGTCCGAGGGTCGAAATTTACCATCTTGAACCAGACAGAGGCCGGCTATGTAGTTTCGCGCTGTGGGAGAAAGTTCAAGTTGGACTCTTCGGAAAATATTGAACCGACAACGGTGGAAGTCGGAGACGTTGTCATGGCATGGTATCAACCCCAGCACAAACGCTTGCCAGGAATTTGCATGGTCATTCACGGAAAAGAGTGTACTGTTCAACTGAACGGGTCGCATGGTCAGGAAACGTGTCCATTGACGGGCGTGCGGTTTTAAATCCCGATTTCTGCGCGTGTCCTATATAAATGCGTATATGGAAAAATCAATGATAAAATATTGTTTCTTTATTGTTCTCGTTTCAGTATGGACCTTTAGTTTCTATTGGCACTTTTGGTCCGCGCTTCAACCACGGTTGATGATTGCTTTTGACGGTCACGGTCATGTGCGTGAATTTCAAAAGGTTTTCGACATGCACGGCGCTGACTTATGGGTGTTCCATTCGTCGAAAAAATTGAGAGCCAAGCTGCACGTTGGTCGAAGACCATTTGAAACTTTTCGAAAGTCTAGCTATTCAAAAATGCTCTTGGTACACAGAGTTGCTCGAATACCGTTTGACGAACACTCGACGAATGTGATCGAGTTTAAAATCGGCAACGACACAGTCGCATCCTTATGGCCCCGCCTCGATCATTGGCCACCTAAGAAAGAACACGGCACTGTCGAGTGGTATCGTGCACACGGCGGCTACACGACCACCGTCACTCTGTGATTATGTTGCACCCCACGAGCACGTCGACCTCGTCGAAAACCCATTTAATCCGGTTCCCCTTGAGTTTTTCGTACGACGCAGGGTCCATGAGCACTCGAAACGGTTTATGGACGCCCACCCACTTGGCGATAGTGGTCACGTCTTCGACTTCGGTTGAAAAAACGTTGTACTCTTGCTTGCCGCGTTTCGCATACCGTTGTTCTGTCCGAATCATATTTTCGAATTGAACTGGTTCTATTTGGACGCTCTTGGAGGTCATGGTAATCAACATGCGGTGTCATAAATACCAAAAAAAAGTTATCTTTGGGATTTCAACCACTGGCTGTACACGAAAACCCCCATGTTCTCGGCGCAAAATCTATTTGCATCCATGGGTAGCACTCTCCTAGGGTGTCGGCCGCACACTCTTGGGTCGTCGCACATTGCGTAAAATCTTCACGGCCTGTCCCACCGAGTGAACAATACCCAGGCGATGGACACTGTTCGCCATCCCCTTGATAATCCTGAATCGGTCCCACGTATGCATGGGGGCCAATGCATACATTGTCTAATGGGTTGTACGTCACCGGGTTTGCCAGCTTATTGGACCAGCATGTACACGTCCCATCGCCAGTCCGTCCCCAGTTGCACCAACCCCCACGACCACAGGCCAATGTACATATCCAAGGCTTGTCAGGGTGGCAGATCGGCATTGGCTCCGCAGATGACATTCCCAGTCCAAGAGAAAACGACCCACCAGGTTGAAAAATATGCTTCAACTCAGAAGCCCGAATCATATCCATACTCGGATGAAACCCATCACACGGGGAACATTCTTCTCCCCAGTAGTTTGGAGCACACTCAGAACACGTCAAGTCTGTACCAAGTGCGTCATAACCGACCTTTTCGCTCGGATAGCGTTTGACGTACGGTGACAACATCCACGACGATGGTTCTTTCACATCGCACTCACAGCGTCCAGTGCCTCGGCTCGAACCACTGCCGTCGCACCTCCCGTGTCCTGAGCATGCGCGCAAGCCATACCCGCCAGGGCATTGTTGACAATCCTGGCCCCAATAACCCGACGCGCACGTATCGCACTGTAAATCGTTGTTCCAATCACCACACTGACATAGATCGCCATACCAATCGACATTTTTGTATACTTGTGTCTCCGGCAAAACGTACACGGTAGTACCGCAGATGCATCTCATCTTCAAGTAATCTCCACTGCGACTGTAGTCCGGCACACACGTGCCTTTTGCGCCGGAACAAATCGACGACGGCTCTTCCGAGATCCAATCGTAACCCGGGCAAAAATCGCACGCAGGCGACAGATTGGCGTGTTCGAATGGCTGGTTCGGATCTTTACGGCCAAAATAGACGGCATCGCAGTCGCATTGACCGTCGCCATGATACGATTCTTGGCAACAGACACGAGACACGCATCGTCCACCTCTGTATGTCGTGTTTGTTGTTGCGTCTATTTGTATGGTCGGACCCATACAGTCTGTGTCTGACGAGCACGACTTCCCAGCAGGCAATTGTAGTGACCACAGAGCTGGAATCGGAAGCTCGGTGCCCTGACAAGTCCCCTTACAGTTTTCAGACACGGTACAATCAGCGTTCGTGGTACACGTCTCTCGAGTGGGCGTGCACTTCAAGTGCCAGTCGGGATTTTGTTGCTGGTGTCGAGTGTCATCGTTACAAATGCCTCTATTGTTACATTGTACGCCGCGAAGCTCTTCCAATAAATACCAACCGGTCAAACCTTGTTCGCCTAGCAGTTGGACGCGCACGTGTTCCAATACCTTTTGGTCGTGAACGTCATAATTGTATCCTGGAAGCCATTGTTCCTGCTGATAGATTTGCATTTGGTGCACGGTGCCGACCACCCCATCCGGCCCGGCAGCGATCGTCCCTTTGACGATAGGTTCAGACTTTTCCAACGTTTTGAGCGGCACGTCGTTACCGATGGGACATCGTTTGCAGTCGTAACCCCAATGGTTCGGCAAACATTCGTCACACAAGTGGCGATGATCATCTTCGGAAATGGTCCGAGGGAATAGAGTCGAATTTTGGTGCCACGGTTTCCAACCGTCGGCGCACGTATCACACGCGTCGCCGTCGTAACCTCGCGCACACGAAGCGCACGCGGGTGCGCCTCTGTATCCCGTTTTGCACTGATCGCACGCGGTACCTTTCCACCTGGAGCCACACTGGTCGCATCGTGGTCCGGCCCAATTCAATTCACAGAGACACTGACCCGTACCAAATCTACCCGAGTCGCATTGACCGTGTTGGCCACAACGGCACGGCGCGCAGTTCGGTCCCCATTCGTCGAGAGAACAATCGCAGGGAGCCAGACGGTATGGGTGTTGCCATGTGACATATGTGCCTGTTGTGGCCAAACATGCGGCTCCTAACAATGGTAGTCCTGTAGTCAGAAGCTTCGCTGTAGACCATCGCGGTGTCCCGTGACATTTTTGGTCCACAACATGCGTCAATACAAACGTGATCCAACAGCCTGCTAAAACGCCACCGGCAGTGATCCAAATCATGCCCGAGATCCATCCGAGTGGCATTTCTGGGGCAGTGTACCCAGCTTCCGCCATTCTCTGGCCACCTTGGAAGATTAAAGTCGTCCCGCCCCAGAACAGTACCAGATTTATCAGTTTATACAGCGTCACGACATGCATGTGGTGAATGAAAACCAGTATTTATACGAGAAAATGTTAAACCAAATGTCTGGTGGCTGCATTTTTATCTCGCTCACCGTGACATTAATCAGCTTTGGAATATTTTGGGTGGAAGATCTCTGGGACAACTTTTATCACTGGGGCCCGCCATTCAAAATAGGGTCCATTGAAATTATCAATTGGCAACAATGGTGGATATTTGTAGGTCTTTTGGTACTCTACCAAGCGTCGGACGTGTACATCGAAGAAACGATCGGACGGAGTTTTGAACGCAAGCATATAAAAAATGAACCCTTTACAGACTATGAATTGTTTGTCTTGGCTTGTTATAATTTTTATAAGTGGTTGGGAACAATTCTTCATATATTAATCGCTGTTACACGCATAGATGTGTGGCTCGCCATTGCTTTGGTCGACACTATTGCCAGACTATGTATGTGGCACCGTCCCAACGGACGAAGGCCACGCGTCTTTACATACTAGCGGTTTCAGACTCTTCAGAACATCGCAGCGCAAACTGCAAAGAGTAGCGCGTCGTATCGTCAACAATGTCATCCGCGTAATTCCGAAGTTCGTCGAAGAACCTGTTCATTGCGCGATGGACAATTTGTGCTCGGCGTAGTTCTGTCTCCAACATGGCGAATGTTGATTTGGCATTGCCAATGTCCGTATCGTATTTCCGAACGTCGTTCTTGGTGCGTCGCCGCTTTTGTTTCGGTTCCAAAAAGCGCTCTTGTCGTTTACTCTGGATGCGAAAAGGTTCCGAGCGGATGGATTTGTTCTTCAAGTAAACATGGTCGAATGGTGTGGCAACAAACACGAACAGTGGTGTAGCGCCGTTCGTATGAGAAATGTACCCCTTTCCCAATTCAAATCCAGATTCGCCACCTCCCTTGTTTTGGCACTTTTTCTTAAAGCGGAGACTCTTGGTGTTTTTTGCATTGACGATAATACCGTCCATGTACTCGACGTAGGTGATATATTTGTTTTTCATGTCGGGCGTTTTCATCGTCACGTGCTCGTCCGAGTTGAACACCATGATGGCAACGTGCACGTGCTCAAACTGTCTCAAGGAAGACAACCCAGTCAGCGTAGGGTACTTTTTATCCGCGGGCTCGCAGCGGTACACGACGAGCCCTCCTTGGTCCTGTATCACATTCTCGAGTCCGAGTTGGCACTTTAAAGCTCCCAGTTCTTTTCTGGACCATGTAGGTAGTGCGACCGATGTGGGCGACACCGCCGGTTCGACCGGTTCTGGGCCTTCGTCCTCACTGTCGGACCAACCGTCCGAACCGGGATCGCTTTCTGTGCCGTTTGGCGAGGCAGTAGCGCCGCGCGACGCGTTTGACGCATCAAAAGTACTGGAGAGGGCGAGCGCGGCCATGTGTTTTGGTCAGGTACGTATGGTGTATATGGATATCACTTAAGTTTAAAGAATATGTGATTTTTGATTTAAATCATTTAAGTCCGGCATGTTTAAATCGTCGGCACGTTTAAATCACATGATCGGTACAAAACATATGCATACACACATACACACACAACCTCAACGACAACCCAACATGTTCGCATCATCGTCTTATAGTGTCGCGTCCAGCGCCGCCGCTTCTGTCCAGATGGTGGCGGCAAACGGACCAGAAAGCGACGACGGTGCGCATGACACGTACGCGACACCGAACAAGGTGTTCTTCCACGCCCAGAACAAGGATGTCGTCCCCACGCTGACTTGGGAAAACTTAGAGATGAGCGAAAATGGGTTGGCCAACTTTCGGGATGCCGCAGTCCTGGGCAAGAATCCAACTCTGGTACTGCCCGAGAAGTTCAGGAAACAAAAAGTTCGCTTAGCGATACACTTGAATCACGATAGTGTGTCAGGACGCTCGGGGTCGGCTCCCATGCCGAAATTCATGGCCAAACACGTGAGTGATGCCGACAAATTGATGAAAAGCGAAAACCCATTGGCCGCCAACGAAGCGTGGGTCAACACCCTGCATCTTGGCCCCAATCTTCACGTCACATTCAAAAAGCGTGCCTTTGCATTGAGTGCGTGGTACCGCAAAGTATGCGGTACCCGCTGGCCCAACTTTGTCATTTCGGCCAGCTTTGAGCGCGTGGACGGTGTGAAAGTCACCGAGATCTCGGAAGAATTCGAGGTCCGCAGCAAAGAGCAAGGTCACAAAACCCGTGCGGCACGAGGTCTTTCCTCCACTGCTACGAAACGTCGGACTCCTGCCATTGAGGCGCTCGACGTCGAACTACGAACGTTGCAAGCCGACATTGTCCTTCGAAGAGACGCCATTCAGAAACTCGAGTCTGAAAACACGGATTATATGACCCGTTTTCAATTCATACGCCGCATACTCGCAACTCGCAACTCGTCCATGTCAGAAAAACTCGGAAGGATGTGCTCCGAACAGGAACGGTGCATGGAAAAATGGATCAATTAGAACATAAGCGGTTTTACGACCACGGGACAGATCGAGATTACAAAAAAGGATGCTCTCGATCGATGAAGTATGTGGTCTCATTATTAATCAATACTACAAGCAAGCAAATACAAAACAAAAAGTGATGTCAAGACAAAAAATGCCGTGTACTCGATGTGGAACTCACATCTCACCCACATGGAGACCGGGACCGTGTGGCACGTCCTCTTTGTGCAACAAGTGTGGGTTATTGTACATGGAGCGAAACCACCGCCCTAGAATGGTCGATCTTGTCGTCTCCAACGAATTGCCAGTATGGATGGAGCGAGAAAGCGATACTTTGCAATGGCGTCAATCTAAAGTGGCAGACACGAAAGATCCGAGAATACACAAATGGATTACACACGAAGAAGAGCGAATCGAATTTGTAAAAAGTAAAAAAAGGAAATATGTAGAAATGTAACTTTTTTCTATTCGTGTAAAGCACAATAGTTGGAGCCTGGATCCTCTTTGTAAAACTTAAACTCTGGGAAATCATTGTCTTTACTTATCTTGAAGTGGCAGTTGTACAAGTCCTGTTGGTTTTCACACTGGACTTGAATCCGACCCATCTGACCTTTGTGCCAGGATTGCTGAGTGACAGCCGAAGACAGAGCGGATGCCTGTGAGGAACCCGCCGCCAATTGCGATTGCCATAGAGAGACGCGCGCTGTGTCGTCCGCATTGTACAGATCCACGTCGCGCGTGCCATTCGATAACGCAACCACGTACGTACTGAATGTTTCCACGAAACGATCCGTCTCGAAGATCAGAAACGACTGGTAATCGTTCTCCGACGCGCGTTGATCACACGCGCCTGATGCACATGCACAAGCACCGTCAGATATTCTCGTGTAAAACCCACCGGTTCCGGGGTACGCGTCCAAACACCGGTTCATGCATTCTTGAGAGCGATCAGTGTCGTATAATCGCCGACTTGGACTGAGCAAGAGAGGAAATGCGCCTTCGGGCAAATACTGCGAGTCCAAACAGCGTCCTAGCGATGCAGAAGCATATTGATACCCTTGAGACATTTTACGTGCCCCCGAAGGATCATAACAAACATTCGCATTGTATTCAATGGGACCATAACAACCCGGTGTCGACTCGCCCGTGTTACGCACGTGACAGAAAAGACCCGGGGCGCAATCTGCATTGGACGCGCAATGACCTTGACATTCGCCTAATTCTTGCAAGACGCTGCCGACATTCTTGTGTAATTTTGACGTTTCGTACCCCCTATAGCAAATGTTTTCTCCATAATTTGGAGAACTCGTCGAACACCCGGGCACGGGTTCCAGTTGCGAACGTCGAAAACACTTCAAACCTTCGCCACAGTCGCTATTCGACGCGCAGGCTTGCTTACACTCACCAGAATCTCCGGACTCCAACAGGCCGTAAGATGGTTTTGATGTCGTTCGCGTCACTATATTCCAATTTTGCGTTTGATATTCCATACCATTCCAAGCGCGAATGCCGTTCCACCCTTCTTCTGGACATGCTATACATTCTTGTCGAGCCAACCCGTTCGTGGTAGTTCCAGCGGGACACTCCACACACGTTGTCGCGTTCTCGTTGGCAAAGTATTCAGCCGCGCAGACCAAACATGTCGAACCCCACACCAAAGGGGGCAAATAAGTGCCAGACGGACATTTAAAATACGCGTCCGAGTTGCTCACATGTGTCTGGTCACACGGGTACCCTCCAGGACATGGCTCGCACTCGCCTTGACCAATATATTTGGCATACCAACCGCTTGGACAATCGTCGCAAATGGTATTTGAGCCCACCGCCTCCTTGTACGTCCCCCACGTACAAGACGTGCATTCTGTCTGTCCGCTTTGTGGTTGGTAGGTACCGGCCGTGCACGACAAACACGCTTGAGACATGTTGTGCACCGCCGAAAATGTCCCGGGGAGACAAGACTTACATGTTGTGGAACCGCCGACATCCTGATACTGTCCAGGCAAACACGAAAGGCATTCCATCAATTGTGTGTCCACCATGTAAAACCCGGCTGGACATGTCGTACACTCAAATTGGCCGGCTAGGGGCTGTAAATATCCTAAAGGACAATTCAAACAAAAGGACATGCCCGACAGGCTTTGGAATTGACCCGCCGAACAACCGTTGCAAGTTGTTTGTGCTTCAAGAAGTTGATAGAATCCGGATGGGCATTTGTCGCACTGTGGTCGACCTGCCGTTGACTGAAAATGTCCGGGTTGACACTTGAGACACTCGCCAGTGTTCGATTCTACAGAACTCGACGTGTAAAACCCAGCAGGACAATCGACACATACATACCTAAATAAAGCTTCCTGCGCTTTGTGCGCCATATCATTCGTAACTTTTGTGAACTTTCCAGGTTCACAACTTGAACAAAATGGCTGCGCAACGTCCCAGTCCCGCCATCCAATGTCCTGCCAACCACTTGAACTACTTGCACTGCAGTTGCTGCGGAAGTCTTCTCCAGTGGCGCAACTGCATTTGAACGGGAAGGATTCGTCAACCTTAATGGCTCTCAGGAAATTCGTCTTGGCTGCTCCCTCGAAAATAAGATAGTCAGGGGCTTGTTGCGTTGCCAACGACTGGCATGCAATATAGCAGTCTGCTAAGGTCGTCTTTCCACTAAATTTTGGTGTTAAAACGAACGAGGGGCTTTCATGAGAGCAAGTTATTTCTTGCAGTTTCATATTGAGGATGACATTTGGTTCGAGCAGAACATCTGTTCCATCCTTATCCACCATTTCAAGCACACCGCCCTCTGCGATTTTTTGTATACTTTCCTTCATGTACTCCTTGACAGTATTGCCAGGACACGTACCACACGTGCCAGATTCGGGACCACTGACAGAGGTCCCCGGACAACGAAAACAAGTATTTTGGACAAAATCGCTCCAAATGTTGTCAATTCCATTGCCCCTTTGACACAAGTATTGCAGTGACCGTACGCATTTTTTCGTGCCACCGACACCCCAGAACGCGGTCGTTGGATCAATCGAAGGCATGTACCAACAGCCTTCGAAAAGACCGGGACGTTGTTGGACATTCGCAATGCCTAGCGACTCGGCGGCGGTTCGACAGCTTTGAAGCGTATCAATCTCATTCAGATCCACGAGATTGCACGTTTCTCCAAAACCAGTTGCCGAATAACTCAATTCCATGTACATGAATGGTGGTTGAATGAGTGCGTTGGGCAACTTGTTCGCAATCATATAGGCAAAGTCACTACCACCGGCGTGTAAATATGCGCCCGGCCGTGTCGAATACCCATATGGACAAGTGATGATCGGAAGGAATGAAGGCCGATCGTACGACATCAATGCACTAGCTTCAGTTACGTGCACCATGGATGATGGGATAAGCGCACAATCTTCCTGCAGCACGCCTTGTTCATTCTCCTGGTAGTACCATGATCGATAACGCGATATACTAGTCGGAATATTAATCATTTGCGTAGACGTGTCAAACACACCCGATATTTTTTTCACGCGTCCCACAGGACACTCTGTGCATGTTGACGATCCCGCTGGCGCCCACGCGCTTCGCCCACAACGCTGACACACCTGATCAACATAGTCGTGTTCGTTATGCGTGCTCGTTTTCGGTTGGCAACCGTCCACTAAATGCGTTTTCGAGACACACTGGACGTCGGAACGAGTGCGCGTACGTCCCTCGTCAGGTTGGAAATAACCGGCGGGACATTCTTCTTTGTAACCCACTTTGTCGTGCATGCTGCAAAAATGGCCCGCAGGACAGAGGCCACCCAAAAACGGATCTTCGCCCTGTGTGTACTCTTTTGTGCTGTAAAGCCCGAGGACAGACACTTTCTTTTCCCAATTGTATGTAAAGCACGTGTCGAATCTGTCGTAGGTGGCTGTCTCCGAACGGTCGCGGGCTCTTCCCGGCGTATGTTTGTATGTCGAGTATCCGGGTCGGGTGATAAAGAAAGGACACGTTTCAAATCCAATACAGCGTGGGGCTCCTACTGCATATATTTCATACGGACTGTTCGCATTCGGAAAGGGTAGCGAAGTGACGTTTGGCGACAACGCAAACCACACGATACCTGCCTGTTCGTGCAAGGATGCCACACCCAACGAGCCCATCGTCGCTGCGTACTGCTCGGCGTAAAACTTGTGTGTCTGAGTGGTGGGGTGCATGACGTCCGCCGAGCCTCCCAAATACGATTCGGCAAAAGCAAACGAAACGTCGCCAGACTGTTTTGAACGTTGCGCACACTGTTGAATGTCCACGATCGGCCTATCTATATTTTCACTGTCCTGGAAAGTCGTATACACGGTTTGGGAAGCATTACAGAGACGCGCGGACTTTTCCTTGAAGAAAGAGTCGGCATTCCCCATAAAGTGCACATCAAGCTCGCGTTCTTTTGCGTAAAAGTCACAGACACCAACGCCATTGCACTTTCGAGAAGAAGCCCCCACAGTATTGTCCCACCAAAAGTCCAACGCCACCGCCGCCGACTCGATGCGTATTGACTGTGAACGTACTCCCTGGCCAAACAACCCCGGACACGGGCGGCAAATGTCTCGTGCGCTTCCGTAATACGGATGCATATTGTACGCGCCAGTTTCCGAGAAATTCAGTGCCACAAACTGGTCCTCCGAATTAGCCTGCCACTGCATGCCCGATAGAGGTTCCGCATACTTGGTGTCGTAGTTTGGTTCCAAATAAATATCACTGCGAATGTGATAGCCCATTCGTGTATTGACGACAGAACTGATGAATGGCATCTTTGTAAATCTAGAGTATGGGACTGAATCCCGTACACCGTGATACACGTACGGTTGAAACCCGTTTGGACAACACATGTGTTCGGGATCCATCCCACCCCGGCAGCGGCAGTAGGTGGTCGGTAGTGTGACGGAGCGCTGAGGTCGATACGTATCCACAATCGTATACGTATATCGAAACGGATGGGGCACAGTGTTGCACGTGCCACCGTGAAGACATGCAGCACATTCGTACTGGCAGTTTTCGCCATGAAATCCGTTTTGAGTTTGCTTGGCGTCGTCGAAATATCTATACGTACCGTCTTTGGACCAGTAGCCAATAGAGGTCAATGCGTTCTGTTGATACGTGCCCGTACACGCCTGACAACCGTTTTCGTAGGCCGCGCCTGGAGAGAACCGCTCAAACCACATATGACCACGGTCAGGCGTGTATTCGTTCAACTTTAAAACAAAGGTCGAATACTGACGATACAGAATCATATAGTAAATGGGTCGGTACACAGTCTCGGTCTGTTCTTCTTCTCCATAATTCGGACAAATCTGGCCCTTTGGACAGAGACGAACATCGACGACCACCGATTCGCTCGAGGAATCTATCTCCGAACGACCGCCACAATAGCATAGGCCATTGCCAAATTTACCATACCAACACTTCCCCTTACCATGACATATCGTGTCGTCTGAAACGCCATTGTATCCCGCACAGCCAACTTTGCACGTGCGCGTTGCAAAGCCCCTTTGACACTCGTCACAGACCGGAGACGCCCAAAACCCATTTCGACTATCCGAATCGCAACTACAACTCGGACACAACAACATGCTATTGGGTCGAATTTCGCATGTTTTGTCATACTTTTGCACAGACTTTGAATCCGGTCTCATTCCAAAGACATAGGTTTGCATACCGTCCAATGAAAAGCACTGATTGGACGCAGTTGCCCCGACACTGCTAATATGTCCTTGTGGACAGGACTTGCACGCCGTCCGGCCTTCTTCGTCTTGAAAATACCCCTCGGAACAGGGCAAACACATTCCCGAAACGGCTTTACTGCCCGCAGGGCAGGCAACACACTCAGAAAGCGATTGTGCCTGATTTTGTACTGTCCGCATTCCAGAAGGACACGCGACACATTGCGTGCTCGCCATCTCTTCTGCGTACTGACCCACCGTACACGCGTGGCATGCGCCCTGTCCGTGCATTTCTTGATAAAATCCTGCCAAACACTGTTTGCAGGTTGACTGGCCGTGGGTGTTTTGATATTGGCCAGTAGAACACGCGATGCAATTCGACGCCCCACTCGACGGCTGATATTGACCCAGACCGCACAACTGACACTGTGTTTGACCCAACAACGAAAACGAACCCGGAGAACACGCGACACACTCGTTGTTTACACGCTTGTAACCCGCCGCACACTCGTCACATTGAGCAAAACACAATTCACACTGACTTTGGCCGGGTTGTACGCTAAAGTATCCGGTCGGGCATTCTTGACAGGGTTCGCCCTGATCCGAAAACGTTCCTACGGTACACGGTTGGCATTCTATCTGCGTAGCACTTCTGTGTTGTCCATTTGGACATTGAATGCAGTTCTTTTCGGCGGGCGAAAAGACATGGCCGGGTAGACAATCGGTGCACTCGGCATGAATGACGACCATCGTCGGGCCATATCCCAATTGCTGACACGATGTGCAGTCTATGGCCATCGTCGATGCTGTCGACGCTGTCGTCATGTCGCTGTCGCATGTCTGGCACAGAACAGTGTTCACTTCGGAGGAGAATTGGCCTTTCGGACAGTCGAGACACTGTGATTGGGTTCCGAACTTTCCAATTGGACACGACACGCACACATCACCTTGTTTTTCGAAGCCCAGATCACAAGACACACAATCGCTTTGTTCGTCATTTGGTATTTGAAACGTCGAACATTCTGTGCAAAACCGGTTCCCATTATTTACACGACCAGGTGCACACGCGTCGCATTGATTCCCACTACTGTACGTACCAGGACTACACACTTGACACGCAACAGACGTATCCGAACATTCAATGCAGTGTGTCGATCCCGGTCCGAACAAATTTGTATACTCGTGAGCCGATTCGTTGCATACGCCACAGTACGACGTGTTTGCTGAATAGAAGCCAGCCGCGCATCGGTGGCATGTCGTCGAGCCCGTTTCGTTCGTGTAGCGGCCGGACGGACACACTTCGCAGGCGCCAATAGATGAATATTTACCAATCTCACATGCGACACATTGGCCGTGGGACGTGCCCGTACCGGCTGTGCATGTCTGGCATCCGGTCGAGTTCATGGCTCCAGTGCCAGAGGGGCACGTTTGGCAGGTGTGAGCCTCCCGATACGGTGCCACTTGGCCCGCAGGGCATTCGACACAGGCAATTTCGGTCATTGAGTATGTTCCGGCCACACATGCGACACACGCCGTCTGTCCAGTACTTGGTTGTGCATACCCTTGTGGACAATTGCTACAATATAAGAGTGATTCATTGACCACTTGTGAGGGGCCATACGTCCCCTGACCGCACTCGGTGCAAGAACCCGACGAGTAATATTTGCCGGGTAGACACGCGTCGCAATTCGTCTTATCGTTGTTGGGTATTTTTTGCAGACAAGGTTGGCAATCGGGCTCGTACGGCATTGATTTGACATACCCTGTTGGACAATCGGTGCACGCGCCTTCTGAAAAATATTTCCCGGAGAGACAGTACTCGCACGTATTCCCCGAGTCGAACGTTTCTGGCGGACATGCGTCGTAGCATTGATTGGAGGCCATGGGACTTTTTTTGCCACTCGGGCATTGTATGCAGGCGTTTGCACCTGTCAGTAGTGTATAAGAATTGTGCGAGCACGGCGTACATGTGGTGGAGCCGGATTCGTCCATAAAAAAACCGTGCTGACAAGACTCGCACTGTGTACTCTTCTCGACATTCGAAAAAGAACCGGGCGGACACGATGGACACTCGTGCTCTAACTCGTATGTGCCAGAGGGACACGGCGTGCATATATGCTGCTCTACTTTCGTACCTTCTGGACATGCATGACACGCGTTGGAGGCGTTTTTCTGAAAATATATCGTCGTGCCATACGAGTGTACTTTATGTTGTACGGCGACAGAGCCTTCGCCACACATGCGACAGATCTCTGTGCCACCGTAAGAAAAGAGCCCTGCCTGACACTGTGTACAGGTGCCGTTGACATACCCATAACCAGCACAGCACGGCGCCTCAGCTGGACATGTGTCGCAGGTCGTCCTCCCGTAATCTTGCGTGAACGTGCCATCTAGACAAGTCAAACACGCAGATGTCCCCTCCACGGGTTGATAGGTCATGACTGGACAATCCGTGCACTCAAATAACTCGACGTACGGATCGTAGCATATGTTGGTACCGGAAGCTATAGCAGTGTTGTCGCAACTAGGCGTGTATTCGTCACCCATACGTATATGACAAGAAAGTTCGCCGCCGCAATCCGAGTTGGAACGACACGAACCTTCGCACTGGTGCAACAGACGATGGCGTGCGATAGTCTCGATGACAAGCAGTGTGTATTGGTTGTCTATCACAGAATTGCTCAAACAGTAATTGAATAATGATATCATGTTGCACCGACATTCGCCGTTCTTGTACGACGCAGTATGAAAGTTTGATCCAATCGCAAAATCGCCCAATACGCCATCTTTGACGGCCATACTGCATGCATCGATACATGTGCTAGAGGATGTCATGGATTCATTGAATTCGACATAGCCAGAACCTGGCGCCCATCCATCACTTCCACATCGGGAATGTTCATAGAGTCCCGCATACGTATAACAAACACCGTCGACATCATTGGGCAAATGACACACGTTCTCATACAGAAAGGAAGCAATGGTCAATTCCACGGGTGTCGGCTGGATGCAGACGTCCTCATTGCCGCCCACTGTGACATTGTGGGACATAGTGCATCCCGGAACCGGTTCGCCATGGTCGCGTTGAAAACAAACAAGACCTGACTGGCACGGGTGTTGATCACAACCGGTCGCGCACCTGTCTGTTGCTCCCAAAGGATTTGAACCGGTGATTTGAACGGGTAGATGGGACTGCTGCTGATAAAACGTGCCAGGTGGACATTTCTGACACGTACCACTGTGTATAACTGAACCAGGCTGACACCCCCATGCTGAATTTACAAACAAAAGCAGTAGTAATAACATTAGACAATATATTTGAATGTCCTTAAATACATTTGTTTTATAGTGCTAAAAAATATAAGTTTAGATTATGCGAACCACCGTGATGCTTCTGTGCAGGGGTGATTCGATGTCAACCGTGTTTCGTCGGTGTATTCGTTTAATTTAATTTTTGTCGGGTCGGTTATCCCCGTGTATACGAGACATGTGCCTGTCACGTCTGAAAATGCAAACCCATAACTGGCGTCCTCTGTTGATTTCTGATAGCATTCCAACTTTGTATGAATGTTGGGCATGTGCGTCCAACAATTCGTCCAAACACCGGCGCCAACTTGAACGGTCCCGGTAACGTCGTCGCGCACGACATTCAGATTTGCATTTTGAATTGGAATATTATACTCTTCTGTATATTTGACCGTCGGATACTTGGACTGTCCGGGTTGGACTCTCGCACATTTGGATTCGTCTAGAACACGTCCAACGTACAAACGACTCGTTTTTTGAAAATAATCAAAGGGGGTTTCAGTCGCATTCAATGTCGTCAGTGTAATACCATCCAAAAGTGACGACGATGTAAACATAGAATACAGCGTGGCGCCGACTGCGTTTGGCCAGCGCACAATTCCCTCACAGTCGTCAAACAAATCACACTCTCTTTCAGCATCGTGCATCGACATTAAAGGTCGAAACTCGCGTGTATCTTGCGACAAGGCTAGAAACCAGTATCCAGGGCCGTGGGACGTCATTTGCATGTACTTTTTTTCATACTGTGGGGCCACATATATTGTGTCGTCAGAGGGAGCATTTGGCAATATGGTTGGATACGCGACGACTTTGAACTGGCGTTGGGTGATAACGAAAGAGATGTACTGCACAGGCTCCGTAGTGTCGACAATGGTCTGAGAGTTTATCTCCACCCAACAGCGAGACGGCGTCCAATCAAATTTCATATCCACAGGAAGGCCGTTGATTGTATAGCGCTTCGTTCCCGAAGAAACCCCATGCTGATATTGAATACCAAACGTATATTCAGACCCTTTCAACATAGACTCGATTCCCACAATGACCCCGTCGTCGGTGTCAGACGTTTCGATATTACAATCGGAATCGCATTCGAACGCTACGCTCTGAAGAATACCTGCCGTGGTTGCTGGGGCATTCAGTATCATAACTTCGTTGTTCGCACGCACGCCTACACAATGTCCTACAGGATAGAGCCTGTCTACTTTCAAATTGAAATCGGAATCCAATTCTCGATTCACAGTATTGCAAACCTTTCTGGCTTCGGACAATGTGTTTTCGGTAGATAAGACCACCACATGAGAACCAAACGTTCCCTTTTGCTCAATGAAATTTTGTTCTACACAATTGTCGTAAAAATCGCGTAATGAATGCTGGTAATGGCGGAAATTCTTCGCAGACAGCGTGTCCAAATAATCGTCACCGGTAAATGGGAACGAGGTCTCGTCGATGGATCGCGTGCCACAACCACCGTGCAACGAACATGTTTCATTCCGTTCGTTGACGGGACACTCAAATTGACACGCGGAGCCCGTATACCCTTGTGCGCACGTACACTTGCCGTCGCGCTGACACGCGCCCCGTGAATTACAGACTGATGCTAAATCATACCCGTCGTAGCCCGGACATGTGATCTCACACCCGCTCCCGCGATACGGACTGTCCGACCATTGTACGTTCCCCAATGCCGAATTAGACGATGCGAGCACGGATTTGGCCACTTCACACGTGCACTGGCACGAAATGGAACACTTGCCACGACCAGAACATGGTAGTTGGACATACGGCAACGTGCCCGGACATTGGTCGCTTGCCGTCATGGAGCAATGCGACGGCGTGTATGCAAGAAACGCGTTCGTTTGATATAGCATGTTGTAGGTCGGCTGCACGTCTGTCATGACGAACATCTGGAAGAGCGCGTCTACGGACGATGTGTTCGTCACAGTATACTTGGGCACAAATGGTTCGGTCGAATCGTAGAGCCATTCTTCCAAGTGTATCACAAGAGCAAATGTTCGAATCGGTATTGAAGAACGCCACTCGACGAAACCAGGGCCGTTCGACCTTTTCAGGCGCAGGCGAAAGTCCGTCGCATTCCACTCCGACTCTACGACAACCTCGTCTCGGCCGAAATCTACGAGTTGCGTATAACCGAGCATGGAAGAATCGTACACACCGTAAAGAACGATGGATCGTTCAAAAGTATCACCTTCCCATTCCACACTGAAACGGTTCGGCGATGTTGTCGGTGTGTCCTCAAAGATAGACGGGTCGAGAGTGGAAAAAAAGTCCTGCAACTCGTCTGACGGCACAGACGTCGTGCCAATGTACTGCACGGGCCGATCATCCAACTTGTCCGACAAACGATTGCGAACAAAGACGTCTCTGTGCAATGACCAGCGCGCTTGGTGCATATACGTGCGTGTCACCATATCTAAAGCTGCGGCCTGTTGCACATAAGACGTAAGGCCCAATACGTCGACCGTCGGCTCACCAATCTGCCATTCGATGGCGTTGTGCACGCGCGTGACAATGTTGGCTTTTGTGAAAACGTCTATGGTCAACCATTCTTCCAAATAGATTCGAACTCCGACAGACGGTTGTTCAAATAAGGCTATGACTTGACCACCGACCAGTATAGATTCATTTGTCATTTGAACCGCACACGTGTCTACAGTGCCCGCTGGTGCAACGTACCCCGATGATAATTCCGACACTGGACTGGGCGCGACAGGTCCCACAGACTCGGAAACGGAACTGTTGGTATAAGAAAACACAGACGCGTCGTCAAAGTAGATGAAAAAATCGTCCGACGTCCGGTTACCAAGTACAGACGTGACACTCGCGGCCTTATCCCATTCTGCCAATGTAAACCATTCCGCTTCCAAGGCCAACGTTTTATATCGCAAGCTGAACAGCGTATGTTTCTGATCGACCGATTCTACTAAATAGAGACGATCATAGTAAGAAAACATTGGAGCCCATACGGCAGGACCCGGGCGAGACGACCCTACCGACGCAACGACAGACCAGTGCGCAAAAACAATGTCGCGCGGAAACCATGTCCGACGTTCAAATGTTATTTTGTACAGTTCGCCAAAGACTTGCGAGGTCTTCTCGTATGGATACTCACCGCCGTACGCGTACAGCGTGTCTGAACTTTGCTTCACAAAAGTCATTTTTTGCTTTGGAAGGGCGTCCGCACCGGAAGACCGCACTAACAAAGGCCCATTGTCAAACGCGAATATTTCACCGCGCGCAAAACAAAAGTAAAACGTATCGGTCACTGGAATCTTTGTACACAGACCCCACGAAGGGACTGGCGTCTCCTTGAGATCGCGTGACGGTTGCTGGGTGCTCAAAGCCACACCTCGAAGTTGCACACCTTTGGAATTGTCCAGATAGAGGAAATCGGCAGACTCTGCCCAGCATAGGTCTTTAAACACGCGCAACATTGTATCCACGTTCTCTTCGACCAATAATGTCGAGAACAGTGGGTCTGTACGGTAATGTCTTTCGCCCGTCGAATCGTATTGATAACGCAGTGCCTGTTCAAATAGAATATTATCCGATTCGTACAGGAACCGTTCTGGGTGTTGCCATCGATACACGCCAAGTGCTGAACCAAAAGCGGTTGTATTGTACGAAATCTTTTCGTTCGTCTTTGTGTTGTAGCGCATGAACGATGGCAAAGATCGACAAATGCCGTTAAACGAGTCACAAATGCCGTGTTGAGACGCCATGTCTACACCGTATGTCCCGTTATTACATCTGTCACAGGGTATGGAGCACGCGGTTCCGGAACCGAGGGCACATTGGCAGCGTCCTTCCATAGACGGTGTGGGTCCGTTCAGCCATGTTGGCACTAGCGGGCCAGATACGTTTGCGCGTTCCCGCGTTTCGCCTTGAGCACGTTGTGCGACAGCGTTGGGTATAATTTCCGTCGGGTCGACTGCGAAACATCGCCCATTCGGTCCTGAACAAGCGAGTTCCTGTCCGTCGGAGATTCCCGAAGGACAGGACAATTCGCAACGCGTGCCAGCCACACCAACATTGCTTTCGTCGCATTTGCAGGTGGTTTTGGAGCACGCTCCGGCAACGACGCCTCTCGATAAGTCCGAACACCATGACAGCCACTCACTACGATTTAAACTATTTTTGAGCGTGTCGGCGCACGCAGGCATTTCAAAACATTCAGAATGAAACAGTTCCGGTACGGTGACCGTGTTGCCTTCGTGATACGTGTCTTGCATCAGACAAAAGTCCGTAACGATAAGATCTCCCAAAGGACAATGACACGGATCGGGGGCCACGTGCACGTTCAAAAAGTCTTCGCGAATGTGGCATATACCTTTCGACACATTCGTGGTCGACAACCGGTCCTCAATGTCTTCAAGACACTCGTTTGAACAATGTTCTTCGTACACAGACGTCCGCTCAAAGCATTCTTTAAACCACAACGATTCCACAGACGCACACGTGTCGCGCGCGTCATCAAACACTTTCCATGAACCTGTGCACATGTCTTCCATATTGACAGGCCTACCACCCAGAAACGGTACACGGTTCGTAGTGTCCGTTGTGATGGGATCAAACGAAGACATATAGCGACAATACGCTGTCCAATTCGTTTCCAAATATTTGACCGCCGGGCAACCCGTGGGTACATCCGGGTACAGTGTCGACAAATGGTTTCCACATGCGGATAGATCGTGTTCGTCGTGCGGACAAGGTTCACCATAACATGTTTTTGCAACGTACTCGGGCATAAGTCTCCAAGAATCCGTGATAGCGTTACAAACTGAAGTCGCGTCGGGTTCAAATGGAACCATGTGTCTGACAAACGCAGCGCGCCATCTCTCGTGAATGTCGTCTACTCGCACCGGTTGGCAAGCAGGTGCTTCTATAATAGGTTCCGCGCGAAGATGGCGCCATTTTGTGCCTCCGACCAACGACGTTTTCGGCGCGTCAGCAAATATTTCAAAATGACTCGCCTTGTGTGAGTGCACTGACGTCAGAGTGTGTTTTCCGTGGACGCACAAAGTGTCGTCCTCACAGTGTGCAGAATGCAAATAGCACAAACTATCGTCCGCTGAATGTGAAAATTGTCGACACTGTGAATGGTGCAAGCAGACGTGCTCGCATTCGTGTCGTGTGGACGTGAGTGAATGAAACGCTGGCGCCACGCGCCTGTGATGATGCTGCAAGCGCGCTACAGACTCCATCTGGCGACGACCGTTCCATACGATGGGTTCTGGCGCGTCGACGCGTACTGTGACATTCCATTCCTGTACAAAGTACGTTTGGTTTGGGGCAAATGTGGTATGGTTTTCGGCTTGGAATCTCTGCTCCTGCACGTGCTCGGCCTGTATGGACCAATACCACCACTTGTTACTGGGCACGCTTGCGATGCGCTCCCCGTGATGTTCGGCAAGAGCGCCCCGCTTGACGTACAGAGCATGTGCCCACACGTATATTTGCAAAATTTCTGCACCGTTGTCATTTGTTAATCGCATGGACGCGAGCTGGCCTTCGTCGTCTTGCACGTATGTCCAACCTGACACGCGTAAAGCGTCGTGCTGCTGCTGAAAATCGAAACGAACGCCCGAATTGTCATAATCAAAAGCGCGTTTTCGAAGGACACCGTTGTCTTCAAATGTCCAATCGGAATAATCCGTTTTGTTTTTATTCGCCTCAACCCTGAAGAAAGTCCGTGTTGCATGTCCTTCCAATGCACTATCGAAATCTAACACCTGTTCTACGTCGTCGATGATAATAGAGTGTACAGTAGCACGTTGGTACACAGCCAGGAGGCGACACGTGTCGAAAGTACCGTTCAAATGCAAATGCCCAACGCCTTCGACGGAGTCAGTGCCACATTTGAGGAGAACGCGGTCATCGGCCACCACCGACACGTTATGCAGTGTTGTGCCCTGATACGTCAAACTTTCGATCACTAAATCATGCGGTCGAACGAGATTTGACGTCCCGGACCACTGCTGTTTCAGACCGAAGGCGGCGGTCGTATCCAGAGTTGTGCCGTACGGTTTGTCCGCACAGTAGGAATACCAATTGAAATCCGCGTTGCACTGTTGTAAAGTTTCCAAATGTGATTCGGAGACGGCCGCGGGTACGTCTAGAGTGTCCGACCACACGAGGGAAACGTCGTCGCCTGTGGTTCGCAGACTAGAAATATTTTTGGTCACGCCGTTTACGGTCAAGCTCGAGACCGATATGGAACTAGCCGCGTGCAAGATGGTCAGGATGCCTCTTGCATTAAGTCGACCGTCAAAGGTTCCAGTGTCAGACACAACAGTGACATTTTCAGGAGGTACCCAATCACAAAAGTAGTTTCTTTGTGGAATGGCAAAGGGTTGCCATATATTTCCGTCGTGCCCACACCTGTTTTCGTCTCTAAAATGAAATCCCACGGGTGATTTACACTGTACAGACGCGGTTTTATCACAGGAAGCATCGGGGTCGGAACACAGTAGACACTCGTCGTTAAAATGACAGGCGCCAAGGTCGCATATTGTGGGAAGGTCGGTTGGTTTTGGAATCCAGGGCGCGCCGAGACCTTCCTGACAACTTTGCGTAAACTCGCGCTGTACATCCGCCGGTGACCATCCACGTTCGCCCCAGCGCTGCAACAAAGTCGACCCCTTCAGTAGACATCCACTTGGATTTTGGGGCCAAAACGACGACGCTTCGACGACGAGCCCCGTGTCACAGGTGGTCCAGCCTTGAGACGTCAAGCACGCGAGTGCTCCGCCGATGCGACCTGGGTGAACGATGCGAGGGTCTTCAAAGTGTTTTGTGGTTTGACCTGGGCAAGTGAGCGACCATGTATCCGTCGTCGAATATGAAATGCTATCTTTTTCGTCAGTGGCTGCGGTCCAATCGCCATCGACTCCGGCAGATCTGTGTTCGGCACGACATGCACCGGACAGTGATTGCAGGCGCCCGTTGGCACGAGCTTCAGTCGACCACAAAGAGTCGGGTCCTTCTGGACAGACGACAAGCCATGACATAAACCAATCGGTGCTCGGAACGATTGGCGTGTACCAATCCGGCGCGACTTGACTCAAATGGGCATCGCAAAAGGACGACTCTGCAAAATTTTCCTGCGCGCATTCAGGTCCTGTGGATACTCTCGAAGCTATCACAGAGGCGCGCAAGCTCTCGACAGATACGTCTTCGCCGAAGATTCGCAACATACCGTTTAGACGTATACCGCCTGGAATGGCAGCTTCCATGTGATTTGGATGCACTCGGTTTCGCAACATGTGGCAAGAGTAAAAGGTGTCCATGGTGGTCATATCGGATTGGTTTCGAATTCGACCAGACGCGTCTGCGCAAAAGTCTGCCCAGTTTTTATCGCTGTCACAAGGTGGTTCGACGATGCAAAGACTTTCAATGGAGTTTTCGAACAATGCGTCTGGACAATTTTTGGCACGACAGTACGTTTTTGTTTCACAGGTTTGTGCGCCAGTGGCCTGGCACGGACCAGTACAAGGCGGCTGCATGTCTGTACATTCTTTGTCCACGGACCGTATATGCGCCATTGTTTGGTCGTACGTGCACATAATTTGTGAATTGCACGTTGTTTCAAGTGTGTACTCCAAACAGACGGGAATTCTTTCGTTTTGGAAGACTTGGTCGTCGGCATGTGATTTTGGACCACACACACTCTCGCCTTGCCACCTTGGCAGTAGTTTTTCGAGCGCCGATTCGCACCATGTCGAACCATTGGCGAATTCCGACATGAAAAAAGTTTCGACAGCTTCGCGACACGTGTTGTCTGTCGAATACGTACACTCTGCAGTGTTTAAGACTGGCGGATACCACCCGTGCAACATATTCACACAGAATTCGTCCCATCGCATACTATAAATATCGTCCATGCATTGCGCAGACGTGGAACACGTGTAATAGCCCGGCGAGTCTGGGCCACTGCTAAAAAAGCTTTTGCCATTTTCCATAAGCGAATCCCACGGACTCGATTGTCTGGCGCAAAAAGCACCGTTTATATCGCCACAGTCGGCATCGTCGGTGCAGCTTCGTGTGTAGCCCTGATTGTCGACGGCTATACCCGTACTACATTCGCCCCGATCCGCGCAAATGTCGTCGTTGTATCGAGGACAGTGGAATTCACAGAATTGGCCATGGTAGTGAGGTGTGGGCGGTGGTGCCACCCTGAAGTTTTGTTTGACGAGTCTTTGACGTGTTTCGGACGTGTAAGGATCATACGGCAAACACTCGCATCTGAAATTACGCGAGTTTGGATTGAACCACAATTCAAGCTCGTTTCGAACACAACGGCCATGATCCGAGCACTGAAGACCGTCTGGACTCGTGCACTGAATATTGCAGTGTTCTCCCGTTGTCCCTTCGTTGCATTTACACGTCCCGTCGGCGTAACACGACCCCTGTGACGAGCATACGCTGCAATCCGCGTCGGGTGCAAAGAACGTGCCCGACGCCGTGCATATCTTTTGGGCGTCGAGATCGCCCATCAAGTCGTAATTGCGCTCCGTGGCGGACTCTACGAAAACAATCGAATTATTTTCCAACATGCCCTCTGCGGCGCAGTATTTCGTACATCGATCTGGACGCGACATGGATGTTGGATACCAATTCGGCTTGCACGTTTGACAATTCTGTTTTGCGTCGAGGGTGTCCAATTCAATGTTTGTGCCTGGCATTTTGTATGTTTCACAAATGCACACGTCGTTGTAGCCGTTGTAATCAGGATTGCATATGCCCCTGTTCGAACACGTGCCAGGTTCACAGGGTACAGAACAGTGCGCAACAGACACGTCGAGATTGCTCCAGCTTGGATAGTAGTCTGGCAAGCATGTGGCGCAAAACGTGTCGGGGTTTGTACCGTCGCACACGCATGTCACGTACTCGTGGTTCAATGGAGTATCCAGCTGACACGCACCGTGTCCATTACAGCCAATGGACACTCCATTCGTATCGGCATTGGAATCGTATTTTTTCGAAGACTCACAGTACAAATGACACGCGCTGCCGAACCAATTCTCTTTACATTGTTCACAGTATGCGCCGTCAAAGTGTACGTGCGTATTGCCGCGGGTGTAGTCAAAGCACTCACACGTAGCGTCGTCAGCACACGTTCCGTGTCCAGAACATGTGTATCGTGGAGAACACGAACAATCTTGACCATGCCAGCCCGAATCGCATTCACAGACTGCGCTGCCGCCCTTTGAAAGGCATGTGCCATGACTCGAACAGCTTTCGGGGTATGACGCATCTCCGGGACAGCGCTGTTCACAGAAATCGCCTATCCAATGCGTGCTGCACGAGCACTCGAGCGTATTTTGTTCGTCGTATCCACAAGTACCGTGCCCGGAACATGGCATGCCGTTGCCACTGGGTTGAAGGCAAGACTGACTGCAATCTCTCCCGTACCAGCCGCGTTCGCATACGCACTGCAGTTGACCTCCGACGGATTGACATGTACCCTGGCCGTACGGACAATCTATGCCCGCGCTGGAACATTGAAGGCTGCACTGTTCGCCGGCACGCGACGTAAAGTACCCGGGGTCGCATTTACACTGGCCGCTCGAAGTACACTGGCCATGGCCGTTACACGCGTTGCATGTACCGCCCCCACTACGAACTTGAAGGCATCTCCCGGCGGAAGACGATGCGGCCGGCATGCAGACGGTCTCGCATTTGGGACCAAAGTGTTCGTAGACGCCTTCGACCGAAAGGCAATCACCGCGGCAATGTTCAGACGTGTGATCTTTGGCGTAGCATTTGTCACATAGTATTGACGTCCATTTTTGATGAGACGGACACCGACAACCCCAACGGCTGGTAGAATTCTCCATGACCGAACACAAGCCAAGGTGTTTACACTGGCAGTCTTCGCAATATTTACCGACAAAAACACCCCTCGTATTGTCGCAAATACATTGGCCGTTACGATATTCAGAGTCGTGCTGGCACGGAGTGATAATGTTATTGATGTATGCCACAAAAAAGTCCGTAGACATGGCGAGTAGAACCACTAGAGAAGCTGTGACAAGGCTACAAAAGCCATACACGGGGAAAGATTTCATATATAGTTCGGCGCTGTCGATTAAATACTACACTTTCGCCTGAACATATCCGCATCATATGCGATTATTTATACGGCCAAGTACTTTAGTGTCAACATGATTCATTTGCCTTTGGACATGTTGCGCGAGATTGCATCTTACACAACCGTGTGCGAACTTGCTCAGTTGCGCTTAGTCTCTAGAGATTTTAATATGGTGGATATACAACGGCAAAAAAGATTCGAATGGTGTATGGCATCGCTTCGGGGTATGAACAGATCGTATTCTCAGGGGTCGTGCGTGGATTGTATGTGTGATCACATGAAGGCGGTTTGTATAACCATTGGAGACGAAGAGTTCGAAGAACCGCGCACCCAAACATTATCCAATTATTGTTCGCAACATGCTAGACAGTACTATGGCGTAGAAGTAAATGATTTAATCGATTTTGTGTACACTAGTTAAAGATGCCAATATTAAATACTAACCAGACCTTTGAATATGCCTAGTTTCTATCTTACCACTGTTTAGAATAGATAGAGACATTATTTGAATATAACTTTTCTTGTTTTATTGTTTGCTTTCCATTCTTGAAACGTAATGTCTAACATGTCTGCTCGTTCTTTTGATAGATATTTAGTGGGCAATATGTTGTGATGTACATTGTATGTTCTCTGCAATTCGGCGCAGCAAATACCGTCCAAGCACCACAATTGACCCAATGAATCGAAACGCATCTTTCCCAAATCCATGCCGCGGTGAAAACTCTTGTGAAACAAACAGGCGTTGTAAACAAAACAATTGTTACACAATGCATACGGCACAATATGCGCCGCATCCAGCATGTCAGGGTCTGTGGTGCCCGATACAGGACAAGTATGGCCGAATTCTTTCAATAATTTTTGCCTTAATACACGCTGACCACTTCGCACGTGTTTACGAGACACGCGTTGAAGTTTGTCTACGGTGGTCAGGTTTTTGGCGCGCGCTTTGACTTCGTTACTGATATGGTGTAATCCATCAATGGTACACGTGTATATTGCACGGTCAAACGAACGACTGTGTCGTAACATAAGTAAGCAAATATCTTTTGTTTCTTTGCACGGTGTGAGCACAAAAGCCATGACTGCATAATATGTGGGGGTCAAACGGCTCCAATGTTGTATTGAGTCCGGATTGGCGTTACACGTAAGTAATGCGCTGCACATCTGAAAGTTACGCCTCGTAACTGCATGAAACAACAGGGGGGCATCATGTATATTCTGGTCGACCTCGTTTGGATACTGCCTTAAATGTTTGACAAGGCCTTTTTTATCATTGCGACAAAAAAAAGCAAGCATGAATACTAAGATGGGGTTGCCTTTAAATAGTCTCTGTCCTGTTTTACTCGAGTGAAACAGGACGTCGGGTTTCACTCGAGTAAAACAGGAAATTAGTATATAAGGACGTAACATTACCGCAGAATGGATTGGCGAACAATCGATGAAATTTTCCCCCCGAACACGGCTAAAATAAACGCGTTAAGAAAAATCCTCGAAACTGAGCCAAACATTGACGAGCGAGCATATATTCAAAACTGTATAAAAAAAATAGAAGATTGTTTGCGAACACTGACAACGTGCAAACCGCTAACCAAACTAGTAAGCCTCCGAACTGAAACGAATGACAAAGATAAGTTTCGTTCAACGGTCGTCAGCGATTTTATGACCAAACACGTTCGCATAGACGTGGATGGTATTGCAATCGGTGTCGACACGTTAATTGTACGCGAAATCGCTTTGTACTTGTCCCGGGTGAAAAAAAAAAGTTATTATTCAGACCAAACCGTCGGTGAACGTGAGGATGGTACCACGTACGTTATAGACGAACCTCCGAGGTTTGCGATACGACACGTCGAGCAGCATAACACCAAAGATACCACCATAGGCCGGATGGCTATTTACGTACATGGCAATCCAAACAGTGGTAAGACGATAGAATTCGTTGTCATCGCTTGGTTTGTATTTTTCGTCTATGGTCGGTTCCCCGTCGTAGTTTTACAGAATTACGATGGCAAGACCTCCAGAAACGACGTTGAAGATAACATTCAGCAACTTAACAAAATTATAGACGATTTCTTGCTCGAAAAGGCGGATACATACGAAGATTTGCACAATGAAGAGGTTCGTAAGATGTACCAGTTCTCGACCGCGCAAACATCCGACAACGGAACTTTGGAACAATGGGGAGAAACGAAAACAAAATTACAAGAAGCCAGAGTCATTATTACAAACGCAGAGGTTTCACACATTGATAAGGCAACCAAATTGGTTCAAAATTTGATGAGGCGTTACGGGGACGACGACCTTCTCGTCAACTATAAACCATTTGCCCTTATTGAAGACGAATCCGATGCCATTCCAGAACAGACATCCGAACATCGCGTGCCTAAAACACAGACACGTCTTCGGTGGCTGGTGGGCAATGCGGCAAGAATTTGGCGAGTATCGGCCACGCTGAGCATGTGTGTACTTTCCCACGAGAGTTTAAAAAGTAACATGCAAGTGATTGAAATTGATGTTCCCTCCAATTATTACGGTACGGGCGGTCACGGCGAGTACAAGTTAAAAAAAGAACGACTCGAACCAACTTTTGAAACCAACCCTAACCTCACAAGCGCCATTTGTGAGGTATTTAACGTCGACATCCACGAACTGGAAGCCTGGGTTAAATCTAACCCAGGGGGAAAAAAACCTTTGAAATATGGCACTGCTTTTATCAGAAACGGAAAACTCGCTATCAGACAACCCACTGCAAAAACACGAACAGACGAGGAACTCGCTCTGGCAGAACAAGTACAACAAAAACTCAAAGAAAAACTACCACCCGAAGAAATAGCGTGGGCTGCAAATCATGAAAACATACTCGAAGTGTCCAACAGGGCTATTAAGAGATCTGAAACCTGTGGACTATCGGCGACACTATTAATATTAAGCAATGCGCGTACATGTATAGCCATGGATCACGTCCTTAAACAAATTCGTGACCACAAAGTCATTCAACAAAAGCTACGCACCAACCATATACAGGGTGTTTTTTTGGCAATCAACGGAGGAAAAGATACCGAATCTCAAACGAGAAGCCACGTTCTGTATTTTTGGCCCCCGTTGACAGCGGACATATTGAACAACGTTGAAATGAAGAGACTGTGTGATAAGATGTTATGTGACACCGCTGAAGATGGTCGAACCATATCGGTCAAACCCAGGTTTAATTACAAGAATTGCCTTGTTATACCTTACTTTATACATAGAATCGTCGGAAGGAGGCTCGCACTGTTCTTGTGTGGAAATTCAATGATAAAACGGGCGGCCAATATTCGCAACGTATATCCTGGAGAAAAACACCGCTTGGATTACGAACTATATGTAACTGACCAGTTACTTGAATGCCAGTTTGGTGCAAACATAGGCTCCACAGAAGCGACAGCTCAGAAGTTAAGATTAAATAATCTACTGAATCCGATGTTTGGGATGCCAGTCTTATATGGTTCTCCCGATATGTTGGACGTGTTAGAAAACAGCGAAAGAGACGATCGCGAGAGTTATCATCGCCTCAAACAAAAGCCACTTTGGAAAGAAAACGACCCAGAACTGCGCAGTGTGTTCCGCAATATTCGCGCGCGAGTGGGGAACAAAAAGGCGTATGTGCTGAACAGGCGCGGACCCAGCAAAAAACGCTTCGCTGCAGACCAGGAGGATTGTCCGGAGATACTGAATTTACAAGGCAAGAGACGTCGCCGTGTCGCAAACCCAGATTCGCTAGACTCTGCCTTGTCCGCGTCCCAAGCACGTGCAAATCGTCCAATAATCAGGAACAAAGCAAAGTGTCTGAAACCAGAAACGAAAGATGTCATAATTGACTGCATCACAGTGGACGATCCTGATATTTCGAAACATTACAACACGATACACGAACAACTAAGCGCGCAGGGGTATACAACAAGGCAAAAGCTCAAAATCACCCCCCAATTGCAGAGCATTCGCAAACAAATTACATCATTTTTCAAAGGCGAAGACATTTCGATTCCGAACGCGAGACCCGCCGGCCTATACGGTAGGGTACAAGGACGGAGTTTTTATTCTGGCGGCCTAAACAATGCAGATGCTGTGGGATATTACTTATCTCAGGATCCGATGTCAGGTAAACTGTTTTTGCACTATTGTTTTATCAAAAAGGAAGAGTTGTTTCGTCTGGAATTGTTACGGGCAGAATCTAGAAATTCCACGCGGTGTTGGCAAGTTGTCGATGCTTTGAGGAAATTGCATTTGACAGGTATATTCGGCGTTCCAGGTACTTTTAATACCAAGCAACTTGGATTAGAATCTGGCTTTTTACGCAACAACCGGAATCCGTATATAACGAATGCATTGGAATGCTGGTGTAAAAAATTGGAACGTGTTAGGACTGGCTTTAGGTTTCAATTGAAGGCAAAGTACGCGAAATTGGTGGACGATATGTCAAGACTGCATCAGGCTTCGTCTGACCCGCGTCTGCACGGATATGCCTCAGATGATGGTTTTGTAACCAAGGACGACGACGATGAACATGTCGATACCAACACGTGTTGAAATCGGTGTAGAAGTAAATGATTTAATCGATTTTGTGTACACTAGTTAAAGAAGCTTTACGGTGATCCAATACAGCATGATGATCAAACACATAGCCGTATACGTAAACACTAAAATGTGCAATATGTACCATACACTCTCCTTTTCTTTCGTCTTTTGTTCGTGTACCGTTTCAATATTATATTTCGCGCCACAGAGTTCGCAGTTCGGCTTTCCCGATACTCTGATCCAATGTTCAACGCATTTTTTATGTACAAATTCCACTGTGCCGCGACACGCGCACAAACTTTCTAAATTATCGGGTTCATAACATATTCTGCATGATGCCATTCAATATACAAATGAACATCTTCTGTTTATACCGCTGCCCTATAAAAGCATACTCACTCATTCGCAAATGTCTGTCAAACAATATGTCGATTTGCGAACCACTGTGTTGAAAACGATGCACCAAAAGAAACATTTGGTCTCCATTCTTCGGAAAGAAATAGACACTCTTCGAAAAGAAGTGCTCGCATGGAAGAAAAAGACAAAACTTCATCAACACGAATGCTCTGACGACATCGCCAGGCTGATGGACACTATCGAAAGCTACGAACGACTGGGTCTCGAAAAAGAAACCCTCGAACATAATGTCGAGCAATTGAAGGCCGAAATACGCCGTCTGGTCGATATCCGACACGAACTATTACGTAATTAGCACTTATGTGATGCACCGTATAAACTCCATGTACAAATAAATGAAAAATATGTTGTTATTTTCAGATTTGCATCTGTCTCCTACTACATTGTCAACATGCATGAAAGTCTTGCGTCATGTCCACGCCGAAGCTTTGCGGCTCAACACGACGATAGGGTTTTTAGGTGATTTCTTCGATCGCGTGTACAACGAGGGAACATTGCCGGTCGATATTCTAAATGGGTTGATGCGTTTTTTTTCCGAAGAGTGGTGTGTTCCAATGATTATGATTCCCGGTAACCACGATTATTTTGACGCTTCCGAGACCGAGCACGGACTCTCGCCCTTTCAATATGCCTCAACGCACATTCGCATTTTGGACGAACCCACTATGATCGGTACACAGCTGTGGGTGCCCTGGAGGCGAGACACGGAAGAGTTGAAGCGCATTCTCGATACGCATTCATCCTGCACCGTCATCTTTGGCCACTTTGACATTGTCGGGTTTAAACTCAACGCTTCGCGCGTGTCGACAGAGGGACTAGCACCGTCGATATTTCCGGAGGGCGTTCCCGTGTATACGGGTCACTACCACACCCCACAAGCCCATGGTAACATTCGTTATTTGGGCTCTCCATACCAATTGAGCCTGTCCGAAGCCGAAGACGAAAAGTCACTGCTGGTTTTAGACCAACACTGTCACGTTTCTCAGACATTGCCGCTTCACATAGGCCGGAAGCAGTACAAATGGACGACGAACGAGCTCGTTGCACGTGCCGGCATATTATGTCAGCACGACCGCGTGTCCATCGCGTGCTCTCTGACGGACACGTCTGTTTCGAATATACTCGCCGACTTGAAAGATCGCGGCGTACACGTGCAAATTCGGCGCTTGACGCCGGAACAAACACAAACGCGTGTCCAGAAGCAAAAAGACATGTCGCCAACAGAATTACTGTCTGCATACGCCGCACGCTCTGACATTGACACAGGGTCGGCGGCATGGATTCAAATACTCGCATGGGTCAAAGAACATCCCACCGAATGCAAATCGTTGATTGCCAACGCCGTCATCCCAATGAAAATTGAAATATCAGGACTTGGGCCGTTCAAAGGGCCCGTCACAGTATCGATGCAAGGCGACGGGTTTACACTCGTGTCTGGAGAGTGCAACGATACAAAAGGGTCGTCAAACGGCGCTGGCAAGTCTATTGTGACGGCAGGCGCCTGGCTCTGGGCTTGTACGGGCCAAATAGACGGACGTGGCCCTCTAGCATTTGACAGCGACATGTCTGTGATCCACAAAGGATGTGATACGGCGTCTGTATCGGTGTCGGGTCTTTTGGAAGGAGCACCCTGGAAAATTATGCGGTCATTGTCTTTCCAAGGTCGGCAACGCAAACACCATTTGAGACTGTTTGTCAACCATATTGAAAGAACCCGTTCCACGTTGTCTGGTACGCAGCGAGCGATCGCATCCGAATTGTTCGGACTAGATCTACCCGGGTCGGGTCTCTATCAGTGGCTCCTTCGAAACAGTGTTTGGTCACAACAATCAGTATCGCGGTGGTTGGACGCGAACGATACTCAGGCAAAACAAGAAATACACACGCTGGCAAATATGGAAATATGGGAATCTTTGTCAACTTGGTGTCGTCAACTCTTGAAAGATACAAAAGAGGAACTCGTCGCGTGCGTCCAATCAAAAAGGTCCGCCAAAGTTGCTCTCGATGCCGCGACACTTCGGTACGAAAAGGCCATTGATGCTGCGACATCGTGGCAGACGTCGCATTGCGAACGACTCGTCGCATTGCGGAACGAGATAACATCCGTGCGAAAGTCCCTCTTAGAGGCCGACGAACCCGAGTCCATCGACATAAATGTGGAGAAAGAGCAAGAACTGGCGCGTGTTCAAGAACAACTGGAAGATACGAGGATATGCATGGCGAAAATGATGGTCCGGTCTGAGCAACTTGAGAAAGCCATTCCGTCCGATTGGCTTCATAAAGATATTACCAAAGAAGAGGCGTCATTTCGCCAACTACAAGCTCCAAATATGGAAGAACTGGAAACTCACAAAAACCAATGTGCTGCTGAAAAGAAAGCACGCGAGATTCAACTGGAAAACAAAAGAAAAGCACTACACGAATTTCACGCGAAAGGCGAGTGCGCGGCCTGTGGAAGAGCTTTCGACAAAGACACGTCGCATCACAATCATTTAAGAACGCTCCAGGAACAGCTTGACGCGTGCAGACTTCGACAGAAAAAAGCATGCCAAGCGTTTATCGAAGCGCGGCAAAAACACCTCGACGGGAAAAGAGCACACAACGAGTACAAACAACGTCTAAACACTATTCAAAACGTCAAAGCTTACCAAAAGCTCGTCGAAACCATAGCCAAATCCCGTGATACATTTGACGAGTTGAGTGCTCGGTTTCAAACGAGCAAAGAACGTATGGACCGCTTGCGTCAAAAGAAATCATTGTACGACCAAACACAACGCTTGCGCGCCGAACTAAGCCGGACCATCGAACTGTCTGAGCAGCGCCTTGCGCGCTTGGGCACGACGGAATGTCCATACGACACATCCTCATCAGAAAAAACGGACGCGGAAGCAGTTTTTGCCGAAGAGTCTACCAAAGTTCAAAATCTCCGAATAGATTTGGGCAGCGCTCAGGCGATGCAAAAATGGTCAGGCCCACGAGGTATTCAGACCTACGCCATGGAAAATACTGTACAGCGTCTTGCTGTCACTATGACACAGTGGCTACGGCGTTTCTACAACGATTCCTCTATTCAAATGAAGGTTCATTTTGACGAAAAAGAGCGACTCAAACGCTTCATCGATTCTCCTCACCATACTGGCGTCATGTCCGGTGGCCAATGGCGCAGGGCCCAATTGGCGTCCTTCATGGCGTGGCGAGAAATGTCCGGGGCGTCCATACCCCTTTTGATTTTGGACGAGGCGTGCACGTCAATGGACGCGGATGGTATTCAATCGGTACAGCAAACCCTGCGAGATTGGTGCGAAGAAGACCCGGACAGGACGTGTTTCTTCATTTCGCACGAACCTGAGCAACACAGAGATACGTCTGTTTATCAACACCACCTCAAAATTTTACACAAAAGAGGTCGATCCTATGTCGTAGACGAATCGAGATCAAAAAGGCCCAGAAATGAAAAAAAATAAAGCGTCAGTTTAATCTATATTCTATGTTCAGTGGAGATCGACTTATTGTCCAATCTTTGCCAGTATAGATATTTGCACACAGAGCACAATCGTACTCACCAACAGTGTCATCAGATTTAAGCATATGAGCCACTTGACCCCGACGGGTGTCTGTATGGCAGTGTCTGTCAACGACTTGTATGGGAAGGATTGCATTTCCATTTTATGCGATGGCATTAATACCGTCAAAGTCAGATACCTGAAGAGGTTCCGATTTCCACCGCGAAGATATTGGACTTTTTCTTCTTGGAGTTCCCTGACACGATTGCGAACGCGTCATTTTACGACCTTGCCAGCCAGCTTTTATTTGGGCTGATTTCGATCTTGTTTTAAAGATCAATAACAAACCAGTTATAGGTATGGTCCACAATACATGCAAAACATCTAAATTTTGCGCTGTAGAGTCCGGTATAACGTCCGGTTCGTTTGACGTGGTTGCATTGAAGGTAGTGTTGGTCGAATCGGTGCTATTGTGTGCATGTAAGCCTGTCTTCAGTGTGTACTTGGTAGCTATGTAAGGCGACGACGGCGACGGTGCCGAAGATGGTTCCGACATCTGTAAAGGCGAGGGTGCCGAAGATGGTTCTAACATTTCCAAAGGCGACGGTGCCGAAGATGGTTCTAACATTTCCAAAGGCGACGGTGCCGAAGATGGTTCTAACATCTGTAAAGGCGACGGTGCCGAAGATGGTTCTAACATCT